>Ga0315286_10001029_pt1 | contig 24830 bp, 25 predicted proteins | sample YL17G10_0_MG_FD_205038 | JGI IMG/M metagenome (GOLD analysis project Ga0315286, IMG submission 205038) | Sediment microbial communities from Yellowstone Lake, YNP, Wyoming, USA - YL17G10_0 | ecosystem: Environmental > Aquatic > Freshwater > Lake > Sediment | place: USA: Wyoming | collected...
CACCCGTTGGTCATCGCCCCGCGCCCGAACGTGGCGGCCAGACTGGCCACCGTGGGCGAGTGTCAAACCCGTGCCTGTGAGTCCCGGTAGACGACCCCCCAGGAGGCCCCCGCCTTCCACTGCAGGAAGTTGTATTCGTTCGTGTCGGTGCAGCCGCCGATCAGGCCGAAGCCCGGGTTCCGGTTGACGACCTGCCCCTTCGCGTTCTTCTCCACGAAGGTGGCGTCGCGCGTCGTCTTGATGTGGCGCGCGACCTTTCCGATCGCCTCGTCCCAGGAGATCGGCTCCCAGGCGTCCGCGCCACTCTTCCGGAGCATGGGCGTGGTCAGCCGGCCCTTGTGGGTGATGTCCTCCTTGAGGGTGATCCCCTTCGGGCAGAGCGTCCCCCGGTTGATCGGATGGTCGGGGTCGCCCTCCACGTGGACGATCGCGGCCGTGGCGTTCTTCGCCCGGTCGCCGAGCGTGTGGATGATGACTCCGCACGAGACCGAGCAGTAGGGACAGGTGCTCCGGGTCTCGGTGGTGCGCGCGATCTTGAACTCGCGCATCTCCGCCCGGGCCTCGTTGAGGTCGAAGCCGAGCGCCACGCCGCCCCCGACCGCACCGGCCTTCAGGAATCCGCGACGGGAAAGCCGCATCGCCGTCCTCCTCTCTGCCGTGACTCCGATTTTCCGCCAATCTAGCATCGTCCGGCGGGTGCGGGAAATCGTGTTTACGCCGGATTTTGCTTCAGCCCCCTCCCCGGATCCGGGCCGGGTGGGAGTAGACGTTGAAGCGTTCCCCCCGGAGGAAGCCGACGACCGTCATCCCGGTCTCCTCGGCGAGCTCGACCGCGAGGCTCGTCGGAGCCGAGACGGAGCAGAGGATCCGGACCCCGGCGAGCGCCGCCTTCTGGGCGATCTCGAACCCCAACCGCCCCGATACCAGCAGGATGGGAGGGATCGGCCTTTTCTCCCTGAGGAGAGCGCCGATCGCCTTGTCGGTGGCGTTGTGCCGGCCGACGTCCTCCCGGACGACGACGGGCGTCCCGTCCGCCTCGAAGAGACCGGCCGCGTGCAGCCCGCCCGTCGACGAAAAGAGCGCCTGCTCGCGGCGGAGGGCGTCGGGAAGCTTGGAGAGTAGCCCGCCGGAGACCACGGGTCCTTCGCGCTCCGTCTCCCCCGCCCGCCGCCGGGCCGCGGCGGCGAGTTCGGCGACCCGCTCGATCGACGACTCGCCGCAGACTCCGCAGGCCGACGTGACCGGCTCGGACCGCCGTCCCGTCAGGCGCGGCCCTCCCGGGCGGGAGGCGACCGTCGCGACCACGACATTGCGGGCCAGCTCCGGCGCGATCCGCGGGTCGGAGGGACGCGCGAGGTCCAAGAGCTCCCCGGCGGCCTCGATCACGCCGCCGGAGAAGAGAATCCCCGCCGCGAGGTCCTCGTCGTGGCCGGGAGTCCGCATCGTGACTAGGAGCCGGACCGGCTCCGATTTCTCTCCTTCCCGGACGCGGATCTCCAGCGGCTCCTCGACCACCAGCGCATCCGCAGCGAACGAGTCGAGCGCACCGTCGCGCCGGCGCACCAGCGCCCGCATCGATCCGGCGCGTTCGTCCGGGAGCATCGATCGATCCTACCGGCGGGAGAGGAGCTTCAGGATCTCCTTCAGCTCGGCCACGGTCTTCCCCACCCGGGGATCCGGACCGGTGGCGGCAGCCGCCGCCGTCCGGATCGGGGCCGTCTCCGCCGGGACCGGCGCATCGGGGAACGGAAGCTCCGTGAGCTCCGGCGCCGGTTTCGCGGACTTCGCCTTCGGCTCGGCCGCCGCTCTCTCGCGCGGGCGCGCCGCCTCTCCCTTCGGTCTCGGCTCGGGAGACGCCGCCGGCAGGGATTCCGCCGCACGGCCTCCCAGCTCGGCCTCGAGCTTCTTCTTCGCCCCCGCGATCGTGTACCCCTCGTCGTAGAGGAGCTTCTTGATCTGCTCGATGATCCGCAGCTCCCGCACCGTGTAGGTCCGCGGGCCCTGGAGTGTCCGGTCGGGCGAGAGGGCCGGGAACTCCGATTCCCAGTAGCGCAGAACGTAGGGCTGCACGTCGGCGATCCGGCAGACGTCGCCGATCTTGTAGCGGGGCTCCCCGACCGTGGCTCCGGGCGAGGGCGAAACGTTCGGATTCTGGGCTTCAGGCATCTCTCGGACCGGGCCCATTTTTGCACAGGGAACGACCGGAGGAGAGACTCAATCGCTCCGGACGACCTCGAACCGGACGGGGACCCCGTCGAGCCGATACGCCTCGCGGAGCCGGTTCTGCAGGAACCTCTCGAAGGAAAAGTGGAGCATCTCGGCACGGTCCGCAAACAACCGGACGAGCGGCGGCTCGGCGCGGACCTGCACCGCGTAAAGGACTTTCAGCTCGCGCCCCGACCTCCCCGTCGGGGTCTGCCGCTCGAAGGCCTTCCGGAGGAGCCGGTTCAGCTCCCCGGTCGGGAACTTCGCGGAGAAGCGAAAAGTGACGCCGTCCACCTCGGGGAGGACCTTCCCCACCCCCCGGCCCGTCAGGGCCGAGACCGGGAGGAAGAGATTCGTCCGCGTGAAGACGAAGCGCCGCTTCACATCGTCCCGAAGCTGTTTCACCTTCTCGCGGTCCCTCTCGATGAGATCCCACTTGTTTGCTACGAGGAGGAGCGCCCGGCCCGCCTCCTCGGCGTAGCCGGCGATGTGGGCGTCCTGGGCGGTGATTCCCTCCGAGGCGTCGAAGACGACGACGGCGACGCGGGCGCGCTCCATCGATCGGCGCGCCGCGACGACGGAGAGCTTCTCGGCCGAGTCCGTCGTCTTTCCCTTCCGCCGCATTCCCGCCGTGTCGACGAGCAGGTAGCTCCGCTCGCCCTTCCGGAGGACGACGTCGATCGAGTCGCGCGTCGTTCCCGGGATGTCCGAGACCATGACGCGGTCCGCGCCGACGAGGGCGTTGACCAGGGACGACTTTCCGACGTTCGGCCGGCCGACGACGGCGACGGCGAGCGGCTCGACCCGCGTCGCGGGGTCGAGGTCGGGCGGAAGCCGTTTCTCGATCAGAGCGTCGAGCTCGTCCTGTCCCGTGCCGTGGAGAGCCGAGACGGCCACCACCTCCGCGAAGCCGAGTTCGTGCGCCTCGGCCGCCGCCTCCTCGGCCGCGCGCGTGTCGACCTTGTTCCAGACGGTCACGACGGGCTTCCCGAGGGCGTGAAGCCGGGCCGCGACGCGGCGGTCCTCGGGGAGAAGTCCCGCCGCCCCGTCGAGAACGAAGAGGAGGAGGTCGGCATCGGCGACGGTCGAGAGCGCCCGCTCGCTCGTCCAGGCGGCGAAGCCCCCCGCCGCGTCGAGGTCGAGGCCCCCGGTGTCGACGAGGACGTAGGGGCGGTCGCCCGAGGTCTTCGCCGGGGCCTCGAGCGCGTCGCGGGTCATTCCGGGGCGGTCGTGGACGAGGGCGCGCCGGCTCCCGGCCAGCCGGTTGAAGAGGGCGCTCTTCCCGACGTTCGGCCGGCCCACGAGGACGACACGGAACGGCCGGGCCGGGTCGGCGCCGGTCCCGCTCATCGGCGGGGGCTCCTCCCGCCGCGGCCGGTCCGCCGGGGCGGCCGTCGCTCGAGGGCCTCCACGCGGCTCCGACGCCGGGGGCCGGCGGACTCGCCGACCGGCCGGAAGTCGAGAGCCCGCCGCTCGGCGTCGGCCCGGACGAGCTTCACGCGAAGCCGGTCGCCGAGCCGGTAGATCCTCCCGAACTGCGCGCCGACGAGCTGGTGACCGACGTCGTCATAGCGGTAGAAGTCGTCCTCGAGGGAGCTGATGGGAACGAGTCCGTCGACGTAGATCGCGTCCAGCGTGACGAAGAGACCGAAACCAACGACCGCGGTCACCCACGCGTCGAACTCCTCGCCCACCCGGTCCTTCAGGTAGACGAACTTCTTCCACGCCACGGCCTCGCGCTCGGCGGACTCGGCGCGACGCTCGCGCTCGGAGCAGTGGACGCACGCCTTCACCAGCCAGCGCGTCCGGCCCTCGGCCTCCTCGGCGGACGGGGCGCGGCGCGTCCCGAGCCACTCCACGAGCGCACGGTGGACGAGAAGGTCGGGATACCGGCGGATGGGCGACGTGAAATGCGTGTAGTAGGGCGCCGCAAGGGCGTAATGCCCGCGGCACTCCTCGGCGTAGACCGCCTTGCGCTGGGAGCGGAGGACGAGATCGGAGACGAAACGCTCCTCCGGCTTCCCCTCGGCCTGGTCGAGGATCGACTGGAAGACGGCCGGCGTGACCTCCTCCACGTCCTCGGGAACGTCGTAGCCGAGGGGACCGAGAACGGCCCGGAGGTCGACGAGCCGGCTCTCGTCGGGCCGGTCGTGGACGCGGTAGGGGGCGGGCGTCGGCAGGAAGACGAGGTGCTTCGCGACGGCCTCGTTCGCCGCGATCATGAACTCCTCGATCAGCCGGTGGGCCTCGTTCCGGACGGCCTTGGCGATCGCGACGATGTCCCCCGTCTCGCCGAGGATGACATCGGCGTCGGGCAGGTCGAAGTCGAGCGACCCCCGGAGTTCCCTCTTCTTTCTTAGCAGGAAAGCCGCTCGCTGCGCCACGAGGAGCATTCGAGCGACGGCGGAAGAGAGATCATTCTTAGAGGGTGAAGAGCCTTGCGCTTCGCTACGGCTTCCGGCATCGCCCGATTGCTGCGCTGTAGGTTCGCACCGGGATGCCGACGGAGCGTCCGGCGGTCTCCCCTTCTCCCCTTCCAAGAAATCCCCCACTTCCGTGTAGGTCAGCCGCGCCCTCGACCGGATGAAGCTCCGCGTGAACTCCGCCTTGACCGTTTCCCCCTTCGCGTCGAGCGTCAGGATCGCCGAGACGGTCCGGCGCTCCTCGTTCGGGCGGAGGGAGCAGAGGTCGTTCGAGAGCCGCTCGGGAAGCATGGCGAGGGCCCGGTCGGGAAAATAGACGGAGGTGCCGCGCTCGAAGGCCTCGGCGTCGAGCGCGCTGCCCACGGCGACGTAGTGCGACACGTCGGCGATGTGGACGCCGACCCGGAAGCCGCCCCCGGGACGCTCCTCGGCCTCGATGGCGTCGTCGAAGTCGCGCGCCGTCTCGCCGTCGATCGTGACGATCGGCCGGCCGGTGAAATCGGAGCGGGCGGCGCGGTCCGCGCCCTCGATCGCGCCGGAGGCGCTCTGGGCCTCGCGGAGCGCCGCCTCGGCGTAGATCCGCGGTAGGCCCCACTTCCGCGCGACGACCTCGACGTCGACCCCGGGGTCTCCCTCGAAGCCGATCTGCTCCGTCACCTCGGCGAGGGCGAGACGCCTGTCGTCCGGATACGCGACGATCCGTGCCTCGACGAAGAGCCCGTCGGGCGCTCCGAGGTCCTTGCCCTCCGGGACGCGCAGGCGGGCGTCGATCTTCCGGTCGAACGGGACGAGAAACGTCCCTTCCGGCCCCCGCACGAGCTTTCCGACGACCGTGGCCCGGCGCCGGACGAGGACCTTGACGACCACGCCCATCCGCGGCAGGGGCGCGCCGATCCGCCGCCCCTTCGGAACGCGGGGCGCCTCCACCCGGACGAGGACGACGTCGCCGTCGAGCGCCGTCCCGAGATGCCCGGCCCGGACCGGCAGATCGGGGACGCCCGCCTCGCCCGAGAGGAGAAACGCGCGTCCCTCGCCGCGCACGGCGAGGGTTCCCGAAGCGAAGTCCGTGTACTCGATCAGGGAGAGCTTCTCGCCGCGAATGCGGACGACGCGCCCTTCCCGCTCGAGCTCGGCCACGGCCGTCCGAAGCCGCTCCGTCTCGGCGTCGCCGACGTCAGGCCCGAGGACCTTTCGAACGAGGTCGGCGACGTTGAGAATACGCGACCCCCGGGGCCTCAGGGCCTCGACGATCCGCTCGGTGAGGGGGGAGGAACTCATAAGGATGGTGCGAAAGGGGGGACTCGAACCCCCACGGCCGGTTAAGGGCCACAAGGTCCTGAGCCTTGCGCGTCTGCCAGTTCCGCCACTTTCGCGCCGGAGTCTGCGAGGGGACGGAGGATAGACGCGTCGCCGGAGGGCGTCAACCGCCGTGGAGCGCCGGCTCCGCCGGTCAGCCCCCCGTCGCCGGCCGCCGGGCGCCGCCTTTCTCGCGCACGATGACGAAAGCCTCGATCCGGGCCTCGTCCTTTTCGGGCATCTCGACGAACCGGATGCCGAACGCCGGGTGGAGGAGATCCAGCTCCGTCGTCCGCCGGACGACCCGCCCGGTGGCCCGGACCGCTTCCGGGTCGTCGGGCAGAAAGAACTCGATGTCGACCGTCCGGCCGATGACGAGCGGCGACTCCGTCTCCACGAGGATCCCGTTGGACGAGACGTTCAGCGTCTTGCCTCCCTGGACCGGCCCCTCCGCCTTCGGGTCCCGGACGCGGGCGAGCGTGTTCAGCTCCCGCCGGGCCGGAATGACCGTCAGGCGGCGTGCCTTGTCGAGGAGCTCCTCCGGGGAATAGGGCGACAGGATCAGGTCGTTGATCCCTGCCGCGAGGACCTCCTCGAGGCGCGGGCGTCCCGCCGGGACGGCCAGCATCATGGAGACGAACCGCCAGTAGGCCCGCGCGCGGAGACGCTGAGCCACCGCGACGGCGCCGTCGGGCGGCATCGCGATGTCGAAGATCACGAGGTCGGGGGTGATGCCGGCCTCGAGGCCGAGGAGGGCCTCGGTGTCCTCGGCGTGCGCGACGAGGTAGCCGGCCCGCTTGAGGATCTGGGCGGCGCCCCGGAGCGCTCCGTCGGGCGGGCCGGCCAGTGCCACCCGCTTCTCGCGCTGCGACAGGATGCTCGAGGACGGATAGATCTGGGTCACGCCCGGCCCTCCGGAGCGGATTCTCCGCGGCGGACCGTGAAAGAGCCGCTCGCGACCCGGACGCCTCCGGCGTCCCGGACCGAGGCGTCGAACTTCACCGCCGGACCCATCCGGCCCGCGACGGCGATGTCGATCGTCAGGACGTCGCCCGGGAGGGCCGGTCGCGCCACGGTGAGGTCGGAGAAGCCGGCCAGGAATCCGCTTCTCCCCAGATCCGGGTCGGCTCCGGAGACGAGGAGGGCCGCCTGCGCCATCAGCTCCCCGAGGAGCGCGCCGGGGAAGATTCCGCCGGAAACGCCGCGCCCCCCCGCGGAGACGACCGCGCGGACGCGCCCGGCCCCCGGCCCGGTCCGCTCCACCGTCCGGTCGGCGAACCGGAACGGGTAGGCGTGAGGGAGCGGCTCGAATCTCATCGGCCGGACGCCCGGTTCCTCACGCCGCCTTCTGCCGGATGAAGGCGCAGAGCGCGTCGACGGAGGCGAAGGCCTTCACCCCGACTTCCTCGTCCTGGACCTTAATGCCGAATTCCTTCTCCATGCCGAGGACCAGCTCGAGCGCATCGATCGAGTCGAGGCCGAGTCCCTCGGACGCGTCGCCGAACAGCGGCGCTTCGTCCCGGATCGTCGCGGGGTCGATCTCCAGCTTCAGCTGCCGGACGATGAGGCTCTTCACCCTCTGCTTCAGGTCGTCGCTGGCTTTCATTCGATCCGAGTCTACCAACCCGGCGCCGCCGCTCACCCGACGAACCCGCCGTCGATGCGGATCGTCTGGCCGGTCAGGTACGCGGCCCCGTCCGTGCAGAGGAACGACACGAACGGCGCGATGTCGGCGGGGGTTCCGAAGCGCTGCAACGGGATCCGCCGGACGAAATCCTCCCGGGCCTCCCTGGAGAGGAACGAGATCATCTCCGTCTCCACGAAGCCCGGCGCCACGGCGTTCACCGTGACGCCGTACGGGCCGACCTCGGCCGCGAGAGACTTCGTGAAGGCGACGAGCGCTCCCTTGGCCGCGGCGTAGTTCGTCTGCCCCGCGCTTCCGGAAAACGCCGCCAGCGAGGAGACGTTCACGATCCGTCCCCAGCGCCGCTGGAGCATGCCCCGGACCACGGCCTTCGTCGTGTGGAAGGTTCCGTCCAGTGCCGTCCTGAGGACGATCTCCCAGTTTGCGTCCGGCATGAGGGCGAAGAGCCCGTTCTTCAGGACGGCCGCGTTGTTCACGAGGACGTCCACCCCGTCGCGTTCCTTTTCCAGCCGCTCGGCGAGGGCGAGGATGTCGTCTTTCACCGCCGCGTCGCAGCGGGCGGCTTCGGAGCTCCCGCCCGCGGAGAGGATCTCGAGAACGGCGGCCTCGGCCCCCTTCGCGTCGGCGCGGTACGTCAGGACGGCGTGGAATCCGTCGCCTGCCAGCCGCCCGGCGATCGCGCGGCCGATGCCGCGCGAAGCGCCCGTCACCAGCGCGACGCGACGCCGCCCTCCGGAGACTTCAGCCATGCGGCGCCACCTCCGACGTCATCATCGCGCGGGAGAAGGCCTCGGCGCCCTCCGGCTCGTCGACGACGAAACCCAATGCGTCCCGGACCGTCCACCGGAGGAGCTTCGTCAAAACGTCGCCGGCCCCGACCTCCGCGAAGACGGAGAAACCATCCGCACCCATCGCCGCGAGGGTAGAAGACCAGAGCGAGGGGCGGGAGATCTGGTTGAAGAGCACCGAAGAGAGTTCTTCGAGTGAAGAGACGCGGCGCCCGAGCATCGGAGCGTACAAGTCACACTTCGGCATACGGAATGCTGTCTTACCTTCTAAGAGAATCCTCAGGCGCCGCGACACCTCGCCGAGACGGCCGCTGTGCATCGCGAGGCCGATCGGGAGCATCTCGGCCTTCAGCGCCTTCGGCCGGACCCGCTCGATCGCCTTCGCCACGGCGTCTCTCTCCCCCGTCAGGACGAACTGCTGGGCGGCGTTCTCGTTCCCGATGGAGACATCCCCTCCGCCGATCTCCGCCTCGACGGCGGATTTCGAGAGCCCGATGACGAATCCCATCCCGCCGGGATGGGATGCTCTCGCGCGCCGGTCTTCCTCGAGGAGCCGCTCGGCCGTGAGGAGCACGTCGAGGGCCGCTCCTCGATCGAGACTTCCGGCCGCCACGAACGCCGCGTACGTCCCGAGGCTGTAGCCGGCGACGGCGTCCGGGACGAGCCCGTGGATCCTTTCGAGCACGTCGAGCGCGGCGATCGACACCGCGAAGACGCCGACCTGGGCCGGGAGGTCGTCGTGGAGCTCCGGCGCGCCGGCACCGAAGAAGGTCGCCGCGAGGTCGACGCCGGAGCGGCGTGAGACGTCCTCGAACCAGGTGGCGACGAAATCAAAGCGGGAGGCGAAGGCCTCGCCCATCCCGGCCTTCTCCGAGAGCTGCCCCGGGCAGAGAGCCGCGAACGGAGACGCCGTCACGAGGCCACCGACGAGATGGGGCCGAAGGTGTGCCGGCGGAGCCAGACCTTGAGGCGGTCTTCCGTCCGGCGCCGTCCCGCGAACTTCACCAGGCGCTCGACGACCGAGAGCCCCGGCATCGGCGGGTGGTCGTCGTCGAACTCCCAGGGGTGGCAGTAGAGAACGGGCGGAACCCCGCCGGCCAGCTCGCGCTCGAATGCGGCGTTCACCCGGCGGAACCGCGACAGCCTCATGCAGACCCCCCCGCCCCAGAGCGCCCGCCGGAGGAAGAACGTTCCCCTGAGCGGGGGAACCTCGAGAATCGGACCGGACGGGGTCCGGATCACAGCCGGGCGGGTCGGGTTACCCGGGACTCCGATCGGGGGTGCGTCGACGAGGGAGGAATCGATCGCGAAGCCTTCCTCCACCAGAATGGCGAGCGCGGGGTTGTCCGGCGTCCGCATCGACCACTCGGGCGCCCGGTAGCTCGTCACCCGGAGGCCCAGAAGGTCCTGGAGCGTATCGCGGCTCCGGACGACGTCGGCCCGGAACGCCTCGGGCTTCAGCTCGAAGACCCGGCGGTGGAGGTCGCCGTGGCACCCCACCTCGTGCCCTGCGTCCCGGATTCTCCGGACCACGCCCGGCGCCTTCCGCGCGACCCACCCGAGGACGAAGAACGTCGCGCGCGAGGGCGTCGGCGCGAGGAGCGCGAGGATCCGGTCGACCCCCTCCTCCACCCGCGACGGGCGAGCGTCCCAAGTCGCCGGGTCGCCGTAGAGAGGGTGCCCGCAGAGGTGAAACCAGTCTTCGACGTCGACCGTCAGAACCGGGTGAACCGTCACCAGCGGATTATGAGTCCTCCCCTCCCAACGTTTTGTACCAGACGGTGAGCCACGACGTGACCCAGGTGTCTCTCAGCGGGCGGTAGTGGCTGGCCCCCGGGCCGTAAATCGTCCGGACCGGCACGACGGCGAAGCGCCGCACGTACGGAGCGGCCTTGACGAGCATCTCGTTCTCGATCGCGAAGCGCCGCGAGGCGAGGCGGAGGCGGCGGAGCAGGCCGGCGGCGATCACGCGGTATCCCGACTGGCCGTCTTCGACGGGGAGCCCCGTCATCCGCGACAGGACCTTGTCGCCGATCGTGTTCGCCCAGAAGTTCTTCGCCGGCATCTCACCGGGATCCGCCAGCCGCGAACCGACGACGAAGTCGGAGCCGCTCCGGGCCGCAGCCAGGAGGCCGGGGAGGTCCTCCGGGTCGTGCTGGCCGTCGGCGTCGACGAAGGCCACGTGCGTGAAGGACTCCCGGAGGAGGACCGCGAGGCCATCCCGGAGCGCGGTACCTTTCCCGCCGTTGGCCTCGCGGCGGAGGACGGCGGCTCCGGCCGCTGCCGCAGCGGCGGCCGTCCCGTCCTCGCTCCCGTCGTCGACGACGAGAACGTCGGGAACGAACCTCCGGACGCCGCGGACCACGGATCCAACGCTCGATTCACAGCGAAACGCCGGCAGGAGAGCGACGGGGAGGAAGCCGGAAGCGGGCATCAAGAAGTTGTTGACGAAACCGGGTCGTTTGTGAAAAGTATCACGAGCTTTTCGATGGGCACCCAGCAGGAATACCTTCCCATCCTCATGATGCTCGGCGCCGCGGTCCTGATCGCGGTGCTTCTTCTCGTCCTGAACTCCGTCGTCGGACGGAAGGTCCGGACCCGGCGGAAGCTGATGCCGTACGAGAGCGGCATGCCCCTCCTCGACGAGAGCCGGAAGCGGATCTCGATCAAGTTCTTCATCGTGGCGATGATCTTCATCCTGTTCGACGTCGACACCGCCTTCTTCTACCCCTGGGCCGTGATCCTGCGCGAAGGGGGCGCCACGGCCTTCTGGGCCATGATGCCGTTCCTCGTCCTCCTCGTCCTCGGCGACATCTATCTCTGGAAAAAGGGAGCGTTCGACTGGTAATGAGCGGCGGCGCGAACACCCCGCTCGGCGAGCTCCCGGGGAACCCCCGCGCCGGCGAGCACGGCGCCCGGTCGTGCGGCCACCCGGTCGCCTTCGGCGCGGAGACGAAGGCCGCCTTCGACCGCCTCCTGACCCGTTACCCGACGAAGCAGGCCGCCCTTCTCCCGGCGCTCTGGCTGGCCCAGAAGGAGTTCGGCTGGATCTCGCGCGAAGCCGTCGACTACGTCGCCTCGCTCCTGGAACTCTCCCCGGCGTTCGTCTGGGGCGTCGTGACCTTCTACACGATGTACAACCGCGCCCCGGTCGGGAAGCACCTGATCCAGGTCTGTACGTCGATCTCGTGCCACCTGAACGGGGCGGAGAGCGTCTACGCCGCCTGCCGGAAGAAGCTCGGAGACCTGAAGCCGGGCGAGACGACCCCGGACGGAAAGTACACGGTCGTCGAGGTGGAGTGTATCGCGCAGTGCGACAAGGCCCCCGCGGTCCAGGTGAACGAGGACGACTTCTTCTACGTCACGGAGGAGAAGCTGGACGACTTCCTGAAGGGACTCAAATAGATGGCCGGCCTCGACCCGATCCCGCCCGTCCTGCTCGCACGAGCCGGCAAGCCCGACAGCGTCAAGCTCGCGGGTTACGTGGCCGACGGCGGCTATGTCTCGTGGAAGAAGGTGCTTACGGGCTCGGTCTCGGGCGAGTGGACCCCGGCCAAGGTCACGGAGATCGTGAAGGCTTCCGGCCTCCGCGGCCGCGGCGGCGCCGGCTTCCCCTGCGGGTTGAAGTGGACCTTCGTCCCGCCGAAGGAGAGGCGCGGCGGGAAGCCCGTCTACCTCCTCTGCAACGCGGACGAGTCCGAGCCCGGGACCTTCAAGGACCGGGTACTCATCGAGCAGGACCCGCACCAGGTCCTCGAAGGCATGATGCTGTCGAGCTTCGCCCTCGACGTGAAGCACGCCTACGTCTACATCCGGGGCGAGATGTGGAAGGGCGCCGGCATCCTGAACGAGGCGGTCGCCGAGGCCGAGGCCGCGGGACTTCTCGGGAAGAACATCCTCGGCTCGGGGATGGACCTCGACATCACGGTTCACCGGGGCGGCGGCGCGTACATCTGCGGCGAGGAGACGGCCCTCATCGAGAGCCTCGAAGGGAAGCGCGGGCACCCGCGCATCAAGCCGCCGTTCCCGGCGGTCTGGGGCGCCTGGGGCTGCCCCACCGTCGTCAACAACGTCGAGACGCTCTCCTGCGTGAAGCACATCGTCGACCGCGGCGCCGAATGGTTCAAGGGAATCGGGCGAAACGACCGGAACACGGGCCCGAAGCTTTACTGCGTCTCGGGCCACGTGGAGAAACCCGGAGTCTACGAGGCGCCGATCGGGATCCCCTGGGAGCAGCTCCTCGCGATGGCGGGGGGCGTGAAGGCCGGGCGGAAGCTGAAGGCCGTCATTCCCGGCGGCGCGTCGGCCCCGATGCTCACGGCCGCGGAGGTCGCCGGCGTCCCGATGGACTTCGACGGCCTCGCCGCCGCCAAGTCGATGTTCGGCTCGGCCGCGATCATCGTGATGGACGAGACGACCGACATGCCGAAGGCCGTCACCAACATCTCGAAGTTCTTCGCGCACGAGTCGTGCGGCCAGTGCACGCCCTGCCGCGAGGGGACCCCGTGGCTGAACAAGGCGCTGAAGCGGATCGTGAACGGGGGCGGGAAGAGGACCGACCTCGACCTCCTCCTCTCGATCGCGAACCAGATGGGGAACGGGATGACCATCTGCGTCTTCGCCGACGCCGCCATCGCCCCGGTCCTCTCGGGCGTTTCGAAGTTCCGCGACGAGTTCGAGGCTTACATTGCGGAATCGCCAGCGGCCGACGCCGTCCTCCCCGCGCCCGGCGGGATCACGGCGAAGGTGGCGGACCGGATGGCCGCCGGGATGCACGACTGATGGCGAAGGTCACCGTCGACGGTCGAGCCATCGAGGTCCCCGACGGCGCAAACGCCCTCGAGGCGTGCCGCGCCGCCGGCGTCGACGTCCCCCACTTCTGCTACCACCCGAAGCTCTCCGTCGTCGGCCAGTGCCGGATGTGCATGGTGGAGGTCGAGGGGATGCCGAAGGTGCAGGCTTCCTGCACGGTGCCGATCCGCGACGGGATGGTCATCCGGGCCTCGAGCGAGCGGGCCCTCGCGGCGCGCAACGCCACGATGGAGTTCCTCCTCATCAACCACCCGCTCGACTGCCCCATCTGCGACCAGGCGGGCGAGTGCAAGCTGCAGGACAACGCGTTCGACGCGGGCCTCCCCGTCTCCCGGACCTCCGAGCACCGGCGCCTCGTGCCGGGCTACGAGCGAACCGAGATCGGCCCCCACGTCGTGGCCGACATGACCCGCTGCATCCAGTGCACGCGGTGCATCCGGTTCTGCCAGGAGATCACCGGCACGGGCGAGCTGACCTTCGTCGAGCGAGCCGGTCACACGTTCGTCTGGACGCACGAGGGCAAGCCGCTGGACAACGACCTCTCGGCCTGTGCCGCCGACGTCTGTCCGGTCGGCGCCCTCACGGTCAAGGAGTTCCGTTTCCGCAAGCGCGTCTGGTGGCTCGACAAGACGCGCTCGGTCTGCGACGGCTGCGAGGTCGGCTGCAACCTCTCGATCGAGTTCAAGGACCGGATCGTCTACCGCTTCACACCCCGTGTGCAGCCGGCCGTGAACGACTACTGGCTCTGCGACTACGGCCGGTTCCTCTCGGAGCGCCTGAACGAGCCGGGCACCACCCGGCCGATCGTGACGGGGCCCGGAGGGGAAAAGAGGGAAACGAACTGGGGTGAAGCGCTCGACGCGGTCAAGGCGGCGGTCGACAGGGCGATCTCGGACGATCCGTCGAGAGTCATCGTCGTGGGCTCCGCCCGTCTCTCGACCGAAGAAAACTGGCTTCTTGCGAGGCTGTTCCGGGATTCTCTGAAGGTAAAGAACGTCGAATTCGCCGTGGACGAAGGGCCCCCGCGGCGAATGAAGCGAGGGAACGATTGGGTCTACGGCACCGAGGCCGCCCCCAATTCCCGCGGCGCCGAAGCGGCGGGCGTCAGGCGCAGCGTCTCAGGCGACGGTTCGCGCCTGGATCTCTTACTTTCTAAGAAGAATTCTCCCCCGGCGGTTCTCTACGTCGCCGACGCGTCATTGTCCGATCGGGTTTCCGACCCCGCCTTCGTCGCGTTGCTTCGCGCCGCGTCCGTCCTGATCGTCCACGCGCGTGTGAAGAACGCGCTCTCGGAGGCCGCGGACGTGGTCCTTCCCGCCGCGAACCAGTCGGGGAAGGAAGGGACGTTCGTCAACAGGGACGGGCGGGTCCAGCGCTTCGACATGGCGATCGTCCCGCCCCCCGTCGTCCGCACCGATCTCGAGATCCTTCTCCACCTCGGGAAGCTCTGGGGTGCCTTCGACACGGCCTGGACCGCGTCCGACGTCTTCGGCCGGATGAAGGGTTCGGTTTCCGGCTACGCGGACCTCGACTGGAACTCCGACGACCTCGTCGGGAACCCGCCCTCGGCGTCGATCACCTCGGCCTACGACGTCCTCGGCCTCGAGAGGCGCCCCGAGGACGAGGTCTTTACCCGGCCCTCCGTCACGGCGCCGGACGTGAAGCCATGAGCCCCGGGACGTTCTTCCTCCTCGCGGCCGTGGCGAAGATCGCCGTGGTCTGGGCCATCATGCTCGCCGCCCTACTTCCGAACCTCGTCTGGATGGAACGCCGGGGCGCCGGCCTGATCCAGGACCGCCCCGGCCCGAACCGCGTCGGGCCCTTCGGCCTGTTCCAGGCGGTGGCCGACGTCCTGAAGATGTTCCTGAAGGAGGACGTGACGCCGCTCTACGCGGACAAGCTGCTTCACACCGTGGCGCCCGCCATCCTCCTCGTCCCCGCCTTGACGACCTTCGCCGTCATCCCTTTCGGCTCCTCGATCCCGGTCCTCGGACGCGAGGTCAAGCTCGTGATCGCCGACGTGAACATCGGCCTCCTCTACGTCCTCGCCCTGACGTCGGTTGGCGTCTACGGGCTCGTCCTGGCCGGCTGGGCCTCGAACAACAAGTACTCGCTCCTCGGCGGCGTCCGCTCCGGGGCGCAGGTCATCAGCTACGAGCTCTCGATGGGCCTCGCCGCCATCGCGACCTTCGTGACGGCCGGCTCCCTCAAGCCGTCCGCGGTCGTCGACTGGCAGGTCCAGAACGTCTGGAACTGCATCCCGCAGGCGGTCGGGTTCCTCGTCTTCGTCGTGGCCGCCTTCGCCGAAACGAACCGGGTCCCCTTCGACCTACCCGAAGCCGAGGCCGAGCTGGTGGCCGGCTACCACACGGAGTATTCGGCGTTCAAGTTCGGCATGTTCTTCATGAGCGAGTACGCGAACATGATCGCGGCGTCGGCGATGATCGTGACGCTCTACCTCGGCGGCTGGTCGCTCCCCTTCGTGCCTTTCACGGGCGTCTGGGGCGGAATTTTCTCGATCGCGGTCTTCTGGGCCAAGACGCTCGCCATCATCTGCGTCTTCATCTGGGTCCGCTGGACCCTCCCCCGCTTCCGGTACGACCAGTTGATGAGCCTCGGGTGGAAGGTCCTCCTGCCGCTCTCGGTTGCGAACCTTCTCGCCGTGGCCTGGATCGTCGCGATGAAGGGGCCGGCATGACGGCCGAGCTCCTCCTCTTCGCGTTCGCCGCCGGGCTCGCGATCGCTTTCGCGCTCGCGATGGTCGTCGAGAAAACGCCTGTCCGGAGCGTCCTCTCGCTCGTCGTCACGTTCTTCGGCATCACGGTGCTCGCCGTCATGCTGGCCGCGCCGTTCATCGCGGCGATCATCATGATCGTCTACGCGGGGGCGATCCTCGTCCTGTTCCTCTTCGTCATCATGCTGCTGAACCTGAACGAGGAGGCGCGGGAGAAGGACAGCCGGCCCGTCCAGCGCGTCCTCGGCCTCGTCTCGGCGCTGGCGCTCGGAGGCCTGCTCCTCGGCCTGACGCTCCGCGCCGGGAAGCCCCCCGTCGAGCCGTCGGCACTCCCCGGGAGGATTCCCGCGCTTGACGAGATTCCGCTCGTGGGACGGCTCCTCTTCTCCGACTATCTCTTCGCCTTCGAGGCCGTGGCGGTGCTGCTGCTGGCGGCCGCCGTCGGGGCCCTGATCCTCTCGAGGAGGAGGATGGATTGAGCGTACCTCCCGCGGCGTTCCTTGCGGCCGGGACGATCCTCTTCGTGATCGGTCTCGTCGGTGCGCTCCTGAAACGCAACGCGCTCTCGATCTTCCTTTCCATCGAGCTGATGATGAACGCGGTCAACCTCCTCTTCCTGACCTACGGGAGGATGCGGGGCGACCCGTCCAGCCACGTGATCGTCTTCTTCGTCATCGCCATCGCCGCCGCCGAGGCGGCCGTGGGGCTGGCGGTCTTCGTCGCGCTGTTCCGATCCCGGCAGACCATCGAGGTCGACCGGGTCAACCTCCTGAAGTGGTAGGCACCGCCGCATGACGTCGCTCTGGTGGATCCCCGTTCTCCCGCTCCTCGGGTTCGTCGTGAACGGCGCGGTGGCGCTCGCCTCGAGCTCGCGCCGGGCGCGCCGGGGCGAGCGGGGCGGCCCGCTGCCGTACGGCGAACGGCTCTTCCACGGCCTCGTCGGCGTCGGGACCGTCGGCGCCTCGGGCGTCCTCGCGTTCGCGGCCCTCGTCCCCTGGACGCAGCAATCGCTGGCGGGCGGCGCGCTCCCCGTCGTCGAGACGGTCTTCAGGTGGATGTTCGCCGGGGACTTCAGCGTGGACGTGGCGTTCCGCCTGGACGCCCTGTCCGCGCTGATGCTCTCCTTCGTCACCTTCGTCGGAACGCTGATCCACCTTTACAGCGTCGGCTACATGCAGGAGGAGGAAGGGTACGGGCGCTACTTCGCCTTCCTGAACCTCTTCATGTTCGCCATGTTGACGCTCGTCCTCGGGGCGAACCTCCCCGTCCTCTTCATCGGCTGGGAGGGCGTCGGCCTCTGCTCGTACCTCCTGATCGGCTATTACTACGACAAGGACTTCGCGGTGGCGGCAGGGAAAAAAGCCTTCGTCGTCAACCGCGTCGGCGACGTCGGCTTCGTCCTCGGCATCTTCGGCGTCCTCGCCCTCTTCGGGACGACCGACTTCTCGTTCCTCGAAGCGGCGCGGCACCAGATCGTCTCCGACACGGCACCGCTCTCCGTCTACGCCGTCTGCCTCCTCCTCTTCCTCGGCGCCTGCGGAAAGAGCGCGCAGGTGCCGCTCTACGTCTGGCTCCCCGACGCGATGGCGGGGCCGACGCCCGTCTCGGCCCTGATCCACGCCGCGACCATGGTCACGGCCGGCGTCTATCTCGTGGCCCGGACGAGCACGGTCTTCGTCCTCGCCCCCGACGCCATGACGCTCGTCGCGTGGGTCGGCGCGGGGACGGCGATCTTCGCGGCCACGATCGGCCTCGCCCAGAACGACATCAAGAAGGTCCTCGCCTATTCCACCGTCTCGCAGCTCGGGTACATGTTCCTCGCCTGCGGCGTCGGCGCCTTCGCGGCCGGGATGTTCCACGTCTTCACGCACGCGTTCTTCAAGGCCTGCCTCTTCCTCGGCTCCGGCTCGGTCATTCACGCGATGCACCACGAACAGGACATGCGGAAAATGGGCGGGCTCGCCCCGCGCGTCCCGCAGACCTTCCGGACGATGCTCGTGGCGACGCTCGCCATCTCGGGGATCGTCCCGCTCGCCGGCTTCTTCTCGAAGGACCAGATCCTCGGCTCCGTCGCGGCCGCCGGCCAGTGGACCCTCTATGCCGTCGGCGTCTTGACGGCCGCGATGACCGCGTTCTACATGTTCCGGCTCGTCCGGATGACCTTCGCGGGCGAATTCCGCGGGACGCACGAGCAGGAGCACCACGTCCACGAGAGTCCGGCGACGATGACCGTCCCCCTCTGGATCCTAGCGGCCGGGTCGGCGGTGGCGGGATTCATCTGGGTCCCCTTCGGCGTCAGCAGCCTGCTCCCCCGCTTCCTCGCCCCGGCGCTCGCCGAGGTGCCCGAGCACGAGATGTCCCACGGCGCCGAGCTGGGTCTCATGGCGCTCTCGCTCGGCGCGGCGATCGCCGGGATCGCGCTGGCCGTCCGGTGGTACACGGGACGCCCAGCTCCCGAGCACGCGGCGCACAAGCCGGCTGAGGAGATCGTCGTGTCGCCGGCGGCCGCCGCCTTCTGCGAACGGACCGGCGCCCTCGGGACGATGATCAAGAACAAATGGAACGTCGACGAGGGAATCGAGGCGGTGGTCCTCGGGCCGTTCCGCTCCATCGGGCGCTTCCTCTGGAAGGGGTTCGACGCCCTCTTCATCGACGGGATCGCGAACGCCTCCGCGTTCCTCGTCGAGCTCACCGGCGACCTCCTCCGATTCTTCACGACCGGCAACGTCCGCAACTACGCCCTCGGCTTCACGCTGGGGGTGCTCTTCCTCGTCGCGTACGCACTCTTCCGGTAGCCGATGATGACGAGCTTCCTCACCCTCGACTGGCTCGGCGCCGACCTTCTGACGACGCTCCTCCTCCTGCCGTCGCTCGGCGCGCTCGTCCTCGCCTTCCTCCCGAAGGAGGCCAAAGGCGCCATCCTGGCCGTCGCCGTCGGCTTCGCGGGGCTCACCTTCGCGGTGTCCGTGCTCCTCGGCCTCCGCTTCGACCCGGCCACCCCGGGCCTGACCGCCTTCCGCGTCTCGAAGCCCTGGGTCCCCCGCTTCGGCATCCGCTACGAGCTGGGCGTGGACGGCCTCGCGGTGGCCCTGATCCTCCTGACGACGCTCCTGACCCTCTGCGTCCTCCTCGTCTCCTGCGGCCAGCACCTGACGCGGCTGAAGGGCTACATGGCGGCGTTCCTGATCCTCGAGACGGGGATGCTCGGGAGCCTCGTCGCCCTCGACGCGATCCTGTTCTACGTCTTCTGGGAAGTGATGCTCGTCCCGATGTACTTCATCATCGGCATCTGGGGCGGCAAGCGCCGGATCTACGCCGCGATGAAGTTCTTCCTCTTCACGATGGCCGGTTCGCTCCTGATGTTCGTCGCGATCCTCTTCGTCGCGAACGTCCACCTCCACCGGACGGGCCTCCAGAGCTTCTCCCTCGTCGACTGGACCCGCGCCGTCGCGTCCGGCGCGTGGCGACTTCCCTCGGGGACCGAGGCGCTCCTCTTCTGGGCCTTCGCCCTCGCCTTCCTCGTGAAGGTGCCGCTCTGGCCCCTCCACACGTGGCTCCCCGACGCGCACGTGGAGGCCCCGACGGGCGGCTCCGTCATCCTGGCAGGCGTCCTCCTGAAGCTCGGCACGTACGGCCTCCTCCGCTTCGCCATCCCGCTCTTCCCCGGTTCGGCCGTCCGGTACACGCCCGTCATCGCCGCGCTGGCCCTGATCGGCGTCGTCTACGGCGCCTGGGTGGCCTTCGCCCAGAAGGACATGAAGAAGCTGGTGGCCTATTCCTCCGTCAGCCACCTCGCCCTCGTCGTCCTCGGCATCTTCGCCGGGACGGCGATGGCCGTCTCGGGCGCCATCGTCCAGATGGTCGGCCACGGCCTGACGACGGGCCTCCTCTTCCTCCTCGTCGGCGTCCTCTACGAGCGGCGCCACACCCGCGAGATGGCCGACTACGGCGGCATCGCGGCCCGCGTGCCGGTGACGACGACCCTCTTCCTGATCTCCGCCCTCGGCTCGGCCGGACTCCCCGGCCTCAACGGCTTCGTCGGCGAGTTCCTGATCCTCGGCGGCGTCTTCAAGGTCAACGTCCTCTGGTGCGCGATCGGCGCCACCGGGATGGTCCTCGGGGCCGTCTACCTCCTCACGCTGGTCCAGAAGGTCTTCTGGGGCCCCGACCTCGTTCCGGAGAACCGGACGCTGACCGACATGAACGGCTGGGAGCTGGCCGGATCGCTCCCGCTGATCGCCCTCGTCGTCGTCCTCGGCGTCTACCCGGCGCCGCTCCTCAGGCTGATCGGCCCCTCGGTCGACGTCGTGGTCCAGATCCTGCGCGTGAAGGGAATGCCCTGATGACCGGCTTCCTTCACGTCACCGCCCGGGATCTCGCCGCCGTCGCGCCCGAGATCGTCCTCTCGCTGGCCGGGATCCTCCTGATCCTGCTCGACGCCTTCGCGCGGCCGACGCGGACGTCGTTCCCCTACCTGTCGCTCGCGGCCCTCGCGCTCGCCAACGTCGTCGGCGCCGTGGCTCCGGGGACTTGGTTCGCCGGCGCCGTGGAGACCTCGGCCCTGACCCGGTTCGTCGAGATGATCGCCCTCGGAGGCGCCGCCCTCGCGATCCTCGGCGGGGGTGCCGCCCTGTCGCGCGACGGAAAGAACCTGGGCGAGTTCTACGCCCTTCTCCTCTGGTCGGCGACCGGCGCCATGCTGATGGCCAAGGGGACCGACCTCCTCGTCATCTTCATCGGTCTCGAGCTGATGTCGATCCCGCTCTACGTCCTCGCCGCGTGGTACCGCGAGATTCCGGCTTCCACCGAGGCTGGGATGAAGTACTTCCTGATGGGGGCCTTCTCCTCGGCCATCCTCCTCTACGGGGTCGCCACGCTCTACGGGCGGACCGGCACGACGAGCCTCACCCGCCTCCTCGGCCTCGCCAGCGGCCCCTCGCCCTTCGCCTTCGACCCGCTCGTGACCGTCGGGACGGTCGCCATCCTCGCGGCCCTGTCCTTCAAGCTCGCCCTCGTCCCCTTCCACTCCTGGGCGCCCGACGTCTACCAGGGGATGACGACGCCCGCCGTCACCTTCCTCTCCACGGTCCCGAAGGCGGCGGCCGCGGTGGTCCTCGTCCGGCTCCTCCACGCCATCGCGCCCGCGGGCCCCGGCGAACCCTGGCGGCCGCTGCTGTCGATCCTGGCCGTCGTCTCGATCCTCTTCGGAAACATCGTGGCGCTCTCCCAGCGGGACCTGAAGCGGATGCTGGCCTACTCCGGCATCGCCCAGATGGGGTACCTCGCTATCGCCCTCGCCACGTTCTCCCGCGACGCCCTCGAGGGCGCCCTCGTCTTCCTCGCCGGATACCTCGTCACGAACGCCGCCGCCTTCCTCACGGTCGCCGCCCTCTCGAGCGGCGAGACCGAGCCGAAGACGCTGGCCGATCTCGCCGGTCTCGGCCGCCGGAACGGCGCCGCGGCGGCCCTCCTGACGCTCTCGATGATCTCCCTCACGGGCCTGCCGCCGACCGTCGGCTTCATCGGCAAGCTGCTCGTCTTCCGCTCGGCCATCGACGCCGGCCTCGTCTTCCTCGCCCTCGTCGGCGTCTTCGGGAGCCTCGTCTCCGTCGGGTACTACCTCCGCGTCGTCTACGTCCTCTGGATGAAGGAGCCGACACGCGAGGTCCCGCTCCACGAGGATGACGTGATGGCGGGGGCCGCCTGGCTTCTCCTCGCGGCCGGCATCCTCGTCTTCGGCCTCTTCCCCCGCGGGCTGATCGACGTGGCGCGCGCAGCGGCCCAGGCCGTCGGCTCGAGGTGATCCGCGGCAGGCAGGAGCAGTCCATGCAGCAGAAGGAGCCTCCCGACAGCGTCTCCGAGGCGACCACTCACCGCCTCTCGCTCCTCCTGCGGAGCCTCCGGATCCTCGAGGAGGAGGGCGTCGGGACCATCTCCTCGCAGCAGCTCGCCGAGCGCTTCGGCCTCAATGCGGCGCAGATCCGCAAGGACCTCGCCCAGTTCGGCGAGTTCGGCGTCCGCGGCGTCGGCTATCGCGTGAACGACCTGAAGGAGCGGCTGAACGCCGTCATGGGCCTCGACCGCCCCCGGACGATGGTCGTCCTCGGGGCCGGCCACCTCGGCCAGGCTCTCGCGGACTCGAAGAACTTCAACAGCGACGGGTTCCGCGTCGTCGCCCTGTTCGACAACGACCGCCGGAAGATCGGCGGCCGCTCGCGGACGGGCGTCCCCATTCGCGACGTCGCCGAGCTGCCGGCCGTGGCCCGGGAGGAAACGATCGAGATCGGCGTTCTGGCCGTCCCGGCCGAGGCCGTCCCCCCGGCCGCCGTCGTCCTCAGGAACGCCGGCGTAAAGGCCATCCTCAACTTCGCGCCGATCACCCTCGCCCCGGTCGCGGGCCTCGAGGTCAAGAACGTCGACCTGACCCTCTTCCTCGAGAACCTCAGCTACCGCCTCGCCACCTCCTCCGACCGCCCCCGCCCGACGCGGGGGTGACCTTCGCAGGCACGGCAAGTTCCCCAAGACCTGCAACCGAGACCACACGCCACTCGCGGGCTTTCTCGCGGCCTATTTCGGCCCGTGATAGGCCGCAGTCACCTCAGCCTGTATCCCGGAAAGACTGACTGGGCTCTCCAGCGTAGACTGCTACTAGAACGGTCGTCACGATGAGAAAGGTGCTTGTTCTCGCTGCTGTCGGTGAAATTGCGACCGGAGCGGCGTTGGTGCTGGTGCCGTCGCTGGTCGGAAAACTGCTGTTGGGCACGGACCTGGCCGGCATCGCCATACCCGTCGCGCGTGTCGCCGGAATCGCCCTCATCGCATTGGGGGTCGCGTGCTGGCCGGGCACGCCGCTGGTCGGCATGTTGACCTACAGCGCGGCAGTCACGCTGTATCTCGCCTACGTCGGCTTCGCGGGCGGTCTGACCGGCATACTCCTGTGGCCGGCGGTCGTCCTGCACGCGATCGTGACGGCACTATTGACTCGGGCGGCAACAAGCGAAAAGGAGACGCGAACTTAGACGAATATCCGGATAGAGGGCTCTTGCGGGACCGGACCCTTCGAAGGGCTCAGCCCGGCGGCGGGACGTCGGGGCTCTCGAGGGCCAGGCGCTTGGCGCGGGCGACGGCCTCGGCGCGGCTCGAGTCGTTCGGCCGGTCATCCGAGATCTTGCCGTCGCGGATCCGGATGATCCGCCGGGCGTGGGCCGCGATGTCCTCTTCGTGCGTGACGATGATGATCGCGTTGTCCGCCTCGTTGAGCTTCCGAGCCGGCGGGGTCGCGTCTCCATTATCAATTATGGGTTCGAGCTGAAGACGCGGAGCCCAGTGTTATCGTGAGCCGCGCGCTCCGTGGCCCTACTTGGCGAGGTCGAGCCAGGCGCGGCGGAGCGGCGCTGGAGAAGTTGCGAGCCGGCGTTCCACGTCAGCTCGGAGCGCGGCGCCGTCCGGCCCGCGCAGGAGCAGCTGAATGTCGAGCCGGTCCTGCGGCCCTCCGGCATCGAGCTTGAGAAGGACGAGGTCTGCGGCCTCGACCACCGGCAACGACAGACCGCCGAGACGAAGGGTCTTTCGCCGGTCGAGGATTCCCGTCTGCCACGGCCGTTTTCCGACCACGACGTCGACGGACGCCTCTCCGCCCTTCGAGATACGAATGACGCCCGCGAGCGGGTCTTCCGCGTCTCCTCGCCGGATCTCGACCTCGGCGCCGGAATCGCGGACCGCATCCCAGGGCGGGGGCGTGAGGAGGCCCTCATCCAGGACCAGAATGTCGAAATCCTGGGTCGCGCGGCCGACACCGTGCGCCGCAAGCGCCATCCCGCCGATGAGAGCCGGCCGCGCGCCACGCGCCTCGAGCGTTTCGAGGACGCCGGCGAGAAGCGCAGTCTTCATGGCCCGTCGTTGGATTGGGAGTAGCGGCGGCCGGCGTGGGCCGCCCTCTGAAGCCGACGGCGGGCTTCTTCGAGGCTGGTGCCTGGAGACTGCGTGGCGAGATAGAGCCGGAGAGCCAACTCCCCCCCCTCGAGCGCCGCTCGCATCCTCTCTTCAGGCGTCCCTTTGAAATGCCGCGCCGCCTCCGAATCGAGGGTCCGGGCGGAAATCCCCGTCGCCATGGAAGCCATTCTAGACGGCCTTCGTGAGCCTCCCGGGCAAGTCAGCCCGGCGGCGGGATGTCGGGGTTCTCGAGGGCGAGGCGCTTGGCGCGGGCGACGGCCTCGGCGCGGCTGGAGTCGTTCGGCCGGTCGTCGGAGATTTTCCCGTCGCGGATCCGGATGATCCGCCGGGCGTGGGCCGCGATGTCCTCTTCGTGCGTGACGATGATGATCGCGTTGTCCGCCTCGTTGAGCTTCCGGAAGAGCCGCATGATCTCCTCGCCCGTCTGCGAGTCGAGGTTCCCCGTCGGCTCGTCCGCGAGGAGAAGCGACGGGCCCGTCACGAGCGCCCGGGCGATGGCCACGCGCTGGCGCTGGCCGCCCGACAGTTCGTTCGGGTTGTGGTGCATCCGGTCCGTGAGCCCCACCTGCTCGATCGCGGCCATGGCGCGATCGCGCCGCTCCTTCCGCGGCAGCCCGGCGTAGATGAGCGGAAGCTCCACCTGAGCGAGAGCGTTCGTCCGGGCGAGGAGGTTGAACGTCTGGAAGACGAAGCCGATCTCGCGGTTCCGGATCCGGGCGAGCGCGTCGTCGTTCATTTCCTCGACGGGATGGCCGTTCAGCCGGTAGCGGCCCCCCGTCGGCGTGTCGAGGCAGCCGATGAGGTTCATCAGGGTCGACTTGCCCGAGCCGGACGGCCCCATGATGGCCACGTACTCGCTCCGGTCGATGTTGAAGGTCACCCCGCGGAGCGCGCGGACCTTCTCTTCCCCGACGACGTACGTTTTCTCGATATCCACCATCTCGATGAGCACCGGGCGGTCCGTCATCCGAACA
>Ga0315286_10001031_pt1 | contig 24821 bp, 25 predicted proteins | sample YL17G10_0_MG_FD_205038 | JGI IMG/M metagenome (GOLD analysis project Ga0315286, IMG submission 205038) | Sediment microbial communities from Yellowstone Lake, YNP, Wyoming, USA - YL17G10_0 | ecosystem: Environmental > Aquatic > Freshwater > Lake > Sediment | place: USA: Wyoming | collected...
AACATGCTTAAAGGCCTCGCAAAAGATCCCAACATCATATTCGCCGGAACAAGGCCGGATGTCTATGACATTATCGCGGCTGGAGATATTTTAGCGGCCCCTTCCCTTTCGGAAGCTTTCGGCAGGATCGTTATCGAGGCGATGGCCTGCGGGAAACCTGTTGTCGCAACAAATGTCGGCGGCATCCCCGAAATAGTTGAAGACGGAAAAACCGGGATATTAGTCCCGCCTAAAGATGAAAAAGCCCTTGCTGATGCCGTCATCAAACTCTTTACCAGCAAGGCTTTGGCCGGATCCATGGGCGCGGCCGGAAGAAAAAGGGTCGAACAACACTTCAATATCGGCAATCAAGTCAAAGAGATCGAAGGGATACTTGATGAATATCTTAAATGATATCTTTCGGAGCCTGAGACTGAACGTCTCGGCTCCTCAAATACCGGAACCGCGAAGTTTATTCGCAGGTTCCAATTTGCACATACCAATTCTTATAATCATTTGCTCTGTCCTTTTTTTCTGGAATATACATGTTATACCGCTTACAGACGGTGATTCGGCCTTCTATGCCAAAATAGCAAAGAATATCGTTGATTCCGGCGACTGGCTCACAATGCACTATGGCGATCAAACCACCATAATAGACAAACCACCTCTGATGATGTGGTTCATCGCGGCATCTTTTAAGCTTTTTGGGGTGAATGAATTCGCGGTTAATTTCTGGCATAGCCTATGCGCACTTTTAATAGTGTTATTCACCTACAAGCTTGCTAAAGAGATCTTTGACAGCAAGACGGCCTTCTTGTCTTCGCTTGTCCTTGCCACATCCGCACAGTTCTTTTATCAGGCCAGGTCCCCGCTTCAAGATATCCCGCTGACATTATTCGTTCTGCTTTCAATATATGCTTATATACTTTTTGAAAAACGATCGAATATCGGTTATTTCTATTTATCATCTGTTTTTGTGTCCTTCGCAGTCCTGACAAAAGGTCCAGTCGGACTTGTATTGCCTGCGCTCGTTTTGCTCGCATATCTGGTCATCTGTAAACGCAAGCTTCCCGGGATAATGCACATTATTTCAGCGAGTATATTGTTCCTGCTTATCACTCTACCCTGGTTCATTGTTGAATATAAAATCTTAGGGCAAAGGTTCGTTGATATTTTCATCGGCCATAACCTGGGGAGATATTTCAGGCCGATAGATACGGTTGGCAATGAAGCGGCCAAATACAGCAGCATCAAACCGCAATATGATTTTTATTCATACTTTTTACAGCTTTTGATCGTTGCCATCCCATGGTCGGGATTCATATATCCTGCCATATATTACAATATCAAAAAGAAAGTTTATCCCCTGCCTGTCATCTTTGCGTTAGCGGTGCTTATTTTCTTTTCTCTGTCCCTTAATTACAAGATCTCCAGGTACATCCTCCCTGCATTCCCCGCCCTATCTATCGTTATTGGTAAATTGATATCTGATGCGTACGATGACACTGATTCTGCGGGATCTTATAAATGGTCTTCATGGTTCACGCTTATGATCATATTGCCTGTCCTTTTACTGGCCACTGTACTTCTTTACGGCAACTATTCAAAGATCGGGCCATATTATCTGCCTTTATTCATTCCATTCCTTATATTCATATGCCTCAGCCTCTTCGCAGGCTCCATTCTGGGCATATTGAAAAGGATCGACCGATCAGTTATTTTATATTCCGGCATATCAATTTTGTCTTATTTGGTGCTTATAAACTGTTTGGCCGTGTATTACCCGAAGATCAACCCTATAAGCGACTTCTGCCGCAGGATAAATGCCGTTGCCTTGCCTTCCGATATTGTTTGCCAATATAAGGGAACCGACGCGCATTTTATGATATACTACGCGAAAAATAGCGTCTTATTCACCAGAAAAGACAGCGATATTAAGAGGTTGGTCCTGTCAAAAAAGAAGGTTTATTGCGTTTCTGAGGACAAAGAAGCATTTGAGTCGCTAAGATCGTCAATGAAAGGAAGGGTAAAAGTAATGGATGAGCGCGCCAATTACACCCTGTTCAGCAATTGAGCATGAAATTATCAGCGATCATCCCTGTATATAACGAGAAGAACACTATAGAAAAGATCCTTGATAAGGTCCTTGCCGTCCCGCTTGAAAAAGAGGTGATCCTCGTGGATGACTGCTCAAAGGACGGCTCACGTGAAATATTGAAGAACATGAACAGAAGCGGCGTCGTTACCGTATTCCATGACGTAAATAAGGGAAAAGGCGCAGCAATAAGGACCGGCCTCCAGTATGTTACCGGCGATGTGGTCGTTATACAAGATGCAGACCTCGAGTACGATCCCAACGAGTATTTAAAGCTTATCGAGCCCATCAAGTCGGGCCAGGCAGATGTAGTTTATGGCTCCAGGTTCTCCGGGAAAACCGAGAAGATGTCGCTTGCGCATTATCTTGGGAATAAGGCGCTGACCATCGCCACGAACATACTTTACGGTACAAGGCTCACCGACATGGAAACCTGCTATAAAATGGTCAAAGCGCCAATATTCAAGTCGCTTAAATTGAGAGCGAACCGTTTTGATTTTGAGCCGGAAATTACTGCCAAGCTTTTGAAAAGCGGAAAAAGGATCATCGAGATACCCATTTCATATGAGGGGCGCCACTGGACCGAAGGAAAGAAGATAACCTGGAAAGACGGTATAGCGGCCCTATGGAGCATAATAAAATACAGGTTCGTTGACTAAATGGATCTCTCCATAATAATCGTCACACTTAATAACAAAAAGATCCTCGAAGAATGCATCGAATCGATAAAACGAAATACAACATCGACATCTTACGAGATCATTGTCGTGGATAACAACTCAAATGACGGCACGCGATCTGCCATTAGATCTAAATATCCCGATGTCATCCTTGTCGGGAACAAAAAGAACCTCGGTTTCTCCGGCGCAAATAACATGGGATTGAAGATCGCAAAGGGAAGATATTCGGTGCTCCTGAATGACGACACATATATCAAGGAAGATGCCTTTGGGAAACTCGTGGCATTTATGGACAATGAAACAGCCATCGGGATATGCGGGCCGAAGCTTTTGAACATAGACGGCTCCTTGCAGCGCCAGGGAAGCCTTTTGTCCGCTTACAAATGGCGATCAAAGTCCCCTATTGAGGTGGGCTTTGTCCTTGGGGCATGCCTGTTCATCAGGATGGCGGTAATAAGTAAAATAGGCCTCCTGGACGAGAATCTTTTCTTTTACAACGACGACCTTGACCTCTGCAAAAGGGCCAGGACAGCCGGATTCAAGGTTGTCTATTACCCGGATGCGGAAATATATCATTACGGCGGCTACAGCAGCAAAAGATCTCCCAACATGAGGCTCTTTGTGGAGGGTTTCAGGGGCGGTCTGTATTTTTGCAGGAAACATTACGGACCAATAATATATTCTATTTACAGGGTTCTGCTTATGCTTTTCGTTCTATTGATGGTCCCCTTTTCATTGATAAAGAAGGAAAAACTTAAGGCTTGCCTTGAGATATTGAATATCATAATAAAAGAACAAATCGTGTCTAAAATATGAGCTTTATGATAAAATTGGCATAATTAAATGAAAAAAACTTTTCTTTTGTTTATATTTTTAGTAGCTTTGTTAGTTGTTATAAGAATAAACAACGCCCATTCCTTTGAGTTAACAAAAGACCTAAAGGATGAGATAGAGGAAAAACAATGGCTTGTAAAAGTTCATCAAAACAACCCCCAATACCACTTTGAACTGGCTATAACCTATGCATATTCGAACAGGATAGAGGACGGCCTGACCGAACTGAATAAGGTCGATGAGATCGATAAAAGTTTCGCCCCAAAGGCGCTCAAAATGTATTCGAAAAAGCTTAAGCTCTTCCCGAATGACTGGAAAGCAAGGTTCAGGTATGCCTTCGCCCTGTATTTCAACAACAAGAAAATGGAAGCGATTAAAGAATTTGAGAGGATAATCAAGCAGGACCCGGATAACGTCTTTTCTTACGGCTACATAGCGACAATATACGGGGAAATGAACGATGTCGATGAGGCGATCGATTATGCAAAGAAAGCGCTTGAGGTCGATTCGAACGTTGCCGCGATACACCTGCTTCTTGGGGCAGCTTATTATAAAAAGGGACAGGCGGGCCTTGGTTTCCAGGAAACTTTCGAGGCATTAAGGCTTCGCTCTCTCGGGTATTAAATGGATAAATTTAAGACAACAATAACTACATGCGTTGTCCTGATAATGATCGGTTTTTTTGTGTGGGCGCTCCTTCCAAAGGACAATTTCTCCGATAAAATATCCGAGAAGCTGAATAAAGAAAAAGATAAAGCGGATGTTATATTCAAGGATGCCACGCTTGCCGAGGTATACGACGGCATAAAATACTGGGAACTTATCGCGAAGAACGCCCTTATCAATAAATCCATCGGCAAAGCCGACCTGTTCATTGTTGACGGCTTGTTCTTCGATAAAGGCAACCCGACCATAAAATTCCTTGCTCCTTCAGCCATATGGAAAATAAACAAGAACGAAATATTCTTATCCAATCCGATCGGATATGACATTAAATATGAAAAGACCATCAAGGATGAGCTGGCAAAGGTGAGGGACATTGCCAAGCTTAGATCTGTATTCCATCTACCCACAAGGATAGGAGGAAAGTACGAAGGATACTGGTTTTCTGCAAAAACCCTAAATTGGAAGCTTTCCACAAAGAGACTTCTTTGCTCAGGAGCAATCTCTCTAACAAAGGGGGACATGGTCATCAACGCAGAAAAACTGGAAGCCGATGTAGGCATGGAAAAGGTCTTGTTAACGGGCAATCCTGCCGGAGAAATATTTGCGGACAGTAAAAAGGTAAATATCGTTGCTAATACTTTTTTTGTCGACAGCTACCAGGACATTATCACTGCCGATCAAAATGTGATCATTACAAGGAATGGGTCAAAGATAAAAACGACCAAGGCCGTCTACAATCAAAAACTTGGCATTATTAATCTTTATGGCGACGTATTCTTGACGGACGGCAAAATATCGGCTTATTCAAAGAACGCTTCCTATGATACAAATAATAACAGGATCACTTTAACGGATAATGCGAAAGCTAAAAGGGGCGAAAATGAAGTCTATGGAGAAAAAATGACGATACTTCTGGGTCAAAACAAGATAATCATCGAAGGACGTACAAAAGCAAGAATAAAAGAAACGGAAATAAGATAATATGCCGACCGTAAAACTTGAGCCAAAGGTAGCAGCTGTCATCAAAGAAGGCAGGTCGCCTTTTGAGTTGATCATAATCGGCGGAGGGCCCGCAGGATTAACAGCTGGAATATACGCAAAAAGGGCCGGCATTGACGCCATTCTTATCGAGAAAGCGCTTCCCGGCGGCCTTATAACCACTACCGAGCTTGTCGAGAATTATCCCGGTTTTCCGGAAGGCGTCTCCGGCATAGACCTCGGCCAGAAACTTGAGGACCAGGCAAAAAAGAACGGCCTTGATATCATCTTCGGCAAAGCCGTCAGGATCGAAGTCAATAAAGGCCGTAAGGTCGTATTCACGGAAGAAAATTCCTATTCCACAAAGACGGTCATTATCGCCACAGGCAGCGAGCCTAAGAAATTGGGCGTTCCAGGAGAGGAAGATTTCATCGGCAAAGGTGTTTCATACTGCGCCACATGCGACGGCCCTTTTTATAAGGACAAAAATATTGCTGTCGTCGGCGGCGGCAACGGCGCCCTTGAAGAAGCGCTGTTCCTGACGAAATTCGCCAAACTTGTGACAATAATCCACCGCAGGAAAGACCTTAGGGCGGATAAAATGCTTATTGACAGAGCGGCTTCGAATCCCAAGATATTCATGAAGCTTGATACGCTGGTCGATGAGATAAAAGGTGATGAAAAAGTGAGGTCATTAAAATTGACGGATACCTCAAGCAATAAGAAATCATCCATGAATGTTGACGGGGTCTTCATTTATGCGGGACTTATGCCTAACACGGATTTCGTCAAGGAAAATATCAAGTTGGACGATAACGGCCATATCATCACTGATGAAAAGCTTGCCACGAACATCCCGGGTATTTATGCTGCCGGTGATGTAAGAAAAAAGATTCTGCGCCAGGTGGTCACTTCTGTCGCTGACGGCGCTATTGCATTGAATAGCGTTAAGGAATACCTGACCTCACCTCTAGCTCCTCTCCAATGAAATTGGAGAGGAGAAACTAAGCTGAAGTTTCGCTTCTCCTCTCCTGCGCAGCAGGAGAGGGGCTAGGGGTGAGGTTACTCGTACCTGAGAGCTTCCACCGGATCCAGCTGTGCAGCTCGTGTTGCAGGATAAACTCCGGAAACCACTCCCACCAATATCGAGACAAAATATGCGAGGTTCGCAGACCAGAGAGATATTGTCGGAGTGATCCCTAGAGCTTTCATTATAGCCATGGATGCCCCGACGCCCAGTATTATGCCGGCCGTACCCCCTACCATGCTGATCACGACCGACTCGATCAGGAACTGCACGAAAATATCCCTTCTTGTCGCGCCGACAGATTTCCTGATGCCGATCTCCCTGATCCTTTCATTGACCGACACCAGCATTATGTTCATTATACCGATGCCACCCACAAGGAGTGATATTGACGCGATGCCTCCGATAGCAAGCGTCAGGAAGCTAAGTATGTTGTTAATCATCGATAGCGATTCCTCCATGGTATCCAGGCGGAAGTCCTCTTTCTTGTGCCGCTTTATAAGCAGCTGCCTTACTTCTTCCTTCGCTCTATATAGAAGGTCGTCCGTCTTTGCACTTATGCCGACCTCCATGATCCTATTGGTATCAAGCAACTTCTGCGCCGTTGTGACGGGTATGGCCACTATCTCATCGTAATCAAAGCCCATGGTATAGCCTTTTTTTTCGAAAACCCCCACAACAAGAAAGGTTTTTCCGTTTATCTTAAGCTTCTCACCTATCGGGTTGAAACCGGAAAAAAGCTTTTCCACCACCTTTTGACCGATGACCGCTACCTTTTTCCTTGAGTCCTGCTCCGATTTAGTATAGAAGCGACCCATCACCACTCCGTGCGTGAACATTTCCGGGTATCTGTAAGAAACTCCCATGCCGAACTGAATGGTCATTTTCTTCTTCCCGTATTTCAATTCAAAACCTCCCATTGTCCTGGGATCGACAGCGGCAACTGACGGGCAGTATTTTTCTATGGCTTCGGTATCACGGTAAGTGAGCTTTTCCGTCATCATGCTGGGCCCCTGGTCCTTGCCGGGGTGCAACTCCATGTACCTTGAACCAGTGCCGAATTTGGATATCTGCTCATAAACATATGTTTTTGCGCCCTCGCCTATCGCGACAAGGGTTATCACGGCAAAAACACCTATGACCACCCCGAGCGTTGTGAGGAATGACCTCATCTTATTGGACATCAATGTCTCTATGGCAAGATAGAACGATTCTATGGTATTTATGAGAAACTCTCTCATATGATCACCTGGTCCACTTTTTCATCCCCCACAATGCTTCCATCCCTCAATTTGATCACGCGCTTGGTGTAACGGACAATATCCGGCTCGTGAGTGACCACAACTATGGTAGCGCCTTTTTTGTTTATATCCTGGAATATGCGCATGATATCCACGCTTGTTTTTGAATCCAGGTTCCCGGTGGGTTCGTCGGCCAGCATAATGGCAGGATCGTTGATAAGCGCCCTGGCAATGGCGATCCTCTGCCTTTCTCCTCCGGACATCTCCGCCGGCTTATGGTGCGCCCTCTTCTCCAGCCCCACCTGTTCTAGTATTGCGTGGGCGCGCCTGTCTCTCTCCTCAGCCCTGATATCAGCGTAATAGAGGGGCAGTGATGCGTTCTTTTCCGCGTTCATTTTTGGAAGCAGATTGAAAGACTGAAAAACAAAACCGATCTTCTTGTTGCGTATCGCCGCAAGCTGATTGTCATCAAAATTCGCCACATTATCGCCGTCAAGGTATATCTGGCCTGTGGTGGGCTTATCAAGGCAGCCGATAAGGTGCATGAAAGTGGACTTGCCGCAACCGGAAGGTCCGGTTATTGCGACGAATTCTCCCCGCTTAACCTCGCAGGAAACGCCGCAGACCGCCGGGACTTCGATCGTCCCGAGCGTATAGGTCTTAGAAAGTTCAACAACCTTTAAAGTAATGTCATTTGCGTTCAATTATAATTTTTGTCCCGTTCTTTAGTCTGATCACATTGGATACAGCTACCACCGTTCCGGGGACTATTCCGTCCGATATTTCAACATTACTATTATCCTTCAATCCCACCTTGACCTGTTTCTTCTCTACATGTCCCCACTTTACAATGTACACATAGTACTTTTCATTCTCGCTTGTCACGGCTTCCCTTGGGACAATAAGGATATCACCCATCTTCTGCACGATTATTTCAGTGTCCACGCTCATGTTGGAAAACAGCTTTGTGGTCTCGTTCTTAAGCTTAATTTTGCCCCTGAATATCTTGTCCTCTTCGTCCGTGCTAGGTATGCCCCCGATCATCTTCTGTTCCGCCTCGGTATTAAGGAACTCGAGCTTGCCTTCAAATACTTCGTCCGGATACGCGTCTGCATTCACAAGAACATCTGCCCCCTTCTTCACCTGGCCAATGTCCGCCTGGTCGATCTGTATCTCTATTGTAAGATCCTTGGGATTGATAACGGTAATGATCGGTACTCCGGGATTGACCGGTTCTCCAGCGTCCACAGCGACATTTGACACCGTGCCGTCGATGGGTGATTTTATGGACGCGCCGTCCAGATTATACCTGGCATTTTCCAGCTGCTGTGATGATGCAAATCCCTTATTATAAAGGGACTTTATTCTCTGGTACTCCTTGAGAACATTGTTATAGCTATCCAGTTTTAGCAGAATGTCACCCTTCGCTACCTTCTGCCCTTCCACGACAAGTATCTCCTTCACGACGCCGGGCATCCTTATTCCGAGCTTGGATTGCGTCACCTTTACGTAACCCGTGGCAGATACAGTGGGCACTATGTCGCCAGTTTTTACGGTATCAACCTTTATCGGGATCCTGCTCCTATAAACCTTGTTCACGTCCAACAGCACGAATATCAGCAGAATACCTATGATAGTGAAGAACAGCCTCCTGTTGCTGACCACCTTATCAACCCACCCCTTGAACCTTAACAGATTATCCTTTATCGCTGCCATCTTACTTCCTCCTATTCCACTTTCTTCCTGAACCTTAATATGCTTAATCCGAGTATGGTCGAGCCGAATATTATCAGCGGCCAGACCTCGGACCACAGATAAACTATACCATTACCCTTTAAGAATATCCCCCTCACAATTATCAGGAAGAACTTTAAAGGGATAAGATTAGTTATCCACTGTATTATAACTGGCATGCTGGCAATTGGAAATACGAATCCTGAAAGTACGAACTGGGGCGATATTATCAGGTTCGTCGTCATTATCGCCTGCCTCTGGTTCCTTGATATTGTTGAAATGAACATGCCAAGCCCCAGCCCCGTTGTCATGAATATGGCGCCGAGTGCAAAAAGCGTCAGAACAGAGCCCCTCATCGGCACCCTGAACCAGAATACCGCAATGATAAAGACCACAAGCACGTCGGTCATCACTATCAGGATCGGCGGGATCATTTTCCCGAGTATCATCTCATAAGGCTTGAGCGGCGTTACTATCAATTGCTCGATCGTGCCTTTTTCCTTCTCCTTGACCACAGCGAACGAAGTGAGCGTCATGCTTATCATCATCAGTATCATGGAGAATATTGCAGGCACCATGAAGTTCATGCTTTTTAAATCCGGGTTGTACCATACGCGGGTCTCCATGTTGTAGGCGGGCCGCGGATTCAAATATGAATAATTGGCCTGGCTCACATAACCAAGTATTATCGTGGCATTGGCCGAGTTGCTTCCGTCTATGACGGCCGCGATATCCACTGGAACTTTTGAGGCGATATCTTTCTCGAATCCCCTTGGTATGTTAAGCGCCAGGCTCACCCGCCCGCTGTCCAGCAGGCGCGTCATCTGGCTCTCCGACTGAACATAATCAGTAACAGTGAACTTGCCCGTGTTCTCCAGCACTTTGACATACGCCCTGCTTGCCCTGCTCATATCCTGGTCAATGACCGCGGTCTTAACGTTCCTGATATCCGTGGATGCTATGTAGCCGAACATCAACAACTGTACAATAGGCATCATTATGGCAATGCGCAGCATCCTTGGATCCCGCAATGTCTGGCGGAATTCTTTCCTTATCATGTGCACAAGTGGTGAATCAAATATCATTCTATCCTCTTTTTGAAGCTTGTGATGCACAGCCTGACCACGATCGAACTGAATATGGCGAGCAACAGAAGATCCCACCAGATATATTCAAGTCCCACCCCCTGAAGGTAGATACCCCTGAGAATCCTCAAAAAATACCTTGCAGGGATAAGATATGATATCGCCTGGACGATCTTCGGCATGTTCTCTATCGGGAAAATAAAACCGGACAGCAGTAGCGATGGGAGCATTGTGGTGAGCAATGCCATCTGCATTGCCTCCTGGCTGGATTTTGCGATGACGGAGAATATCAGTCCGATCGAGAGCGCCGCCATCAGGAATATGAATGAGGCAAAAAGCAGGAGATAGTAATTCCCCTTGATGGGCACGTGGAACCAGAGCGTGCCGACTGCCGTTATCATAATCACGTCCCAGAAAGCGATGATGACATAAGGCATGAGCTTGCCTATCATCAATTCATTTCTTCTTATAGGGCTTGCCACGAGCGTCTCCATGGTGCCGTTCTCTTTCTCGGAAATGATGGTCAGCGACGTCAATGACGCCGCCATCATCATCAGTATTATCGCTATCAGGCCCGGGATATAGAAATTAAGGCTCCTGAGGTTCTCGTTATACCATATCCTTATTTTAAGGTTGATCATCTGCGCCATTTTGCCCGGCCTGTGAATGGATGCCTTTACCATTATCCCGCTGAAATAGTCCTGCACGATGCCGTTCATGTATCCAGCCGCTGCCGCCGCGGTGGTGGGATCCGAGCCGTCGATGATAACCTGAATTACCGCTTTTGAATCTGAGTTGATCTTCTGCGAAAAATCAGCCGGTATATTGACCACTATTTTAGCCTTGCCGCTGTCCATTAATCCCGCGAACTTTGTTTCTCCGCGCGGCATCGCAACAAGTGTGAAATAGCCGCTGTTCAATATCTTGTTCGTCAGTTCCCTGCTCTTTTCAGTTAAACTCGCATCCCTTATGGCTATCGGCAGGTTCTTAATATCCGTGGTCACCGAGTACCCGTAGAGGAAAAGCAGGAATACCGGCAGGAATAGCGATATTATAAGGCTGCGCGGATCACGCAGCAGGTGCATGAACTCTTTACGCATTATCGCGATTATGTGCTTTATCATTTCTTTTGCTGCTCCTCAACAAGCGAAACAAAGACATCTTCGAGTGCGGGCGCGATACGCTCGATCCTTGTCACGCTCACATGATTATCACTTAACCTGCTCCTGATCATGTCTGCCGCAGACTCATTCTCCGCCACCACATGGAGGAACAGTCCGTAAAGCGCGACTTCGTGGAGCAATGGGTCTATTCTGAGTATCTCCAGCGCTTTCATCGTGTTGCTTGTCTCGATCTCGAATAATATGCCTTTCATCCGGTCTTTCTTAAGATTCTCGGGTGTATCACACGCGACTATCACTCCGTCGCTTATCAATGCCACCCTATTGCAGTTCTCCGCTTCGTCCATATAATGCGTGGTAACAAGCACGGTTACACCTTTATCAGAGAGCATCTTGATGTTGCTCCAAAACTTGCGCCTTGCCACGGGATCAACTCCCGCCGTTGGCTCGTCCAGGAATATTATCTGGGGATCGTTTATCATGGCGCAGCCGAGCGCCAGGTGCTGTTTCATCGCTGAAGCCAGCTCCCCCGTCAGTGCATCCTCTTTGCCGAATAATTCCGCTAACTTGATTATTTCTTCTTTTCTCTGCTGCCTGGTCTCCCTTTTTGTCTGATATACTCCCGCGAAAAACTCGATGTTCTCTGAAACTGTAAGGTCATCATATAGCGAGAATTTCTGTGACATGTACCCTATTACCTTTTTTATCTGCTCGCTCTGTTTCTTGACATCATATCCTGCCACTGTTGCCGAGCCTGATGTGACATCCATCAGTCCGATAAGCATCCTGATTGTTGTTGTCTTGCCGCTTCCGTTGGGCCCGAGGAACCCGAATATCTCGCCCTTTTTGATGCTGAAATTGATATTATTGACCGCGGTGAAGTCTCCGAACTTTTTTGTAAGATCTTTTACTTCTATTGAATAATCGCCATTTTTCATCTCTGGCACCCCGGTGTCCTTGCGCACTCGATCAGATTGATAAATGCCGCTTCAAGTGTCGGTTCTTGTGTCCTTTTCTTTATCTCTGCAGGAGTGTCACATATCAACAGATTCCCCTCCCTCACCAATGCGATCCGATTGCATCTTTCCGCTTCATCCATATACGGCGTTGAAACTATTATCGTTGTATCCGTCAATCGATATAGTAATCTCCAAAACTCTCTTCTCGATAATGGGTCAACTCCCAATGTGGGCTCATCAAGGAATAAAATATCCGGTGTATGTATCAAACAGGTCGCTAAAGCCAGTTTCTTCTGCATCCCTCCGGAAAGCTTGCCGGCCGGGCGGTTGCGGAAGGGCTCAAGTTTGGTGAAATCGAGCGCCTGTTTCTTGACCTTTTCTCTTTCCGATGTTGGGACTTCATAAAGGTCCGCGAAGAAATCGATATTCTCATCCACCGTAAGGTCGCTGTATAAACTGAACTTCTGCGGCATGTAGCCGATCTTGCGCCTGATCTTTTCCTCATCCTTTGCAACATCCATTCCCAGAACCAGCGCCTGTCCTGATGTCGGCAGCATTGCAGTTGAAAGCATCCTCATTGTGGTGGATTTGCCGGCGCCATCGGGACCCAGCAACCCGAATATCTCGCCTTTATTGATCGACAGGTTGAGGGAGTTCACCGCGGTGAGCTCCTTGAATTTCTTCGTGAGGTTGATCGCTGTTAAGACCGTTTGTTCCACTTTTAACTATCTTGAATTCAAATATATGATCGCGTCCGCCGGCATCCCGGGCTTGAGCTTGTCCTCAGAATTAGGGATCTTCACTTTTATCCCGAACACCTGCGTTGTGCGTTCTTCTTTTGTCTGGATGTTCTTTGGCGTGAACTCCGCCTTGTTGGATATATTCGATACCCTTCCGGTGAATGATTCCCCCGGATACGAATCGACTGTTATATATACATAATCTTTGAGCATTATTTTTCCATATTTTGTTTCAGGCACATAAAGTATGATATCAAGCACTGAAAGGTCTGCCATTGTCACAACTGTGGCAAACGGCGCCATCAGGTCGCCGGGATCGGCCACTTTGGTCAATATCGTTCCTGATATGGGGGCCCTTATCGTTGCCTCGTTGTATGCTATCTCCGCCAGCCTTCTTGAGGCAATGGAGCGGCTATAATCTGCATTTGCAGAATCATACGCGCTTTTCATGGTGTCGTATTCCTGGTCGCTTATCATCCTTTTCTTCTTCAGCTTTGTTCCCCGGTCATATGTCTTCTTGCTGTTATCAAGCTTAACCTTGGCCGTCATCTCGATTGCTTTTGCCTGGTCAAGAGAGGCTGAGAGCTCTTCTGATTCAAGCGACGCAATGATGTCACCCTTCTTAACGACATCGCCTTCGTCCACCGAGAAAGATGCCACCCTCCCCAGCACTTTGGAGGCCACTTCTATCTCCACGGCCTCTATAGTGCCGGATGCGTATAATTTGTTTCGGTCAATGTACTTGATGGTATATGTAACCGCGTAATAGAGCGCGATGCCGAGGACCACAAGGATAACGATCAGCTTGACCAGCTTTTTCCTGTCCATTGTCTTGATGTTGATCATCGGTTATCCTCTTTCCGAATACTTTGCAGCGAAATCGCTGAACGTCTTGGCCATTTTTTCGAACATTGTCTTTGCATCTTTAATTTTCATGTTGACCAGCACTATAGCGCGCCCGTTATGGCTTTTCATAGCTATCAATTTATCGCCGGGTTTTATTCCCAGATCCTTTCTTGCCTTGGATGGCACTACTACCTGGCCCCGCTCTCCCACAGTGACCATGTCATAGAAATGGGTATCAAACTCTTTTAATTGTTTTATCATTATTTTGCCTCCTTTTTGACAAACGGATAAACATCCGCTCCTACCGCTTGATTAACCTTTGCCTTTGCAACCTGGTAATCGAATTGCGTCTGGTAGAGGTTTGTGCTCGCTTCCGAGTACGCCGTTTGCGCGTCGATCATTTCGAGGTTGCTCCCTGCCCCTGTCCTGTAGCGCTCCCTTGATATCCTGTAATTCTCGCTGGCCAGGTCAACTGCTTTTCGGGCGGTCTTGATCATCTTTACTGAGCTTTCAAGGTTAAGGCATGCGTCTTTGACTTCAAGGACAATTCCGTTTCGAATTGATTCCTCATTCGCCTCAAGCGCCTTGAGGTTGGCGCCGGCCTCTTTAATTCTTCCTTCGCGCGCCAGGCCGTCGAAGAGCGTCCACTGGCCGCTTGCAACCACCTGATTGGAATAGATATCGGTATCAAGTTCATCGGACACAGGATAATCGGTCTTGTTGCTGATTATCGAACCAACTATTGCGAAGCTGGGCAGGTATCCGCTCCAGGCGATGTCCTTGAAATTGGCATTGATCTGCTTGTTCTTTTTAAATATTTTCCAGTCGGGTTTGTTCTCGAACGCCATAATAAGGCAATCTTTGTTGGATTTTGGGGTAACGATCTCTGCGGCGATCTCCTTGTCGCTCAGTGCGACATCAGTCTCCAGGTCTCTTCCAAGTATATTATTGAAGGCATCTTTGGCGAGTATGAAGCCGTTATCCGCTTTCATCACGCCTACTTCATTATTTGCCACCTGAACCTCTACACGGAGGACATCGGCTCTTGTTGCAGTGCCTGCATCGAGCATGGCCCGAACCTGTTTTAAATGGGATCTGGACATATCCAGGGTATCTTTTGATAGTTCATTCATTTTGTTCGCCCTGAGGACACCGTAGTATGTGCTGACAACGTTATAAACGAGGTCGTACTGTGCTTTTTTATAATTCTCTTTGGCTATGTTGTATCCTGCTTCTGCCAATTGAAGTCCCGGCACGAGTGCGCCGTTAAAGAGCGGCTGGGTAAGAGTAAGTGAATAATTCGATGTAGCTGCAGTTTCCTCCAGGGAATTGACAGTGATGATGCCGTAGGCGTCGTATGGTTTGGTGTATGACGAGCCGGCCTGGCCGCTAAGCGATACATTTGGCAGCATCGCACCGAAGGCCTGTCCGAGTTTCCCGTCAGCCGCGGTGACGCCTTCCCTCGCGCTGACTATCGCCGGGCTTTTTTCCATGGCGATATCGAGCGCATTCTTTAAACTAAGCTCCTCGGCATAAGAAATTATCGGGAATAATGAGAGGATCAAGAGAACAATCAGGGGTTTTTTCATAAGAAACTCCTTTCAAGTATGTTATGTATGATATGTATGAAATGTTATAAAATAGTGGATTCTTTGTCAAGCTGCATCGAGCGCTTGTGCCTAGATGGGCTCGACCCCGACGTCCATCCTTTTTACCACATGATGGACGGCATCGAGCGATCTTATCGCATCCATGTATTTCTCCGCATCGGACAGGTCCCTAAGCTCAAGGTATAAAGCCGGGCCTGAACCGGACATCTTCCAGGATTGTCCTGTTGCAAGGTCGATCGCCGCCTTCATCTTGCCGATCTCGGGAAAAAGGAAAACAGCGGCTTTCTCGAGCGCGTTCTCAGTTGATCCCTGCCCCACCTGATCGTATTTATCATAGATCACCTTTGTTGAAACTTCCATCTTTGGAATGACAAGAATGAATACAGAGCCGGTTTGAGGATTGATCCTCTCCACCACTTCCCCCCTGCCAGTGCATCTGGCTGTTCCCCCTACCAGGCAAAAAGGAACATCGGAGCCGATCTTAGCGCCCAGCTCCAGCAATTTATCCTTATGCAGGTTAAGGTTAAATAGCTTGCACATCCCTATCAAAGTTGCCGCGGCATCGGCCGAGCCTCCACCCAAGCCGGAAGACAGCGGGATATTTTTCTTTATATGTATATTAACTCCGCTCTTTATCTCTGTTTCGTTCAAGAATAGTTCCGCGGCTTTTTGGGCCGTATTGTTTTCAATGCCGGGGATTGAACATGAAACATTTATGCCGGAATCGGCGGTTTTAATATCCACCTCGTCATGGAGGGAGATGGACTGCATGACGGAATCAATGTCATGGTATCCGTCCTGACGCTTCCCGTCTATCTTAAGTGTGAGGTTTAATTTTGCGTATGCCCGTAGTTTTATAGCACTATTTTTTTGAGATGGCATTAAACTTTTTCATCAGTCTTGATTTTTTCCTTGCAGCTGTATTCTTGTGAAGTATGCCGTTCTCTGCCGCCTTGTCAACGGCGCTTACGGCCTTTTTTACGGCTTCGACCGCACCCTTGTCCTTTGAAGATATCAGCTTCAGGGCCTGCTTGAACAATTTCTTGATATTGCCCTTCACGGCAAGGTTCCTTGCCCTGTTTTTCGCCGATTTTCTGATATATTTTATCGCTGCTTTAATATTTGCCATTAAATTTCTCCTTTTATAATCCTCGATTTCGATGTATAATAACACACGTTTTTTATGAAATCAATAAATGAATGGTTCTCCAAGAAAAAGGAAGAAAAAGAGCTCGAGGCAAGGTCCGAAAAGCTGGATATCCCGGGAAATTTATGGGTAAAATGCTTCGGATGCAAGCAGACCATATACTCAAAGGACCTGGAAAACAACCTTAAAGTATGCCCTAAATGCGGATATCATTTCAGGCTTACCAGCAGCGAAAGGTTGAAAATAACCGCGGATGAAGGGTCCTTCAGTGAATACGACGCCCTCATCGTATCAAAGGACTTCCTTAAATTTAACGATACGATGCCGTACAGCAAGCGCCTTGAAGAAGCAAAGAAGAAGACCGGCCTGCACGAAGCCATAATCACCGGGGAAGCGAAGATCGGCGGCTTCAAGACAGGCATCGGCATAATGGATTTCGGTTTCATCGGCGGAAGCCTGGGTTCCGTAGTCGGTGAAAAAGTTACCCGGCTTATAGAGAGGTCAATTGAGAACAAAGTTCCGGTGATAATATTCAATGCCTCAGGCGGGGCAAGGATGCAGGAAGCGATAATGAGCCTGATGCAGATGGCAAAGACCTCTGCTGCATTATCCAAGCTTAGAAAAGCCCGTCTTCCCTATATATCAGTATGCACGGATCCCACAATGGCCGGTGTTTCGGCTTCTTACGCGATGTTGGGCGATATCATTATTTCAGAGCCGGATGCTCTTGTCGGATTTGCAGGCCCCCGCGTCATTGAACAGACAATAAAACAAAAACTGCCGCCCGGTTTCCAGAGAGCTGATTTCGTCCTGGATCACGGTTTTCTTGATATGGTCGTCGGAAGAAAGGAAATGAAGGATACCCTTACAAAAATATTGGGGTTCTTCACGGAGTAAATAATGGCAGATTTACCTAAAGGGATGCTTGATTTCGAAAAATCGTTGGTCGATCTTTACAAGAAGGTCGATGAATTGAAAAAACTTTCAAAGGGCGGCAAGATCGACCTCTCCGCCGAGATCAAAGCCCTTGAACAAAGGATCGAGCACCAGAAAAAAGAGATATTCTCGAGTCTCTCCCCCCTTCAGACAGTCTCGATCGCCAGGCACGTTCTGAGGCCTACAATGCTTGACCTTGTAAAATATATTTTCACTGATTTCATGGAGCTTCACGGCGACAGAGGCTTTGCGGACGATCCCGCCATGGTCGGCGGCATCGCAAAGCTTGACGGCCAGTCCGTTATGATTATAGGCCAGCAGAAAGGCAACAACACAAAAGAGAACATCTTCAGGCGCTGGGGAATGGCCAATCCCGAAGGATACAGAAAAGCGTTAAGGCTTATGCAGATGGCGGAACGATTCAACAAACCGATAATCACTTTCATCGACATCCCGGGGGCTTATCCAGGCATAGAAGGCGAAGAAAGGTCCGTCGCGGAAGCTATCGCAAAGAATTTGCGGGAAATGTCACAGTTCGAGGTTCCGATGCTGATAGTGATAACCGGCGAGGGCGGCAGCGGCGGCGCGCTGGGAATAGGCGTCGGCGACAAGGTCCTGATGCTTGAGTTCTCGATATACTCCGTTATTTCGCCCGAAGGATGCGCCTCGATACTTTTCAGGGACGCTTCAAAGTCGGGGATCGCGGCAGAATCGCTCAAGATAACCTCAAAGGACCTCTTGGCGCTGGGCATTATCGATGAAATAATCAAGGAACCCGCGGGCGGCGCCCACAGCAACGCGGAACAGACGGCAAAGAACATTAAAGCGGCACTTTTGAGGAACCTCGAGGAGCTCAGGAAATTATCAAAAACAGACCTTGTGGAAAAACGCTACAAGAAATTCAGATCGATGGGGATATTCGAAGAACTCAGTCCTTTGTGAGCATGCCGCTGTGGCGGAACTGGCAGACCTGCCTGCCGGCAGGCAGGCGCGCACGACTCAAAAATGAAATATTTTGTATATATTATTAAAAGCATAAAAGATAACAATATTTATATTGGATTTACAAATGATTTAATTAGACGTCTTACCCAACATAACACTGGTAAAGTTGCCTCGACAAAGCATAGATATCCCTTTAAAATGGTGTATAAAGAAGAGTTCAATTCACGCAAAGAAGCAAGAGAACGAGAAAAATATTTTAAATCTGGCTTTGGCAGAGAATTGATAAAAACTTCTTTCTTTGAGAATTGAATATTTTAAGCCGCTGTGGCGGAACTGGCAGACGCGCGTGACTCAAAATCACGTGAGGTTTACCCTCATGTCGGTTCGACTCCGACCAGCGGCAATTTTGACTCCCTAATCGCCCCTGCCCGTCCGGCTCGCCTCGCTGCAAAGCGGGCAGGCGGGGAAGTCCGCAGGGCGTAGGCGGTTCACATTCGGCATGATAGAATATGGACACGCCGCGGTGGTGGAATTGTCCGCCTTCGCTAAAGCTACGGCGGATAAAGTAGACACTATTAAGCCTGGGTGGTGGAATTGGTAGACACGTACGATTCAGGTTCGTATGCCTAAACAGCGTGGAGGTTCGAGTCCTCTCCCAGGCAATTTAGACACGCCTGCCCGCCGAAGTCCAAAGGACGAAGGCGGGGACGCTTCAGGAGCGTATGCCTAAACAGCGTGGAGGTTCGAGTCCTCTCCGCGGCAGATAGTTCAATAATGGGGGTATAACATGTTAAGGAAAACTTTGAAGTCCATTTCGATCCTTATCCTTACCGTTTTCACGATAAGCGTCATTCTGCCACAGGGAAATTCATTCGCGGCGACCAACACAGGTACAATTAAGGTGTTTTCAGAGGTCAAAGGAATAGAGATCTTCCTTGATGAGAAATCTCAGGGCAAGGATACCGCTGAAATAATAAACGTTGAAATGGGAAGCCATTATATAAAAGCAGTAAAGGATGGCGCTACGATCTTCAGTGACCTCGTTAATGTTGCCGCCAATGCGACATCCACGATCCTGATAAAGAATACAGGTCAGGTGAAAGAAAATATCCTGGGCGCCAAATACACGGAACAGCAGGAATACAAGAGCAAGAAACTGGACATACTGCTCAGCAAGAGCTATCAGACCACCGGAACAAGCAACACGTACAGCACATATTTCCCCGGATACTATTATTACTATTGGGGGACAGGATATGGAACAACGACCAGCAAGTCCACACAAACCGAGACCACCGACTGGAAGATAGTTCAGGGCGGCGTACAGGAGATATCCGATGTCCAGTTCGCGACACTGGTAAACGATAAATATGCGCTTAAAAGGAACCAGGATGCCTGGGATACTTATAACAATACTGTCTTATGGTCCGGGGTCATCGGCTTGCTTGGAATAGTTGCCGCTGTTGCCGGGCTTGCGGCAGGGAATGCAGCCACTGAAAAGGGCTTGGCCGCCTCTGACCCTGAAAGTGAATCCGCTGCAACAGTATTTGCCGTTGGTTTAGTAGTTGCTGTTATTGGCTGTGGTGTTTGTTTATCGTACAAAGAACCAAGCGGTCATTTGATCCCTCCGAGCAGGGCCGCAAACGAAGCCTATAATTATAATCAGAAATTAAAAGCAGACCTGGGTTTGCCGGAAAATTACGAGCCGCAATAATATTCTATTTTATCTGCGGGATGTGCTTTAGAGCTTCCTTTATTTCATCTTCCGGATACGCGTAATCCTTGATCTTCCCGGAAAGATAAGCATCATACGCTGATAGATCGAAGTGGCCATGCCCGCTGAAATTGAATACTATCACTTTCTCTTCCTTTGCCGCGAGAGCCTCATCTATCGCGCCTTTTATTGCGTGAGTCGTTTCCGGCGCTGGAAGTATCCCCTCCGTTCTCGCGAATAAGATCCCGGCCTCGAAGCACTCTGTCTGATGATAAGCGCGCGGCTCAACTATTTTCTGGTCGACAAGCAAACTTAAAAGCGGCGCATTACCGTGATATCTTAACCCTCCCGCGTGTATGCCTGAAGGAACGAAAGTATGTCCCAGCGTATGCATCAGCACCAGCGGGGTCATTCCGGCCGTATCACCAAAGTCATAGCGATAAGGCCCCTTCGTCATTGTCGGGCATGCCATCGGCTCCACCGCAACGAATTTGATGTTTTTGCCGCCTTTTATCTTATCCTTGATGAACGGGAAGCAGAATCCCGAGAAATTGCTCCCGCCGCCTACGCACCCGACCATCACGTCAGGCCCTTTTTCTCCCGCAATTTTCAATTGCTCTTTGACCTCAAGCCCGACGATCGTCTGGTGAAGAAGGACGTGATTTAGGACGGAGCCGAGAGAATATTTCGTGTCTTCGCGCTTCGCTGCATCCTCTACCGCCTCGGATATTGCAATGCCTAAGCTCCCGGGGGTTCCCGGCATTTCCTTGTTTATCTTCCTGCCGGCATCCGTTTTCATTGTCGGTGAAGCATCAACTGTAGCGCCCCACGTCTGCATCAATATCCTCCTGTAGGGTTTCTGATCATAGCTGACCTTTACCATATATACCTGGCATTCAAGGTCGAATATGTTGCAGGCGAACGCGAGCGCGCTCCCCCACTGGCCCGCCCCGGTCTCTGTCGCGATCCTCTTGACGCCTTCTTTCTTATTGTAATATGCCTGTGCAATTGCCGTGTTCGGTTTATGCGATCCTGCCGGTGAAACACTCTCGTTCTTGTAATATATCCTCGCCTTTGTCTTCAGCGCTTTTTCAAGATTATATGCGCGTACCAGAGGAGTGGGCCTCCACATCCTGTATATTTCCATCAACACATCCGGGATCTCTATCCAGGGCTCCTGCGAGACCTCCTGTTTTATCAATTCCATCGGGAATAAAGGCGCTAAGTCCTGAGGACCTATCGGCTTCATCGTTCCGGGATGGAGCGGCGGAGCCGGAGGCTTCGGGAGATCGGGGACTATGTTATACCATTTCTGAGGCATATCCTTTTCGCTGAGAATTATCTTCTTGTCATTCATAAAATCCTCCTTATACCGTTATTGGTCCAAATATACGCCCATCAATAATTTTCACACAATACTTCGTAATAAGCTCTCGGATGGTCGCATGCGGGGCACTTCTCGGGGGCTTCCTTTCCCACATGCACGTATCCGCAGTTTCGGCAGTGCCATTTGACTTCGGTATCTCTCTTGAACACTTTGCCTTCTTTAACGTTCTGCAGGAGTTTTCTGTACCTTTTTTCGTGCTGCTCCTCAACTTCGGCTATCTCCTTGAACTGCTTTGCGACCTCCTGGAATCCTTCGTCACTCGCTATCTTTTCAAAATCCTTATATATCTTTGTCCATTCAAGTTTTTCGCCGTCGGCGGCCGCTTGAAGGTTCCGCGAGGTATCGCCGATGGTCCCTGCCGGATAAGATGCCGTTATCTCCACATCCTCGCCCTCAAGGAGCTTGAAGAACCTTTTTGCATGCTCTTTTTCGTTGTCTGCCGTTTCAAGGAATATAGCTGATATCTGCTCGTATCCCGCTTTTACAGCAACACCCGCAAAATATGTATACCTGTTCCTTGCCTGCGATTCCCCCGCGAAAGCGATTAAAAGGTTCTTTTCCGTTCTTGTTCCTTTTACTCTTTTCATAATATCACCCCTGTCTTTTTACCTGATTAATGATATCACGTTCTTACGATTTTGTTAACTCTCGAAGCATGTCAACAGAAGTGATATAATTACCCCATGAAGACGCATGAAACAAGATTGATGGTGAGATATTCCGAGACCGATCAGATGGGAAGGGTCTATTATTCAAGATACCTTGAATGGTTCGAGCTCGGGCGCGCAAGCCACCTTAAAGCCGCCGGTTTCCCCTATTCCAACATGGAAAAGCTGGGGCTTTACCTGGTCGTAGCGGATACTTACATCAAATACCAGAAGCCTGCAAAATACGAGGATGAGATCATCGTAAGGACCCATATAAAGGAAGTATCAAAAGCGAGCGCTGTTTTTGAGTATGAAGTATTTAACGAAAAGACGAAAGACCTCCTAGCAACAGGCAATTCTAAGCTGGTAGCTGTATCAAAGGACGGCAAGATATCCGCTATCCCAGATGACATAAGGGAACTTCTGGAAAAATGAACGAAAATATCTTCAAATGCGACTTTTTGATAATCGGCGGCGGCATTGCCGGATTATCCGCTGCGATCGAGGCAAGCCACCATGGAAAAGTCATACTCCTGACTAAAGGAAAAACGGGCGAAACAGCTACGGAATACGCGCAGGGAGGGATCGCCGCGGCTATAGACGAGCAAAAGGACTCCCCTCTTTTCCACATGCAGGACACGCTGGATGTAGGCGCCGGACTTAGCGATGAAAATGCCGTAAAAATACTCGTCAATGACGGCGTCAAAAGGGTCCATGAACTTATCAAATTAGGCGTAAAATTTGACAAGATCGGTGATGTTTATGAGCTTGCGCTTGAAGGGGCTCACAGCCACAGGAGGATACTCCACGCGGGCGATGCGACAGGAAGTGAGATCGAAAGAGGCCTCGCCGCGCGGCTGCTTAAGGAAAAGCTCGTTGATGTCCGGAACTTCATATACGGCAAGGGCCTTATAATAAAGAACGGGAGATGCATCGGCGCTGAGGCTGTCGACATCAAAAATAACAAGAAATTAATATTCCTGGCAAGATCCACAATGCTTGCGACCGGAGGCCTCGGGCAGGCTTTTCTTCATAATACGAATCCGTCATTTGCCACAGGCGACGGGATCGCAATGGCTTACAGGGCCGGGGCCGAAGTCACTGACATGGAATTCGTTCAGTTCCACCCCACCACCCTATTCATTCACGGCGTCGTTGAAACAAGGTTCCTGATATCGGAAGCTGTGAGAGGCGAAGGCGCGATACTTGAGAACGTAAAAGGCAAAAGGTTCATGCTGAATTATCATCTTTTAAAGGAACTGGCCCCCAGGGATGTAGTATCAAGATCCATACTGTCAGAAATGAACCGTACTAATTCTGATCATGTATATCTTAATCTTTCCCCGATCGGTGCAGATAAGATAAAGAATCGATTCCCAAAGATATACGAGGAATGCCTGAAATATGGGATAGATATCACTAAAGACAAGGTCCCTGTCACCCCGGCAGCCCACTATTTCATGGGCGGGGTAAAGATCGATATCGACGGTAAGACGAACATTCCCGGCCTTTATGCAGCCGGAGAAGTGTCGTCAGCCGGGATCCACGGCGCTAACCGCCTTGCCAGCAATTCGCTTCTGGACGGCCTAGTTTTTGGTTACAGAGCGGCAGTTAAGGCTGAAAGCTATAACAAGTCGCCGTCAATTGACAAGGCTATCGAGAGCTACAAGTCCAAACTGAAGGAACATCTGCCTCCAAAATTGTCTATTGAAGAGATCAGGAAAATGAAACAGGAACTCAAAACATTGATGTGGGACAAAGTAGGCATTGTCCGCAGGGGAAAAGACCTGAGATCAGCGCTATATGAACTGAAAAAGATCGATCATAAGCTTAATTTTATACCTGACGACAAGGATGAGCTTGAGCTGAAAAATATGGCAACAACGTCGATCCTGATCGCCCAGGCTGCCTTAAATAGAAAAGAATCGCGAGGCGCTCATTTCAGGAACGATTATCCCCTTCAGGATGACATTCACTGGAGAAGACACCAGGTGTTCAAAAAGCGGAAGCTATTTTTTCTGCCGTAAGGCCGTAGAGGTCAAGTATCTGGTTCCTGGTCCCGTGCTCGATGAACCTGGAAGGCAATCCCATCCTTTTTACCGGCTTTTGAACATCATTATCAGCAAGAAGTTCAGCCACCGCGCTGCCGAACCCGCATTCAAGATCGCCTTCTTCAACGGTCACGACCCTGTCCGATTCCCTTGCCAAACGCACAATAAGCTCTTTATCAAGCGGCTTTACAAATCTTGCGTTAACAACTATCGAGCTGATACCCTTCGCCTCTGCAAGCTTAGCTGCTTCAATTGACGTGTAAACCATTGAGCCGATAGCAAAAATTACGAGATGCGAGATGGGAGACCTGCCTGCCGGCAGGCGAGGTGAGAGATGAGACGTGTATACCACTTCTGACTTCCCAATTTCAATTTTTACAAAACTCGCATCCAAAT
>Ga0315286_10001032_pt1 | contig 24808 bp, 23 predicted proteins | sample YL17G10_0_MG_FD_205038 | JGI IMG/M metagenome (GOLD analysis project Ga0315286, IMG submission 205038) | Sediment microbial communities from Yellowstone Lake, YNP, Wyoming, USA - YL17G10_0 | ecosystem: Environmental > Aquatic > Freshwater > Lake > Sediment | place: USA: Wyoming | collected...
TTATCCAGAGAGCTTATATTCAATTTGTTCGTAGTGACATGAGAAAAGTTCTGCAAGCGTTAACCGAGGTAATCAAAGAATTAAAGCAAATTGGAATTTTGGCTACAAGAGGGCTACCCCAAACTAAGAAAACTCCATCACCCCCTGCATTTGTATTACCACCATTTATGCAAGGGGTGCCTGCAATATCCGATCCACCAAGGGCGTTAGAAGGCCCATCACAGGCGATAGACCATACTGAGAGGCGTTTGACGAACCTCTCTGATTTGGCGCCAGCGTTATCTGATTCATCGAAGGACAAGAGCAGTAGGAGTCTTTCCTCCCTGGCTGACCTCTTGAATGTGAAAAAGAAGGATTAAGCCATTTAAGAAACCCCAGGGGCAGGGTAAGGATAAGGAGACATTCCTTCCCGCCTTTGATAGATTAGCCCCATCCTTCGCAGACCTCCGATTACTGGGCTTCATCAGAGCCGTCCAAATTAGCCGGATTTGTTATGTCTACCCATTGAAATTATTAGCTTTTTGGACAAGTTTTGGCTGTTTGTAAAATCAGGTTTCCTTTTCTTTTTTTTATGTATTCATTTTGCTGTCCAAAATAGGGCGTTTTTTAAGACTCAATTTGGACAAGAGTGGGGCTTCATTGGCAAACAAAGGGATAACGCTGGTTCAAACCTAAAAATAGTCTCCTCCATTTAGAAGATCGCCAGAGGCGGCATAACGATTCACCAGGGAGGTCGTGAACCCCAAGAATCGCGCAACACTTGCCCCCGTATATCCATACCGCCTCACCACCAGTTGACAAAACAACTTCACCACTCCCACAACCTCTCGTCTCCTCCTCGGTGCCCGAAGTTCCTCTTCTTTCATCCCCTCTCCTTCTCAGCCACCTCTCTCAACAACGCACTGAGCTCCGGAACCCTTCTCCTCACTGACCCTCTTAAGCCAGATACCTCTTTCTTCCTGAAGTCATTATCCCCAGAGTTTGTTTTCAGACTAAGAATTTCAAATAGGAATCAAAGAAAGCCCAGATCGTTCAAAAGATGTAGAAAAGAGTTGATATATTTTAAAAAAAATGTAATATTAGAGTTTCATCACAGGTTTTCATGGATTTTCCCTTTCCAATTAGTTATAATACTGGCATGATTTTTGCTTATTTAGGAGGCCATGATGCCGTCGGTTCCAGAGATTGAGGCTGCTTCTATTGTTGTTTTGGGGTCCTTCAATCCTGCGATTTTTCATCCTCTTTGGTTCAAAATGAATCAGCTAATCAGGCCGGAGGAAGCTGAATCTGCAAAATTGGAAGTTACTCACCCTCAAATAAGTATTTTTTCTCTTGAGTGGTGTAGGCTACAAGTGGATACAGGACGATTTATTGTTGAAGTGACAGATAGGGCAAGCTTCGGACTAATTTCAGACTTGGTATTGGGAACCTTTACTATTCTCGATCAAACGCCGATAACAGCCTTGGGGTTAAATCGAAGCATGCATTTCAAAATGGATTCTCGTGAGAAATGGCATGCTTTCGGCCATATGGTTGCCCCAAAGGAGGTGTGGTCCAAAATAATGGCGCGACCGGGGCTGAGTTCCTTGATTATGGAAGACCCAAGAGAAACCCCAGAAGGGTTTTTGCGAGTGAAAGTTGAACCGTCCGGACGGATTGATCCAGGAATATTCATCGAAATGAATAATCACTATAATCTTGACAAGAAAAGTGTTCCGGATATGCTTCAAATTTTAACAAATTCCTGGAAAGATATCCTCAAGAAGGCTGAGGATTTTTCCGATTATCTTTTGGAAAGGGCAGAACAATGCGAGACTCGTTAGCCCGATTTGTTGTTGAGCAACCCAAAGAGATTCGCGATTCTCTTACTATCGGTGACGTAAAACAAACCAAAGAGATTCCCGATTATCTTATTTCGCATGAGATTAAAAATGCTGGGAAAAAAGCGGAGAGAGAATTGGCTGACAATCCAGCAGAGGTATCAACAGGATTGCCACCAAGTCTCGGATTAAAAGCCCCTCCTGTTATCATTCGTCCTGGCCCCTTAAAACCCAGGGTACGCTTCAAGGTTTTACAGCAATTTGAAGGTACTGTTTTAGAGATCTCCAAAGAAGAATGTCGTGCCCGTGTGCTCGACCTAAGAAGATCTGAGTTTGCAGAAGAAATAACGTTTTCTACTGAAGAGATTTCGGAATCGGATCGTGAAATAGCAGTTCCAGGATCCGTATTTTACTGGGATATTGGGTACCAGGATCGCATAGATGGGCAACGCCTGAGAGTTTCTGTCATCCGGTTCCGGCGTATTCCTGTGTGGAGAGAAAAGGATTTAGCAGCGGCAAGGAAGGAAGCAAAATCATTAAGTGAAAGCCTTGGCTGGAAACGCTAATTCTCCGCCATCCAGAGAAGTAGTAGAGATTTCTATTTTTGGACCGGGCATCGGGGAATGCGTAGTAATCCACTTGACCGGAAACGAATGGATAATAGTTGACTCATGTCTGGAGAGAAAAACTCGCCTTCCAATAGCCCTTAAATACCTTAACGATCTTGGGGTAAATCCCGCCGCCGACGTGAAGCTCCTCGTTATCACTCATTGGCATGACGACCATATCTCTGGTGCCTCTGATATTCTTGCCGCCTGTCAAAACGCCAGATTTGTGTGTTCTGACGCCCTTCGCTGTGAAGAGTTCACTCAATTTGTGAACCTCTATAGCCAACGGGGGTTTCTTGAGGACACTGGGGTAGACGAGTTCAATAAGATTTTCGAGGTACTTAAAGAACGGTTAAAGTCCGGAAAATTACAGTTAAGTGAGCCTGGATGGGCAGTTGCCGATAGACGATTGTTGTACTTGCCACAAGATGGGCGAATTGCAGGAACGGAAGTCTTCGCTTTATCACCATCTGACGCTACGATAACATTGGCTCTAAGAGAAATCGGCGATAAATTAATGCCGAAGCCCAAAACCCCCAAAAGAAAAGCAATAGCACAGAGACCTAACCATGTGGCAGTGGCTTTGTGGGTAACCGTAGGTGATCTGCACATTTTGTTAGGTTCCGATCTCGAAAACTATATGGATGACCGTTTAGGCTGGGAGGCAATTCTGCTCTCTTCAAGTCGGCCCCACGGACGTGCGCTCGTGATTAAGGTACCTCATCATGGTTCGTCGAATGCATACTGCAAAAGAATGTGGCAAGAGATGGTTACTCCGGATCCTATCGCGCTATTGACGCAATTCGCAAGTGGCGTGAAGCCCCTTCCTTCTGAAGCAGACATTGAGAGAATTAAAACTCACGCATCGAAAATATTTTGCACAGGATCCCCTTCAGGGAAGTCTCCTATCAGAAGAAATCCAGCCGTGGATAGAACGATTCGAGAATTCGTCCGAACTCGTCGCTCAGTTATTGGACCAATGGGGCATATTAGAGTCCGCATTCCCGTAAATGCCACCATCGAGAAATCGAGCGTTGAACTTTTTAATGGGGCACGAGAAGTCTAAGAATTTGGGGCGCAAAACTCCCTTTCAATTACAAATCGTCACCAGCTTCATCAATTTGACGTAAGCACTTGTAGGTACAAGCGTTAACAGGGGGGCGGACTGGGCATTCTGATAGGTTTCTTTGTTTCAAAAAAAGAGAAGATTTCTGTGAGAGAAAAACTTCCAACATCTGCATCTCATTTCTCAAGCCAAAATTCAAGTCACCTTCATGGTGTAAAAATTTATCAGCCAGGAATCAATAGAACCATCTAAAATTTCCCTACATTTTCATCCTTCGTGGTGCCCCTCTTGGGCATGGGGGTTTGAACAGCATTGATCTAACCCACTATTTTATAAACAGGAAAAACCCATTTACAAAATAGAAAATGCCGAAGACGCCGGTGATGATCCCGAGAATCCAGACCGGTTTTTTCTTCATCAGGGCGGCGATGGAGGAGAGAAGGATGGCGATTTGGAGAAAAATCACGGCCATCCCGAAGGTTTGAGCGTGGATCGTAGCATCCTCCTTGATGGCCTCAAATTTTCTTGCGTCCTTTTCAATCTGAGCCTTCTCTTCGTTATAGCGTTTGATATTCTTCGCATACCCTTCAATCTTCTTCTGGTATTCCTCAATCAATGGGCCTGAAGCCTTTGGCCCCAGGGACTTGAGTTCGATCTCCAATTTCTCTTTTTGCAGCTCATAGAGATATCCCTTGATGCTCTTAGCCTGGAAGTAGGACCATTGATCCGAGGCCTGTGTCTGACTCAACACCGACCGGGTTGAGAACCCCCCGCCCTTGAAGGTCGAGAGTGTCGCACAGACCGCCAAGATGACGGTGGTAAGGGCAAGATAATTGAGCCAGGGTTCCTTCTTCTCTTCTGCCATGGTATCCTCCTAAGTAGAAATACAGTGTCAGTGTCAGTGCCAGTGCCAGTGTAAGTAAACTCCTGAAATTTGTTGGTACGAGGCCGGTAGGCAGGGGTGACCTGCAGGCATGCAGTATTAGTTTGAATTGAACCATTCCTCCCACTGAGAATATTTCGGGAAGTAAACCGCAAAAAATATGAGCGAAAGGAATGCGAAAAGGTAGAAATCGAGGGAACTTCCTCCGATGATAAATAAGACAAAGCCGTAAAGGGCGACGGATTCACAGAAGGCAAAAGAGATGATTGCGGCCGTATAGAGTTTCAGGACCTTCGAGAGGAGGGGATCGCTTTGACCCGAGAGGGTGCTGACCCTTCCCCCTCTGGAGAGGATCAGGTTTTTGATGACCCGGATCACGAAAAATTCGATGAAGGCAAGCCCGAAAAAAAGGTACCTCAGAAGATCGAGGGTAGATGGGGATAGGAACCCAAGAGATTCGAAGGCCGTCGCCTTCAGGGTCTCAACGATGGCTGCAAAAATGAGAAGACTTCCCACCATTCCATAACCGATTACGGTCGCCATTTTGTGATACTGTCTCAGCTTCTCCACGACGCCCCCTCCACTGCTTACAACCATTTCTTTTTCTTAAAATAGATCAACATAGACGACCCAACAGCAAGCATAATCATCAGGACCATGGGATAACCCCACGGCCACTCCAGCTCGGGCATGTGTTTGAAGTTCATCCCATAAAGTCCTGCGATAAAAGTCAGTGGCATAAAAACGGTCGCGATGATCGTCAAGACCTTCATGACCGCGTTGAGGCGATTACTGATGCTGGAGAGATAGATGTCGAGCATCCCCGAAACCATATCCCTGATTGTCTCGATGGTATCGATCACCTGGATGGTATGATCGTAGACGTCCCGAAGATAGATGCGGGTGGATTCCCGAATGAGAGGGGATTCCCCCCGCTCCAAGACCCCGATGACTTCCCGCAGGGGCCAGAGGGCCTTGCGCAGGAAGATCATCTCCCGTTTCAGGCTGTGGATCTCCTTCAGGGTTCTGGGCGTGGGTTGAGCGACGAGTTCCTCTTCGAGGAATTCGACTCGTTCTCCAAGTTTCTCAAGAATCACAAAATAATTGTCAACGACGGCATCGACCAGGCTATAGACAAGATAATCGGCCCCCATCTTTCGAACTCGGCCTTTTCCATTTCGAATCCGATCCCGAATGGGACCGAAGACATCTCCCGTTTTTCCCTCCTGAAAGGAGAAGACGAAGTTCTGACCGAGGATAAGACTGATCTGCTCTGGCTCAATCTGGCCGCTCCGCTCCTGATAGTGGAGCATCTTGAGAACGATAAAGGCATATTCCCCATAATCCTCGATTTTCGGACGTTGATCCGTATTCATAATATCCTCAAGGACCAGGGGATGCAACCCGTAACACTCCCCGAGCCCTTCAACCATCTTGACATCATCGATGTGATCCACATCGACCCACGTGACCGTAGGCTTGTCTTTGAAGACAAAACATTCCTGAATCGTCTGGAGTTCCTTCTCCTGAACCTGACCCTCGTCATAGTCAAAGACCGTGATCTTCAGTTTCTCGCTTCTCTTATCCCCGATGTGGATAAGACTCCCCGGAGGAAGTCCTGTCTTCTTCGATCTCTTCTTAATCAGTCTGGACATCGTTCACACTCCAACGTTCGGATTTTAGATTGCGGATTGCAGATTGCGGATTGAAAAGGCCAAAAGACCGCCGGTCCAAAATCTTCGAGATTCAAGCCTTCTCCTCCCTCAACTCTTTGTACATCTCAGATTGTAGACCGCAGATTGAAAAAATCTAAAATCTGAAATCCGAAATCTAAAATCTAAGATGATGTCTTGAAGCTCTCCCTGGCCCATGCAACCCTCGAATCCAGGGTCTCGAAGATCTCCGGAGGGGCGAGGTCGATCCTTTTGAGCCGCCCGTAAAGGCCGTCCCGGTTGGCAATCTGAATGGCAAGCCCGGGACGGGCGTTGAGCTCCAGAAGGAGTGGCCCCTGGCTCTGGTCAACCACAAGGTCGACCCCCACATATCCAAGCCCGGTCATCTCAGACGAACGAGAGGCCATTCCGAGCATCTTTTCCCAATAGGGGACCTGGATCCCACTCACCGGGTTTCCCGTATCCGGATGGTGCTCAATGACGAGAGAACCATGAACCCCTTTCAAGGTCTTCCCGCTGGCCATATCGATGCCCACGCCAATCGCCCCTTGATGGAGGTTTGCCTTTCCATCGGAGGAACGCGTGGGAAGCCGAACCATGGCCATGAGAGGGATGTTTCGATAGACGATGATCCGGATATCCGGGACACCCTGATAGGCCACCGCAGCAAAGACGGGGTCAGGAATGACAAGGCCCTCGATCAGGGCCCGGTCTTCAAGTCCCTCAAGGGAATAGATCCCGGAAAGGATCCCTGAAATGTGGTAAACAAGATCAACCTTTGAGATCACCTCGCCGCTCGGTTTAATGAACCCTCCGGGTGAACGGCCCGTTACGAGAACGATCCCGCCTCCACCCGATCCTCTTGCGGGCTTAATCACGAACTGGGGATGGCCTGAAACGGCCTTTTCAAAACCAGTCAGATCCCCGTGGTATTCGATGATGTGGTAGAGAGGAGGGGTAGGGATCTGATGCTCTGTGGCCAACTGCTTTGTCAGAATCTTGTCATCCACCCGGGGAAAAGCCGAGCGGGGGTTAAACGCCATGATGTATTCGGCATTCCGGCGGTTCATGCCGAGAATTCCACCTTCTTCAAGATAGCGAGCCTCTTTCCAGATCACGGGGACCTCCGGAGTTTTCGGAAACGGAACACCTCCGAAAGCCGGTAACCGGTATAACGGCCCAATAAGATCTGAAGGGCAGCAACGGCAAACAGAAGCTCAGGATAGACAAAGAACGTGAGCTGAAGGGATTGAAAATGGATCAGTTCGTGGGCGATGGCGGCCACAGCCGCACTTCCGCCGGCGGTTCGAAGGGCGGCACGGGCCCCTGACTCTTCGATCAGGACAAAAAAGCGCTCAACGGTCATGGTGAGGATCACGAAGGGAAGGAGTCCTACAGCCATGAACTCCCTTAATCCGAGCTTGCTTCCGATCAGGGCGAAAACGATGAAGGCAAGGATCACCAGCGTGAGAAGAACGGAAAGACGGGGAACCAACAGGAGACGGAGCTTGTCAATCCAGCGACGAACCACATATCCGATGAAGACGACCCCTGCAAAGATCCCAAGGCCATAGATCAGTCCTGTGTTCCGAAAGGCGAGGGCCATCAGGACAGGCATAAAGATTCCGAAGGTTGGAAAACCCACGATGTTCCTCAAGACACAAATAATGAGGGCGCCCAGAGGAACCAGGATGAGGATCCGGAAGGTCTCCTGAAACTGCTGGGGAAGGTGAAAAAGGGACCAGCGGTCCAGAAAACGGCCGGAGCGGATGATCCGTTCAAGATGCATACGCCACTGGGTAAGGATCTGTTGACTGATGGTCCATCGGACCTCAGGAAGCGCCCCATCAGAGACCTGAACGACCGGCACCTCTCCTAACGTGAGGGGAAGAAGTTCCACCGATTTTTCAAAGATCTCTCCCGTCTCCGGATCAAATTTCTCCCACCCCTGACCGGTCCAGACCTCGATCCAGGTCAAGGGTGACATCGCCACGCTTTCGACGAGATGAAGCCCCCGCAGGATGCGTGAAGGGAGGCGGGCTGCCCGAAGCAGGGTCTGAAATGCCAGGGGGCGCTCATGCTTTCGCTGAATCTCTGACCACGCCTGAAGATCCTTTTCAGAAGGGGGAGGTGTTCCCCAGACCCCTTTGGCAGTCGTTGCGATGGCTTGAAACCGGGCCGTCGGTTCCAAGTTTCTCCATCTCTCTGCAAGGCGTTGAGCAAGGAGTTGACTCTCTGTACCGATTGTCGCCGGATAAGGATCGAGTTCAGGGGGCTTGATTTTGGATGACCGCCTGGGCCGAATCAGGAGGGTTGCACTGTAATGGATCACTTCCTCTCCAGCGCCTGGAGTCCCTGACCAAACCCCGATCTGGTTCGGTCCCTGCCGGAGGAGGTTAAAATTGAGTGCGCCGGAATGTATTTTTTCTTCAACGTTAATTCGCTCCCCATAGGTCGAAGGAAGGCCGATCATAACCGCGATCTCCTTCGCATCCGTTTTCACATAAGCATCCATTGAGACCTGCCATGCCTTTCCAGGAGCCGTCGCGAGAACGGGATATCCAAGCCCGATGATACGGTAGTTGATGAGGGCTGCGGAGAGAAGGAGAAGCGCCACCGCCAGGACGGCTGCGGGATGCTTCATTTTGAGGAGACCTCCGGGCAGGCGGGCGGAGAGCACCTCTCCTGCATGCAGTCAACGACAAAGTTCTCTTTGAGGGTGTTCCTCCCGATCAGGAGAGGATACCTGACCTTTGAACGGTCATTTAGATTGACCCTGGTGCGGATTCTCTTTGGGCCAATACAGAGATCAATCTCCACGATCGGCCTCTGTTCACTGGCCTCGGACGATCGAATGTACAGCCAGTCGACGATGGGCAAGCGCAACTGCATCCCCCCATACTGTTTACCCAACTTAAACTTTGCAAAACCATCCTCCGCCTTCAAATCCCGGGCATCGAGAGAAGATAGGGCAGCGCCGGTGTCAATCCGCGCAGGAAGTTTAATTCCCCAAGGCAGAAGGAGGACGTCTTCAACCTCGCCGACAACAATCTTCTCTCCGGCATGAAGGACATCGGATGCCCCCCAGTAAAAAGTGACGAAGAACAGGAGGAAAATCCATCGGGGCTTCATAACGACCATTATAGCAGATCTATTGGGGAGCCGGTAGTGGCTCGGAGAGCACAGGTTTTTTATCAACCGGAGGAATGGGACATTCCGGTTCGGTGACCCTCGCCCTTCTCACGTCAACGATGAAGTGGTGTTTGAGGACATTCCGTCCTATGATGAGAGGGTATTTAACCTCTGAACGGTCGTTGAGATTGACTCGGGCGCGTATCTGCCTGGAACCGATGCAGAGATCCATATCCACCACGGGCCTTCGTCCTCGTCCTTCAGCAGAAAGAACCTCTTTCCATTCGATAATGGGCAACCTGAACGGCCTCCCCTCGTATCGATCAGGAAGTCGAAACTCCACCACCTTCCCTTCAATCTTCAGTTCCCTTGCATCGAGGGATGTCGTGGTTGCCCCGGTATCGATCCGGGCAAGTAACTTCACTCCCCACGGCAAAAGGATCACCTCTTCCACTGTCCCAAGGGTAATCTCCTTTTCGGCCCGGATCACCCCTGGAGCCAATAAAATGAAGAACAGCAGGGCACAAAGGGCATGGCGCATGGTAAAATCCTAAGAAGTCAGGGCCTCCCTGAAAAACCGGTGGAGACCGAGGAAATTATTTTTTTTAAAAAGCAAAACATAAGACAGTTTATCTGAATTTGATCGGATCTTCAAGAACCTTCGACAAATCCGATCCTCTGATCTTTATCGTTTGGGTATGAGATCCCGGATTAAAGTAGAGGCGTTCGCAATCCAATAGCTCCTCGTTCAAATAGGTTTTCAATTTCGTTTTTAATCCGAAGGGCGAAACACAGCCGATAGAAACGCCTGCAATCTTTTCGACTTCTTCTGGGGTGGCCAAATTCAGATTCTTCAGGCCTTCCATTTTGGCAATCTTTTTTGTATCGATCCTCCTGTCCCCGGGGTTCAAGACCAGGACATAAGTCCTGACATCGGTTTTGAAAATCATGGACTTGATCCCTTCCCTTGCAGACCCAAGTCCCCTCACGGTTGCTGCCTGTTCGGAGGTATAGACCGCCTCATGTTCGAATTCCTCAAAAGGAATATCCTTCTCGGTTAAGATCTGTTTGATTCTCTTTTCAACAAGTGACATAGATTATTCTTGGTTGGGGATTTCAATTTCGTCCAGATTTATTTGTGAGTAGACATGGTTGATCACCTAAATAATGCCGTAAGTCACGATAATCAAGGACATTGGGGGCCACATTGTTTTTGGTTTTTTCCCACGCCATTTCTTATCCTCTTCGCTGCAAAATGGATTTCTTTGGGGGCGTTTTCATTTTGGATCGTTTTGAAGATTCATAGGACGAGCGTTGATCTTCTACCAGAAAACCTATCCGTTTCTTTGGCGGTTCGGGCTCCACTGATAATGGAGGACTCAACAAGAGCATGATCTGTTGAATGATATCTCCAATAGCCCGTTCATGAAGGTCGAGCCTCTCCGTCAGTTTTTTGTCCAGATCTGCGAGCTTTCGAGCCAAGTCCTTTTGTGACACAAGCATTGTCCGCATTTTTATAAAAGCCCGTACCACAAAGACACTCATCTGAATCGCTCGCTCACTCCGTAAGATGTTGGCGGCCATAACTGCGCCGTGTTCGGTGAATGTGTAGGGTAGATAGCGTCTTCCGCCATGAAAACCGGTCACAAATTGTGACCGGTTGGATGTCTGACTTGAGGTCACAATTTGTGACCTCAAGTCTTCATATTCTTCCACTGTTAATTGGAACATGAAGTCGGTTGGAAATTTTCGTTTGTTTCGTTTGACGGCTTGGTTGAAAACTTTGGTTGTCACCCCATATATCCGCGCCAAGTCCTCATCAAGAATGACCCTCTGCCCTCGAATGGTGAGAATCAGCGGTTCGATCGCCTTTACCTCATATCTTTCCATTTTTTCAGCCATGGGGCATCTCCTGAAGATGGGTTGCTCATCCCTTGATTCTTCCGAAAAGGATCTTGGACCTCAACAGAAGTCTAATAATTTCAGAGAAATATGTCAATCAAATTCGGGGGGCAAAATTGGATGGGATGGATGGGAAGGCCGGATATTGCGAAATCAATAGAGCTTATTCTTGTTTCAGGAAGAGCCGATGATACTCCTCATGAGTAAGGTGTTTTTTCAAAAGGTCTGTGATCCGGTCATGAACCTCTCTGATCTCCTCGTCTGAGAGGCGGTTCCTGAGGACCTCCATCAAGCGATCGTCCGAGAACTTTTGAAGATAGACAACGAGTGAGGCTTCGTCAACCTCCCGCGACAGTCCAAAGGCTACTGGCCCATGGTAGGCCTCAACAAAGCTATGAGAATATGGGCTCATAGGTACCCCCCCCCCAACCTCCCTTTTTCAAAGGGAGGAAAGAAATCCTTAGCCGTAAGAAGAACTATTTCCCCTTGTATTTCATGATGGTCTTGGCCAGGGCCTCGCCGTTCCTCTCCATCGCGTAATCAACGCTATCATTGGAACCGGTCGAAGTCGATCTCAGATCGGTCTCATAAATCACCTTCCCGCTTTCCTGATCAACAAACTGGTAGTGGGCAGCAAAGGCGGACGAGCCAGTATACTCCCCCCCAGGAATAAAAGACCGGCCTATGCGCCTCCCCACTGTCGGCTGGGTATATTCTTTGACCGTCCCTTGAAGGATGAGGGTCTTCTTCCCCTTAGGGGTATCTTTCGCGCCCTCTTTTACAATGGCCTCAAAAAGGTTGTATTTCTGTGAATACCTCCTGACTTGAAAGACCACCTTCTCAGCGATCTGAGAACCCGAGGATTCGGGAGCAGGGGTATTTGAGGTGACTTCAAGATTTTTGACCACCAAGACATCATATCCCTTGAAAAGGGACTCTTCGGCCATCACCACATCCCCTGTTCCCAAAATCAACACTAAGAAGACAACGGCCAAAATAAAACGATAACTTTTCATCATAGACCCTCCATTCGAAATATATTCTTTGCAAGAATATTGTAATCCTTCAAGAAGGGTTTTTCCACCTCAGAGCGGCAAAGAATTCACGGAACCCTCATGGGCCTTTTCAAATTGCTCTATCACCGCGAAGCAAGATACTCTGAAATTCCCTGAATGCAGGATTTGAAAAAGTACCTTTCCCTCCTTTTCTCGCCCTCGGTCAGATCCTTGAAGGACTTAAACAACTCGTCCTTTTCAAGAAGAACGGAGATACACCGCTCGACCAGATCCTGTCCACCCCACCCCCTCATCTGTTCGGCAACCACATCCCTCCACAGAAACAATTGTTCCCTGTAATTCCTTAACATTCCTTTTGCATCCGGGTGAATCCCAAAATGGGTGTAGCAGATTTCCCGGATGTCAACCTCGAGCAGTTTATCGATGCTTTCCACGGCCTCTTTCAGAAGGAACCTCGGCGGAGTGGCAGGCCGAAGATAGGGCCTATCCTTGAGATCGATATAGATACCCCCCGCATCTCCTGCAAAGAGATATCCCCTGTAAATAAGGGCGCTATGATGGGGGGCATGGCCAGGGGTGTTGATAATCTGAAAACCGTCTCTTTCAAATTCGCCTGGAGCGAGGAGATTCTTCTCCGGAACGGGTTCAATCTCCCCGTATTTGAACGCAAGGTCGCCCAGGACCTTTTTCACTCCTTCCCAGAGTTTTTGGGGTCTGATCATATGGGGAATCCCTGCCTCGTGACAGATCACCTTCGCATCCGGGTAATGGTTGAGCAGGAGTCCTGTTCCTCCTGCGTGATCAAGATGAATATGGGTGAGGAAGATGAAATCGAGCCTTTTCATTTTGAGGCCCCCTAATCCTTCCAGTAGCTGATCGATTGAGGCCCTGGGGCCTGGATCCACAAGAAACTTATCTTCTCCGTCATAGACCCAGGACCCGATGAATGTTCCAAACTCCTTCATCTCCTGCTCTAATCCAATGAGATAGAGGCGGGGCCTCACTTCGTTTATGTTCATCTTTCTTCCCCTTCGACGTTTTCATTCTAAATACAGTCCTATTCACATAAGCCGCTCGTCCTGAGCGTGTCGAAGGGCGAACGGCTCATGCCTAACTGAACAGTATTGAGTCTAAATACCATGTTTCACCCGTTATCTCCAATCCTGCCTACCCCCACCCGTGCCCTCCCCCATCAAGGGGGAGGGAATTGGATAATGATCCTTCTTGTGTTTTTTGTTGAGATGAGGTACGTTCATAGGACCGGTGCAGGGAGGATTCGATTGATGGAGAAAGATCTGGTTGCTGTGTTGGGGGGAGGAAATGGGGGGCATGCCGTCGCTGCAGAGCTCGCCCTTGCCGGATGCAAAGTCAACTTTTTCGAACTCCCGCAGTTCGCGGCCAACTTTGAAAGGATCTTGCGGACGAAAGAGGTCCGAACCGAGGGGATTTCCGGAGAAAATGTGGCGAAATTGAATATGGCCACCACGGACATGCAACAGGCCATCAAGGAGGCCGAGGTCGTCTTTGTCATCACCCCGGCTTTCGGCCACAAGGCCATGGCTGAGGCCTGTGCACCCTATGTCCAAGAGGGTCAGATCATCCTTCTCATGCCCGGATCGGGGGGAAGTCTCGAATTTGCAAAGATCTTCAGGCAGAAAAAGGTGAAGAAAGAGATCCTCCTTGCCGAAAGCGTAACCCTTCCCTATGGGGCCCGGCTCAAAGGTCCTGGCCACGTCTCTCTCTTCATTAACGCCATCATCCTTCCCACCGGAGTCTTCCCTTCCCAGAGGACGTCAGAAGTCATTCCAAAGCTGAAGCGGTTTTATCCGGTCATTACCCCGGCCAGGGACGTCTTGGAGGTGGCCATCAATAATCCAAATCCGATTGTCCATCCGGTCGCCACAGTGCTCAGTGCTACCCGAATCGAACATTCGCGGGGAGAGTTCTTTCTCTACGCTGAAGGCATGACCCCTGCAGTGGCAAGGGCCTTTGAATCCCTCAACGAGGAAAGACTCGCCCTTTGTAAGACCCTGGGATATGAACTCTATCATTGGGACGGCCTCGATTTTAAGGATTATAACCTGGGGGAAACCGAGGAGGAGTGCCGATACCGGATTCTTAACACCAGCATGGACTCCTGTTTTGGGAAAGACGGCATCTATGCTGGAATGAAGATGAAGGGTCCTGAACATTTAAAGGACCGTTATGTAACGGAAGATGTCCCCTATGGAATGGTGCTCCTGTCCACCTTGGGAGACCTTCTTGGAGTCGAGACCCCAACCCACGATGCTGTGATCCAGCTTGCCTCTGTGATCAATCGCACCTCTTATCGGAAAGCCGGAAGAGGGGTGAAAGAGTTAGGCCTCTCAAATATGGATAAGCAGAGGCTGAAGACCTATCTCCAGGGGGGAAAATAAAAATCTTACGCGACCTTCTCCAATATCCTCAAAACACCTACCTCTGCAAAACACTTCCACAAAGGGGCCGCTGTAACTGTTTTCCCCCAGCAAAAAGATCGTCAATAATCATTTTTTTATATTTTGTGATATTTTTCTCTTGACTTTTATGAAAAATACTATAAATATACCTTTGCACCTCCCGAATCATAATTATAAAAATAGCGTAATGCTATTTTTTATTCCCATAAGGACTGAATCAAAAACAATATGGATGGTTTGAGAGAATCGCTGATCCGAAAGGGACTTGTATAATCTGTTCAGGACGCTTTCATCCGATCTCGCAGAACCGTAGTCCCCTGTCGATAGAAAAGAGCGGATGTCCTTACAACAAAGAAGTTCATGGATTATGAAATCTTTTGTTGAAACGGCGCCCTCTTTAACCTAAAGATAGGCCCAGTTCCTTGTGGGGGTCTATGCCCAAAATCAGCCGAAACGTCCTCAGCAACAAGGCCTGCACCGCTCTCAAGGAAAGGATTGCCAACCACCGATTCCAACCCGGCATGCGGCTAAACGTCGAAAAGATGGCGGAAACCCTCGATAATCAGGAAGGCGTGATTCAAAAAGGGGATCTCTTGGGTTACTCGCGATCCGATCGAAAGATCCGGAGAAGAGCGAAAAGATCCTATGCCGCCATAATCGGGACGTTCAAAACCAGATCCAGAAGGAGATCGAACGGTTGGGGGGAAAGGTAAAGGAAACTCTAAAATCTTTCTAAAAGGAGGAAAACAAAGTATGACGACGTATGCAGAGGCGGATCCAAGAAAACTTGCAGATTGGCAGATTGCGGAGATTGCAGAAGAACATATGCCGACGCCTGACCAGTGGCGGGACAAAATGGGCCTACAGAAAGATGAAATCATCCCCATGGGAAAGTTGTGCAAGCTCGATTTTATGAAAATTATTGATCGTCTGAAAAACAGGCCCGACGGAAAGTATATTGAAGTGACGGCCATTACCCCCACTCCCTTAGGAGAAGGGAAAACGACGACCTCCATGGGTCTAATCGAAGGCCTTGGCAAAAGGGGCAAAAACGTCGGTGGTTGCATCCGCCAGCCTTCTGGCGGCCCAACCATGAACGTGAAAGGGACGGCTGCAGGGGGCGGGAAAGCCCTGCTTATCCCTATGACCGAGTTCTCCTTGGGGCTTACGGGCGATATCAATGATATTACCAATGCCCATAATTTAGCAATGATCGCTTTGAATGCCCGGATGCAGCACGAACGAAATTATGACGACGCCGAGTTAGCGAAGCGGAATCTCAAACGTCTTGACATCGACCCCACCAATATTGAAATGGGTTGGGTCATCGACTTCTGCGCCCAGGGCTTGCGAAACATCATCATGGGTATGGGTGGCAAGATGGACGGGTTTATGATGGCCTCCAAGTTTGGGATTACGGTGAGTTCAGAGCTGATGGCCATCCTCTCCATCGTCCGGGACCTGAAAGACCTGAGAGAGCGATTGGGTAAGATCATTGTTGCCTACGATAAGAAAGGCAAGCCCGTCACCACCACAGACCTCGAAGTGGCCGGCGCCATGTGCGCCTGGATGCGGAACACCATCAATCCCACCTTGATGTCCACAACCGAATACCAGCCCTGCCTGGTTCATGCCGGCCCCTTTGCCAACATCGCCGTGGGTCAGTCCTCCATTATTGGCGATCGCATTGGGTTGAAGATGTTCGATTACCATATCACGGAGAGCGGGTTTGCTGCGGACATTGGTTTTGAGAAGTTCTGGAATGTGAAGAGCCGACTGAGCGGCCTCACACCCAATATCTCTATATTGACGACGACCATCAGAGCCCTCAAGATGCACGGGGGGGGACCCACCGTTGTGGCCGGACGTCCCCTTCCTGAAGAATATACGAAGGAAAATCTTGGACTTCTCGAAAAAGGGACCGTGAACATGACCCACCTGATCGGCGTGATCCGAAAATCAGGAATCAGTCCCGTAGTTTGTATCAATGCCTTCCACACCGATACGAAAGATGAAATCGCATTGGTCAGAAAGCATGCTGAGAAGGCCGGAGCCCGCTGTGCGGTTTCCGAACACTGGCTCAAAGGCGGGGATGGTGCCTTGGAGCTTGCCGATGTCGTGATGGAGGCCTGCAAGGATAACGTCAATTTTAAGTTCCTTTATCCCCTCGAAATGCCCTTACGGCAGCGGGTCGAAACGATCGCCAAAGAAGTTTACGGAGCAGACGGTGTCTCCTGGACTGCTGAGGCAGAGGCCAAGGCCAAACGGTTGGAAGCCGACCCTGTTTTTAAAGATTTTACAACCATGATGGTCAAGACCCACCTGAGCCTGACCCATGACCCGACCCGCAAGGGCGTGCCCAAAGGCTGGATCCTGCCTGTTCGTGACGTCTTGATCTTTGCCGGCTCAAAGTTCCTCTGCCCCATGACCGGATCGATCAGCCTGATGCCCGGAACCAGCTCGGATCCTGCCTACAGGAGGGTCGATGTCGATGTGGAGACAGGCAAAGTCAGGGGGCTCTTCTAAGATGACCGGGTGACGCCCCGTAAACCCCGCCCAAGGCGGAACAATGAGAAATCCCCTCATCCCCCTCCTCTTTAGCGGAGGGGAGAGGGGGGGATTTAAAGATTATTTTATATTTTTTTTAAAAATCGGAACAGAGTATGCCGAAGCATACCATCACATTTCATCCCAGTGACAGAAAGATTGTCGTCGATTCAGAGGTCGATCTCCTTCAGGCCGCCATGGAGGCCGGGATTCATATCAATGCCTCCTGTGGAGGAAGCGCCACCTGCGGAAAATGCAAGGTAAAGATCATCAGGGGAAGCGTCGAGACCCCCATGCATCCAAAGCTCTCCCAGTGGGAATACGATGAAGGATACCGTCTTGCCTGCATGGCCCCGGTCCGGGAGGATCTCGATATCGAGATTCCGATTGAGTCTCAGGTCGATCGATCGGTCCTGAGGCTTAAAGGAGACCGGGAAGCTCACAAATATCTCCTCTCTGCCCAGGACATCTACCAACTGGTGAAGGGGTGGGATGTGGATCCTGCCGTCTTCAAACGGTTCATTCAACTCACCCCTCCCTCCCTCAAAGACAATGCCAGCGATCTGACCCGGTTGCTCAATGGACTGGCCCATCAACATGGGATCGAAAGGGTCTCAGCCGACTTCCGGATGATCATGAAACTCAGCCGTATCCTCCGGGAGGCCGATTGGAAGGTGACCGTCACCCTGGTCCTGACGAAAAAGGGCTACAAATTGATCCATATCGAACCCGGGGATAACACACGCCGGAACTATTCGATTGTGATCGATGTGGGCACAACCACGATCTTCGGCCAAATCCTGAACCTCAATGAGTGCGTGGTGGTTGGCTGTCCGGATGGCCGGTGCGACGGCTCGATGCTTTTCGCTATGGCCGAGGCCTCCGATTATAATGGCCAGATCAGTTACGGCGAAGACGTGATCACCCGGATCGTCTTCTCCCAGAAACCAGGGGGACTCAAGAAGCTGCAGGAAGTGGTCGTCTCCACCATCAATGGCATCATCAACGAGCTGCTCAAGATGAGCCAGATCGATCGGTCCCTCATCTCTCATCTCGTCATTGCCGGCAACACCACCATGACCCAGATCCTCCTGGGACTCGATCCGAAGTTCATACGGGAAGACCCTTATGTTCCCACGGCCCATTTCATTCCTCCGGTCAGGGCGGTCCATCTCGGGATCGACATCGGAGATCACGTCCACATCTATACCTTTCCGATGGTGGCCAGTTATGTGGGCGGTGATATTGTGGCTGGGATTCTTGGCTCCGGTATCTTCCAAAGAGAGGCCCTGACCCTCTACATGGACATCGGAACCAATGGGGAGATCGTCCTTGGTAATAAGGATTGGCTGGTAAGCGACTCCTGCTCTGCAGGTCCTGCCTTCGAGGGTGCCGGCATTAAGTTCGGGATGAGGGCCACCCGGGGCGCCATTGAGGAAGTGAGCATCAATCATCGAACCTATGAGCCCATGATCGTCACGATCGGTAAGGCAAAGCCCATCGGGATCTGCGGTTCGGGGTTGATCGACGCCGTTGCAGAATTCCTGGAAACAGGGATGATTGATCAAAAAGGAAAGTTTCGGATGGATCTTCCCACGAATCGCGTCCGGAAGGGTCCGGATGGCTATGAGTATGTCCTGGCCCGGAAGGAAGAAACCAACATCAGAGAGGATATCGTCCTCACCGAGATCGATATCGAGAATCTGATCCGAACTAAGGCAGCGATTTATGCGGGGTACAAGGTCCTGTTGGAGAGTGTCGGTCTAAAATTTAAAGACCTGGATCAGGTCATCATCGCAGGAGGTTTTGGCCGCCATCTCGATCTCGAGAAGGCGATCTTCATCGGTCTTCTCCCGGAACTGGAGATCGACAAATTTATTTTTGTCGGCAATGGTTCCCTGCTGGGCGCAAGGCTTCTCTCCTTCTCCAAGGATCTCCTGAAGGAAACGGAACGTATTGCCCTCATGATGACGAACCTGGAGCTGAGTAACCACCCCACCTTCATGAACGAATTCATTGCAGCCACGTTTCTCCCTCACACGGATACGGTGGCTTTTCCCCAAACGATGGCACGACTCGACCAGAGGAAGGCAGAGCATCCCACGACGAGAAGGAGTGAGGCAAGACCTTGAGTTTCACGATTGCAGTTTCAGGAAAAGGCGGAACAGGGAAAACGACCCTGGCGGGAATGATTCTTCGTTACCTCTTGGACAGAGGGAACGGCCCCATCCTTGCCGTCGATGCCGATGCCAATTCCAATTTGAATGAGGTCCTGGGTGTGGAGGTGAAGGCTACGATTGGGGAGGCCCGTGAGATGATGAAGGGGGATGTTCCCACCGGAATGACCAAGGATATCTGGTTTGAATACAAAGTCCAGGAGGCCCTGATCGAACACAAAGGTTTTGATCTGATCGTCATGGGCCGTCCGGAAGGAGCGGGCTGTTACTGTGCCGCAAATACCCTGGCCAGAAAATGTCTCGATCTTCTCACCGGAAACTATCGCTATATCGTCATCGACAACGAAGCCGGGATGGAACATTTCAGCCGGCTCACGACGCGGGATGTTGACCTTCTTTTCATCGTCTCCGATTCCAGCCGACGGTCCATCCTGACTGCCTCACGGATTCGAGATCTGATTCATGAACTCAACCTGCGCATCGTCCGCGAGGTGCTGGTCATTAATCGGACCCCGGAAGAACTCCCTCCTGATGTTTTAGGGGAGGTCCATCGGCGGAAGCTCGAACTGGGCGGAACCATTCCGGTCGATGATACCATCTATCAATTTGATCTGAATGGGAGACCGACCCTTCAACTGCCCTTGGAGTCAAAGGCGGTCCAGGCGGCCCGGCGGATCTTTGAAAAGTACTTACAGTGACCAGTGTCAATGTCAGGAGTAGCAAGAAGACGAACCTTTGCTGAGACCCTGCCTTGTTGGACTGACACTCATCACTGACACTGACACTATGAAGAAGGGAGAGAGAGATGACTGCAAAACTGATTAGCGGCAATGAAATTGCAAAACAGATCCGGGAAGAATTGGCGCAGGAAGTGACTCAACTCAAAGAGAAATACGGTGTGGTTCCAGGCCTTGTGACAATCCTTGTGGGCCAGAATGCTGCCTCGGTGAGCTATGTCACGGCAAAACAGAAGACCTCCAAGGAATTAGGGTTCTATTCGATCCAGGACAATCAGCCTGAAACCCTGTCGGAAGAGGACCTGTTGAAACTGATTGACCGGTACAACAAGGATCCCAAGATCCACGGTATTCTTGTTCAGCTTCCCCTGCCCAAACATATCAACGAAATAAAGGTTCTGAATGCCATCGATCCGAAGAAGGATGTCGATGGGTTTCATCCGGTCAATGTGGGAAAGCTGATGATCGGCGAGGCGGATTACCTTCCCTGCACCCCTGCCGGCATCCAGCAACTCCTCATCCGTTCTGGTGTCAAGACCGATGGAGCGGAGGTGGTGGTGGTGGGAAGGTCGAACATTGTCGGGAAACCGATCGCAAATATCCTGCTCCAAAAGCAGAAGGGGGCCAATGCGACAGTAACGATCTGCCACACCGGAACAAAGGACATGTCTTTTCACACCCGGAGGGCGGACATCCTGATTGTCGCTGCCGGCAAACCGAAGGCCGTCACCGCGGATATGGTGAAAGAAGGGGCTGTGGTAATCGATGTCGGTGTCAACCGAATTGGAATGACTCCCGAGGGAAAAGCAAAGCTCTGTGGCGATGTCGATTTCGATGGGGTGAAGGAAAAAGCAAGCCTCATCACCCCTGTTCCGGGAGGGGTGGGACCCATGACCATAACGATGCTGATGCTGAATACCGTGAAGGCTGCCAAACTGGCTGCCGGGGTGAAGTCATAAACTCTCACTCCCCTTGAGGAAAGGGGGAAAAAGAGGTTTGAGGGAGGGGTATTCTTAAAGATTGGATGTTATCATTTAATTATACATAAGGATACGCAAACGACTTGAAAGGAGGATGAGGACGTGGCTGACCAATTGGAAGAAAAGGTTGCTTTTGACGGGAAGAAGGTCAAGGTATTGGGCCCGACCTTTGAGGAAGGAAAGCCTGAGACCCCCATCAACTGGAGGCACAAGATGAGGAGTCGAGAGGAGATGCTCGCCTATCTTAGGACTGGAGAGCGTTACTGGTTCAATGAGGAATGGTATGGAAGCGAAAAACGAAAGACCAAAGCTTAACCCAAGCAGGAGGAGGTAAGTCTCATGGCATTTGAGATACCCAAGATTACCTATACCGGAAAGATAAAAGAGGTCCAGCTCGGAAAGGGACCCAAGGCGGTTACCGTGGGTGGGGAGACATCCTATCCTTTCCACCTGTTTGAGGGAGAGATGGCCCATCCTCCTCGGATTGCGATGGAGGTTTACGACTCGCCTCCTGAGGAATGGGCGGAGGCGGCCCTCGAGCCGTTTAAAGAGGTCGCCAGTGACCCCGTGGCCTGGGCAAAGAAATGTGTCGAGACTTATGGTGCGGAATTGATCGCTCTTCAGCTCGTCAGTACCGATCCCAACGGCCTGAACCGATCGAGTGAGGAGGCAGCCCGGACGGCAAAGAGCGTTGCAGCGGCTGTGGATGTTCCTGTCATCGTCTGGGGAAGCGGGAATACGGATAAGGATGCCGAGGTCCTTCGAAAGGTTGCCGAGGTCTGCGATGGAATGAACCTCATCCTCGGTCCAGTCGTCGAAGGAAACTATAAACAGGTCGGAGCCGGGGCCATTGGATACAAGCATGTTGCGGTGGCCTCCTCTCCGATCGATATCAACCTGGCCAAACAGCTCAACATCCTCCTCGGAAATCTCGGGGTCCCGGACGGACAGATCCTGGTCGACCCGACCACAGGCGCCCTAGGATATGGACTCGAATACACCTACTCCGTCATGGAGCGGGACCGGATGGCTGCTCTCACCCAGCAGGACGAGAGGCTCCAGTTTCCCATCCTGTGCAATCTTGCAAAAGAGGTCTGGAAGACGAAGGAAGCGAAGTTGAATGCGGAAGAGGCTCCACTGCTCGGCAATGCCAAAAAGAGGGGGATTCTGATGGAGGCCGTCACGGCCATGTCCCTCCTTCTGGCAGGGGCCGATATCTTGGTCATGAGACATCCCGAGGCGATTAAACTCGTGAGGGAGATGATTGCTGAACTGATAGCCAAATAACATTTCGGGGGGAGTTTTAAGGAGGAGAACATGTCAGATCTTGAAAAGAAAAGTATTGATCCGGCAACGATTCAGATGATAAAGAAGGCCCAGGCCGATGGATGTGAAACGATCTTCGATCGGGCCGAATCCATGAAACCCTGCCCCATCGGGGCTGAGGGAAGCTGTTGTAAACACTGTGCCATGGGACCCTGCCGTGTCCCCGCTCCTAAGAAAAAAGGGGAGACCGCCCAAGAGAAGTCCAAGCGAACGGGTCTCTGCGGCGCAACGGCCGAGACCATCTCAGCCCGTAACTTTGCCCGGATGGTGGCTGCCGGAACGGCTGCACACTCCGACCATGCCCGGGGTATCGCAGAGGTCTTTCTGGCTGCCGCAAAGGGAGAGGTTCCGGGATTCAAGATCAAGGATGAACAGAAACTCTACCAGGTGGCCATGGACTTCGGGGTCGAGATCGGGGATCGATCGGTCCAGGAGATCGCCGTCGATGTAGGCCACAAGGCCTCGGCTGAGTTCGGACGCCAGGAGGGCGAACCTCTTTTCATCAAAAGAGCTCCCCTCAAAAGGCAGGAGATCTGGAAAAATTTGGGCATCACCCCCAGAGGGATTGACCGTGAGGTCGTAGAGTTGATGCACCGGACCCATATGGGCGTGGACCAGGATTATGAAAGCCTTTTGAAATCAGCCGCCCGGTGCGCCCTTGCGGACGGTTGGGGAGGATCGATGATCTCCACAGAGCTTCAGGATATCCTCTTCGGAACGCCGGTCCCGGTGTACGGCCAGATCAACCTCGGCGTCCTGAAAAAGGATGAGGTCAATGTGATCGTGCATGGTCATGAACCCCTCCTTCCGGAGATCATGGCCGATGTGGTCCACGATCCGGAGATTCAGAAGGCGGCTCGGGCAGTGGGCGCCAAGGGAGTCAACCTGGTCGGCATGTGCTGCTCCGCGAATGAGATCCTGATGCGTCACGGTATCCCTGTCGCCGGAAACTTTCTCCAGCAGGAATTGGCCATCGTCACCGGCGCTGCCGATGCGATGGTGGTCGATGTCCAGTGCGAGATGCAGTCCCTGGTCCAGGTTGCCAAATGCTATCATACGAAACTGATCACCACCTCAGCCAAGGCAAAAATGGAGGGGGCCACCCACATTGAATTCGATGAACATCATGCCCCGGATGTAGCCAAGAGGATCCTGATGGAGGGGATCGAGAACTTCAAGAACCGGAAAGGAAATGTCGAGATCCCTTCCGAGATCACGGACCAGGTGGTTGGATTCAGCCACGAGACGATCAATTATCTCCTGGGAGGGGTCTTCCGCGCCTCCTACAAACCTCTCAACGACAATATCATCAATGGTCGGATTCGCGGGATTGCGGGCGTGGTCGGCTGCAATAACGCCCGTGTGACCCACGATGACCCGAACCTGACCCTGATCAAGGAATTGATCAAGAACGATGTGATCGTTCTGGCCACAGGTTGCAGCGCCATGACCTGCGGAAAGGCGGGCCTCCTCACCCCGGAGGCAACCGATATCTACGCAGGCGCGGGTCTCGCCTCCGTGGGGAAAACGGTTGGCATTCCTCCCGTTCTTCACATGGGCGCCTGTGTGGACAACAGCCGGATCCTGATGGCTGCCACAGCCGTAGTCAAAGATGGAGGTCTCGGGGATGACATCAGTGACCTTCCAGCGGCTGGCGCCGCACTGGAGTGGATGAGCGAGAAGGCCATTGCCATTGGCCACTACTTTGTCGCCTCTGGGGTCTACACGGTGTTTGGAACGACCTGGCCGACGATGGGAAGCGAGAAAGTTACCAAACACCTCTTCGAGGAGTTTGAAAATACCCTCAAGGGCAAATGGGGCTTTGAGCCTGATCCCATGAAGGCCGCAAAATTGATGATCGAGCATATCGATAAGAAACGGAAGGCCCTGGGCATCGATAAATCAAGAGAGCGAGTTCTCTTCGATATGGCCAAACGCCGTGAATTGGATGCCGCGTAATAAAATCCCCCCCCCTTTAATAAAGAGGGGCAGGGGGAATTTATTTGGATCAACGAAACACTCTGAATTGCATTTAATGGAAGGAGGAACCAAACGTGTCGAAGATCATTGCATCTGCTGCCATCAGAGGAGCTCATAAGATTGTTGCAACAGCTGATCAAAAATATGAAGAAGCCCTTAAGAAATGGGGGCAGAATCAGGATGTGGGGTTCCCGAACACCGCTTACTATCTCCCGGTGATCTATGCCATTCTCGGCGCTCCAGTTCGAAAAATAGGGGATATGAGACCCATTCTCGATCGATGCCAATCCCTTTTGCCTCCCCTGGTGAAAGAAAAGGCCAACCTCCCCTATCTGGGACCTGCCCTCGATGCCGGGATGGCAACCTTCTTTGCCGAAGAGATCATTGAGGCGATCCGCTACCTGGACTATCCCAATTTCTATACGAAGCAGGAAGATCCACTTTCTGATAACATCTGGCTTGGAGCCGCTGACGATGTCATCTTCCGGAAACGGGGCGTTGAGTTCGTTGACGGCACAGCCCC
>Ga0315286_10001033_pt1 | contig 24794 bp, 18 predicted proteins | sample YL17G10_0_MG_FD_205038 | JGI IMG/M metagenome (GOLD analysis project Ga0315286, IMG submission 205038) | Sediment microbial communities from Yellowstone Lake, YNP, Wyoming, USA - YL17G10_0 | ecosystem: Environmental > Aquatic > Freshwater > Lake > Sediment | place: USA: Wyoming | collected...
GAAGCGGGTCTAGATGCGCGCCCTCTGGTGTCGTATTGGTCTTGAGGCCCTTTGGGGATGTCGGCGACGCCTGCATCTTGGTCAGGCCATACACCTGGTTGTCATGGACCATTACCGTCATGTTCATGTTGTAGCGGACGGCGTAGATCCAGTGCGCCGCGCCGATGCTGAAGCAGTCGCCGTCGCCGGTGTTCACAAAGACGTTGAGATCGGGCCGGGCCATCCGGATCCCTTCCGCCACGGGGAGCGCACGGCCGTGAAGACCGTGAAAGCCGTACGTGTTCATGTAATGGGGCAGGCGGCTGGAGCAGCCGATCCCCGACACGAACACGGTTTTCTCGGGGCGAAGCCCTTCGTCCCGGCAGAGCCGTTGTACGGCCGCCAGGATCGCGTGGTCGCCGCAACCGTCACACCACCGGGGCACGCCCTTCTGGAAATTTTCGATCTGCCGTGGTTCGCTGTGGATCCGGAGCATGCAACTCGTCGCTGAATTCTCCATGGAAGACCTCTCGTACATTATCGTCCCAACCTCTCGAGGATCGCTCGGCGGACGGTGTTCGGTTTGATGGGTTGGCCGCGGACTTCGCCCCAACAGTCGACGTCGACGAGATAGCGCGATCGAAGGAGCATCGCCAGAGCCGAGTAGCGCCGGTTCGTTTCGTCGATGAGCTCGTCTTCCTCGCGGTCGCACCAGTTGCCCTCGACCGTCATGACCGTCTTGAACCGTTTCATGATCTCCTTGATTCCGGGCGGCAACGGCTGTAGGAACCTGATGTGCGCCGAGGAAACGGCGTGTCCTTCCGCGCGAAGGCGCCCGACGGCTTCTTCGATCGCGCCCTTGGTGCTCCCCCAGCCAATGACCAGGAGGTCGCCGCTTTCGCCGCCGAAGACCGACGGAGGCTTGAGCGTTTTTTGGAAGGCGGCGAGCTTGAGGCTCCTCGCCCGGATGCCCTGTTGGTTGATCTCGGGATCGTAGGCGACGTGGCTCTTCGTGTCGTGCGCGAGCCCGGTCAAGGTGTGCATCCCACCCGGCTGTCCGGGGATGAAACGCCGCGCAAGACCAGTCCTCGGATCCCAGCTGTATGGTTGGAGCCCATCGGGCACCGCGCTCTGGTCCACCGGCGGCGCGACCCAGGCTTCGTCGAATTCGGGTCGCGGGAACGGAGTCTGCGCGGTCGCCAGGCTGGCGTCCGATAGAACCACGACGACCATGTTGAACGTCTCGGCGATCTTACGCGCCGCGATCATCGAGTAGAAGCAGTCCTCGATCGTGCTCGGAGCGAACACCACCTTCGGCGCATCCCCGTGGCTCCCAAACATTGTTGCCAGGAGATCGCCTTGCTCGGCCTTGGTCGGCTGGCCCGTGCTGGGACCGCCCCGCTGGACGTTCACGACGACGAGCGGAATCTCGCCCATCACCGCGAGGCCGAGGCCCTCTTGTTTCAGCGAATAACCCGGGCCCGATGTGATGGTCACCGCGCACTTTCCCGCGTACGAGGCTCCGATCGCGAACGCGCACGCCGCGATCTCGTCCTCCGCCTGGTGTACCACACCGCCCACACGCTCAAAGACTTCGCTCAGGTAGTGCGACGCCGACGTGGCCGGCGTGATCGGGTACATCGCGCAGATTTCCATCCCCGACGCGAGGACGCCCAGTGCCAGCGCCGTGTTGCCGTTCATGACAACCCGTGGTTCCGACGGGCGGGTGGCCGGAATACGAAACTTGAAGTCGAGGTTTCTTTCCGCCCAGTCGAGACCGGCGTCGAGCAGTTTGATGTTGGATTGTATGACGCTTGCCGCCTTCTTGCGAAAAGTGAGCGCGACCTGTTCTCGCGCGAGCTCCGCTTCCATGCTGTAGAGGTTGCAGAGCATGCCGAGGACGAACATGTTCTTTCCTCGTCGGGCGTCGGGGACGATCTTGAGACACTCCTGCTCCATGGGGATCTCGTACACGCGGTAGCCCGCGGCGACCAGTTCGTCATACCTCTCGGCGTACGACTTCGCGATCTGAGCGTTGGCGTTGCTGCGCCAGGAGCTTTCCAAAAGGATGATGCAACCGGGTTTCAGCTCTCCCGCCCTGACACGGCCGAGGAGCACCTCTTCGTTGAACGCCACAACGAGATCCGCTTCGTCGCCGCCGTTGGTGATCCGGCGAGACCCCAACCGGATGCGGTTACCGCTCGCGCCGGCAATGCTGCGGGCCGGGGGCTGGATTTCCGCGGGGATGATCTCGACCGTCCAAACGCCGTTGCCCATACGGGAGGCGACCCCCCCGAACGACTGGCCGCACCGCTGCGCGCCCTCTCCCGAGTCGCTGATGACGTCGACGACGTGCTCCGCCAGGGTGATGACGGTTTTCCCGGCGCCGGCCGAAGAGGCTTGCGGCGCCTTCACCGCGGAATCTCTTGTTGGTGAAATACTCATGTCGCTGGCAAGACCTTTCGTGTACCGCCGAGCACACCCAACAACGGTGTGCGTCGGCCGCTTGCTGTTTATTTGACGCGAAGACGAACGAAGTTCCGCTCCCTCGGGTTGATGCCGAACTGGATGTCCTTGTCGCCGTCGTAGGAAAGACTCGGGTCGCGGATGCCGAGGTATGTCCTCATGTGCCGCGCGGCCGTCCGTCCGGCGCCCATCGCCTCGATGACTGTGGCCGCGCCGGTGACGATATCGCCGCCCGCGAACACCCCCGCCATGGACGTCGCCAGGTTCTCGTCGGTTTCGATGTAACCCTTCTTGTTCAACTTGAGCTTGGAAGTCTGGCCGATGATCGGATTCGCGTTCGTCCCGATGGCGAAGACAACCTGATCGGTTTCGAACTCGAACTCGCTTCCTGGCACAGGAACAGGGCGGCGGCGTCCCGATTCGTCCGGTGCTCCGAGCTCCATGCGGATGCACCGCATGCCCCGGACATTTCCCTTTCCGTCGTCGAGGATCTCGATCGGGTTCGTCAGCCAGTGAAACTCGATCCCTTCTTCCTCGGCATGCTGGATCTCTTCCGCCCGCGCGGGCGCCTCGGCCCTCGACCGGCGGTATATGCAATGGACCTTTGCGGCGCCGAGCCGCAGGCAGACGCGCATCGCGTCCATCGCCGTGTTGCCCGCGCCCACGACCGCCACCCGTTCGCCCAAAGGCACCGGCGTATCGAAGTTCGGAAATTCCTTGGCTCGCATCAGATTGCACCGCGTGAGCAGCTCGTTTGCCGAGAGCACGTTGTTGAGCGAATCCCCGGGGATCCCGAGCATCGTCGGATAACCAGCGCCCGTGCCTATGAACACGGCGTGGAAGCCCAATTCGTCGATCATCTGCTCGATGGTGAACAGACGTCCGACAATCGTATTGCATTCGAACTTCACGCCGAGCCTCTTGAGATTCTCGATCTCGGCGTCGACGACCTCGTTGGGGAGACGGAAGTCGGGTATGCCGTACCGCAGAACGCCCCCAGGCTGGTGAAACGCCTCGAAGACCGTGACGTCGCACCCCGCTTTGGCCATGTCGGCCGCGCAGGCGACACCCGCCGGTCCCGAACCGACGATACCGACGCGGAACCCGTTTGGCTCTATATACGGGAGGTTTTTCCAGCCTTCGGCGATCGCGCGATCACCGACGAACCGTTCGAGGCGTCCGATCGCGACCGGCTCCAGCGTATCGGCCACCGTGCAAACACCTTCACACTGGTTTTCCTGTGGGCAGACCCGTCCGCAAACCGCCGGAAGTAGATTGGTCCTGGTGATCACATCGTAAGCGCCGCGATAGTCCTTGTCGCTTATCTTCTCGATGAACCGCGGGATATCGATCGCGACAGGGCAGCCCGCGATGCACACCGGATCTGCGCACTGAAGGCATCGTTGTGACTCCAATTGCGCCTCCGCATCGGTGTAAGCGTGGCTCACCTCGGAGAAATTGCGAACCCGCTCGGCCGGAGCCTGCTCGTGCGCGGGTGTCCGTTGCTGAGGGATCGTGCGTATGGTTTTCTTTTTTGACATCGTCGTCCCCCTCGAACCAACTCTAGCTCTGCCCGAGGCCTTTCATCCGGCAGGTCTCCGACCAACGCTCCACCGCCGCCTTCTCCTCTTCGCTGAAGCGCCGCAAGCGGGTCATGAGATCCGCGAAGTCCACTTTGTGCCCGTCGAAGTCCGGCCCGTCGACGCAGGCGAATTTGACCTGGTCGCCCACCTTCACGCGGCAACCGCCGCACATCCCCGTTCCGTCGACCATGATGGGGTTGAGGCTGACCATCGTCTTGATTCCGTGCGGCCGTGTCGCCTCGGCGCTCGCCCTCATCATCACCGGAGGCCCGATGGCGACCACTTCATCGATGTCGGGGTGCTTTTCGATCGCGAGCTTGATCCCGTCGGTCACGAGGCCCTTGATCCCCGTCGATCCGTCATCGGTGCAAAGAATGAGCTCGTCGCAGACGCTCCTGAATTTCTTTTCCCAGAACACGAGTGTCTCCGTCCGGAATCCGAGCACCGCGATGACGTACGCTCCGTTTTGTTTGAACGCGCGCGCCTGGGGGAAGATCGGGGCCACTCCCAGCCCGCCGCCCACGCACACGACTTTCTTTGCCTGTCCGATCGGACTCGGGTGGCCGGCGGGGCCGGCGAGGGCGTAGAGCGCCGTCCCCACCCGGCAGGTCTCGCGCATTTCCCGCGTGGTCTTGCCGACCGCCTGGATGACGAGAGTGACCGTACCCTTCTCTTGATCGAAGTCCGCGATCGTGAGCGGGACGCGCTCGCCGTGTTCGTGCGACATCACGACGACGAACTGACCCGGTCTTGCGGCCCTGGCCATGAGGGGATGCCGCACCTCCAACATGAAAGTCACGTCCGAGTAGTCTTCTCTAGCCACGATCTCGAACCGGGACTCTCTCTCCGTTTCGTTTCGAAGAAGCGCGATCGTGTCGGCACCGGTTCGTTTTGGGATCTGGTTTGGCTGGTCTGAGTCGCTCATCTTGATGGGTATTCGGCGAAGATTGCTTCGCTGTGGTTTTGATTTGTTTCCGGGATGCGCGCGACCGTTGGATCGATATCAACGGAGAGAACTACGCGATGCCGTCGAGTCTGTGTGTCTCACGAAATTTAGAAAACGCCCACGCCCTTGTCAAGCAAAGCGGTTGCCAATCTCATCGGAAACATCGCGAGACGAAACGAGTATTTGCGCGCTCCGTGAAATTCGTCGTAACATGTGTGGTATGTGGACGAGAGTGAGGCGGCCCTTAGTCGCTTGAACACCGGCGCGGTTGGAATCTTGTGACGACATTCACATTTCGCAAGATGTTCGCGCGCGGCCGCCTGCTCCCGAACATTCGAGTCGGGACTTGTGATGTTATTCACAGCTCATCCGACGGGACGCTCGACAGTCTCGCTCGATCCGTCCGGGGTGCCCTCGTTCCACGTTCACCAGAACGTGGCCTGGGATTTCATCCCGTTTTCGCCCGCACTAGAGCGCGTTGCGCGAGAAATCGACGCGGTCGATTTCGGAACGCTGGGACAGAGGAGTCCCGTGTCGCGTGAGACGACGCTTTCTTTTGTCGCATTGACCCGTCGCGACGCGATTCGCTTGTTCGACCTCAACCTTCGTCCTCCGCATTACACGAGGGAAATCATCGAGAAGTCTCTCGCGGCGGCGAGCGAACCGCGTCGCTTCGTACGTCTGCTCGAGACCGGGAGCCACACCGGAACTGCCCGGTGATCTGCAGGATGGTTTTACCGGAGGATCGTGAGTTTCCCCGACACGGAGCGTGCCCTCGAGGTCAGACGATAGAAATACACGCCGCCCCGGTCGATACGCGCGTCGCCGTCCACCCCGATGTCGAACGCGTTGCGGCCCGCGGGGAGATCGTCGCGGTCGAGTGAGGCGACGCGCCGTCCGGCGACGTCGTACACATCGAGCGTCACGTCACCCGCCTCGTCGAGAAGGAACTCGATACGAGCGTTGTTGCGCGCCGGGTTCGGCGACACGCGCGCGGCGATCGCGGGAGCCGCGTGGTCGCGGACGATCCCGGTGGGGACTTCGGCGGCGGTCTTCAGGATTCGGTTGAAGGGGTCGAACTCGAGACCGACGGGTTCTTCGTCGAAAGTGAGCTGATAGATCTCGTGCGCGCTCGCCACGGGGAGCCTGAGGAGCGAGCCGCCGGACGCGGTCGTCATGCGGACCTCGACGGGGATGGTGAACACCGGAGCGTCCGTCTGAACCTGGTCGATGGAGAGATCGACGTGAAAGCGCGCTCCGTCCGAAAAGGTCGTCCAACCGTATTCGTACTCCGGATAACCCGCCTGATAGACCCATTCGTCGAAAAACGCGCCGAGATCCGCCCCGGTCGTGGTCTCACACAACGCCTCGAAGTTCTCGGTGGATGCCGTGGAGTAGGCGTAGGTTTGGTGATAGAGACGGAGCGCGTCGAAAAACGCGGCGTCGCCCACGACGTATCGGAGCATGTGGAGTATCCAGGCGCCCTTCTCGTACACCGTCGCTCCCCACAGATTTACCGGATCGTACATGGGGAACCTCGAGACGGCGTCCTCGGCGAAGTACTCGCTCTTGAAATAGGCCATCCGCGCGGCGAGGGCGCTCTCTCCCCCGGTGTGCTCGTGCCAGAGCGCGTCGGCGTAGGTGGCAAAGCCTTCGTTGAGCCAGATATTCCTCCAGTCGGCGAGCGTGACGCTATTGCCAAACCACGAGTGCGCCATTTCGTGCGCCACTACCCAATCATAGGTGTGGGTCCCGGTCACGAGAGCTTGCCCGTAGGTGGTGCAGGTGAAGTTCTCCATCGCGCCGCCCACTTCTGCGAGCGCGGTCCCGTAGGCCTCGTCGAGAAACGGGTATTCACCAAACGTGTCGGAGAAGAACTCCATCATCGACGGAGCTCGCGAGAACGAGACCTGAGCGGCGGCGAGCTTCTCGGGGTAGACGTAGTAGGGCATCGGCATCGAGTCCGTGTCGGCGTAGCGGTACCAATGGGAGAATTGCGAATAGGCGGAGACGGCGACGGAGATGACGTACGTGGAATGGAGGTACTGCGTGCTCCAGTGAAAGGTCTTCTTACCCTGGGGCGTATCCGTCACGGAGAGAAGGAGGCCGTTCGAGGCGCAATACCGGGTCGCCGGAACGGTGCAGATCATCTCGCTCGTCGCCTTGTCCCACGGCTCGTCGTAGCAAGGGAACCAGTTGCGGGCCATGTCGGGTTCGCTGATGTTGAAGACCACCTTGGAATAAAAGCGAAGACCCTGTTGGACCGGGGCGCCGTGGTACGAGACGCTCACGGTGACGGTGTCGCCAAACGTGTACGCCCCGCCGAGCTGGATACGGATTCTGTCCGCGCCGCGAGTGAACGCGAGAGGGACGGCCCCCATCGCGACGCCGGTCACCGTCATGTTGTCTTTGAGGTAGAGCTCGAGCGAATCGACTGCCGCGGCGACGATGGCGACCGTCACGTCTACGTGTCCCGCGACCGTCTTGGCGACCGGATCGATCTCGATGTCGATCACGTAGTGTTGGACGTCGAAACCGGTCGCCGCGGAGGCGAGACCGAGCGGTGTAAGACTCGCGGGGGAGCGCGTGGGGGAAGCGGTCCGCTTCGCGCTCCAGAGAATCTCGTAGCTATCCGTTTGTCCGGTGGCGGGGCCGTGGACAAAGAGAGAGAAGAGCCACGCGAATCCGGCCCAAAGTCTAAAGTGATTTCTCATGGCAATCTAACAACCTATTGTTGTCATATATCTTAAAGTGGCCGTGTCGAGGAGGGCCCGCCACGGCGGGTCGGGCGAGTCACTCAATATATAAGAAAGCGGAGTGATGCTCCGCAATAACGACCGCCGTCTCAAACGGCGCCGAGCGGCTGAAGAGAGATGACACCATCGACGCTCCCGTTCTGCGCCGGCCGGCTACCCGTCGTACGTCGAGATGAACTCCTCGGCCTTCTCGACGAGGTCTCGGTTACCGAGAAAGAGCGGCGTGCGCTGGTGGAGACCGGTCGGCAAGACGTCGCGCAGCGGACCCCGCCCCGTGGACGCGTAACCACCCGCTTGTTCGATGACGAACGCCATCGGGTTCGCTTCGTACAGGAGCCGGAGTTTGCCTTGGGGTTTCTTGGGATCTCTGGTGTCCGCGGGGTAGAAGAACACCCCGCCTCCGAGAAGGGTTCTGTGGACGTCGGCGACCATCGAGCCGATGTAACGGAGCGAGAGCGAGCGGGTGGCGCCTTCTTCGCCCTGGAGCCAGCGGGTGTACCGCTTGATCCCCTCGGTCCAGTACTTCTCGTAACCCTGGTTGACGCTGTAGTACTTCGGGCGTTCGGGAAGACGAATATTCGGATGCGACAGAAGAAACTCGCCGATGCTCGAGTCGAGCGTAAACCCGTTCACGCCGTGCCCCGCCGTGTAGACGAGCATCGTGCTCGAACCGTACACCAGGTAACCGGCGGCGACGATGTCCGTCCCTCTCTGAAGAACGTCCTCGAGAGTCCCGGGACCGGATGGAGTCTTCCGCTTGTAAATGGCGAAGATCGTCCCGACGGAGACGTTATAGTCGATGTTGGTCGAGCCGTCGAGGGGATCGAAGAGGAGAACGTACTTGCCCTTCGGATACTTCTCGGGGATCGGGATGATCTCCTTCTCTTCCTCGGACGCCATCACGGCCAGACGGCCCGTGTGGTCGTTGAGCTGGTAGATCACGTCTTGCGCGTAGGCGTCGAGCTTCTGGACTTCTTCGCCCTGGACGTTGTCATGACCGGCGGAGCCGAGGATGTCGACGAGCCCGGCGCGTGTGGTCCGGCTCGCGATGAGCTTGCCGGCCAGCGCGATGTCGTAGAGAAGCTGCGTCAGGGCGCCGCTCGCGTCGGGGAAGGCCTCCTGCGCCAAGAGGACGTGTCTCTCAATCGTGATGACACTCGGTAGAAACGGTTTTACCACCATGATCTCGTCTCCTCCGCGTCGTGCCCCCCGGGGGGCATCGCGATCTCTTGGGCAAGCCCGTTTGCGGGCGCATCGAGGCTACGTAATCTTACAATCTCTTCGAGCGAAGCGCACGCCAAATCTGGAGGCCGCGCGGGGGCGGGGCCGTGCGGCGCGGCGGCGAAGCCGTGCGCCGCGCTCGGCGGCGGGTATTTTCTTGTTGAAAAAAGGTCGCTTTGCTTACTACCATAGTGATCCACCATCCAACGCCATCTCAAGGGCCGTGAGATCGTGTGGAACGCTTGAGGTGGTTTTTTGTAAGAAACCGATGATCATCGGCGTTCGGAACGCGCGCAGTCCGACCCGGCCGTCCGGGCCCCGGGTATGGAAGCGTCGAGTCAACCTGAGAGGGAAGTCATGACCGAAAAATCAAGGCCTGCCATGATCGAGGCCCACGGCCTCTCGAAATACTTCGGGCCGTTCGTCGCGATCAAGGACGTTTCTTTCGCGATCCCCAAAGGCGAGATCGTGGCGTTCCTCGGTCCGAACGGAGCGGGGAAGTCGACAACGATGCGGATCTTAAGCGGGTTTCTTTCCCCGAGCGAGGGGACGGCGAAGATCGCGGGCTTCGATGTCCACAAGGATCGTCTGGAGGCCGCGAGGCGGCTTGGTTATCTCCCGGAGAACGGGCCCCTGTACAGCGACATGACCCCGCTCGATCTCCTGCGGTTCTTCGGTGAGGCGCGGTGCCTGGAGCGCGGGAAGCTCAAGGAGAGGATCGACCTGGTCACGGAGCAGTGCGCGATCCGCGACGTTCTCGAGAAACCCATCGGCAAGCTCTCGCGGGGGTACAAACAGAGGGTGGGGCTCGCTCAGGCGCTCCTCCACGACCCGGACGTTCTCATCATGGATGAGCCGACGGCGGGTCTGGATCCCAATCAGATCCGGGAATTTCGGCAGAACATCAAGGTTCTTGGAGCCACCAAGACCATTCTCATCTCGACCCACATCCTACAGGAAGTGGTCGCCGTGGGAGAGCGCGTGCTTCTCATCCACGACGGCCGGTTGATTTACGACGGCTCGCCCGCCGATCTCATGAAGGACGGATCCCTCGAGGAAACGTTCTACAGGATGACCGATTACGGCAGGCGTCAATCTTCTTCGGGAAGCGTGAGAAAAAATGAAAAGGATTAACGTCAACTTTGCCGTGGTGAGGGCGCTCTCCAAGCGCGACCTCCGTCTGTACTTCAGCAATCCGACCGGCTACGTCTTTATCACGCTCTTTATCTTTCTCAGCGCGGCGGCGGCCTTCTGGCAGGAGAGGTTCTTTCTCAACAACCTGGCGAACCTCGACCAGCTGAACCTGATGTTTCCTTTTCTCCTCATTTTCTTCATCCCCGCGATCACCATGGGGGTCTGGGCCGAGGAGAGAAGGCAGGGGACCGACGAGCTTCTGTTGACGCTCCCCGCCACCGATCTGGAAATCGTCGCGGGCAAGTACCTCTCGACCCTCGGGATCTACACGGCCGCTCTCGTTCTGTCGCTCAGCCACCTGATCGTGCTCTACTGGCTGGGTAAGCCAGACCTGGGTCTCGTGCTGGCAAACTACTTCGGATACTGGCTCGTGGGAGCGGCCTTTGTGTCGCTGGGAATGCTGGCGTCGCTGTTGACCCCGGGCGCGACGATCGCGTTCATTCTCGGCGCGGTGTTCTGCTCGCTCTTTGTTTATCTCGGTCCGATTCTCGGTGTCTTTGGTCAAGCGGTCGAGGACCGGGTTTTCTCGCTCACCGTCTGGAAATCATTCGACGATTTTGCCGGCGGCGTCGCGAGTCTTTCGGGTCTCGTCTACTTCGTGTCGGTAACGGCGACGATCCTTTATCTCAACGTCGTTCTCATCAGCCGCCGACACTGGCCGCGCCGGGTCGACGGATACAGGATGGGTTTTCACCACGCCGTCCGCGCGGTCGCTGTGGTCGTTGCCGTCGTCGCGTTCAACGTGCTCGTTGTTAGGCTCGGTGTCCGCGCCGACCTCACCGCTGAAAACCTCCACTCTCTGTCGAAGGAAACACGCCGGCTGGTCAAGGAAATCCCGGGCGGGCGACCGGTCTTCATCCAGGCGTACCTTAGCAAGGAGGTCCCCAGGAGTTACGTGCAAGCACGCGCGAACCTCCAGGGCCTCCTGAGAGAGATCGACGCGGCCGCGGGGAGCAGGGTAGAGGTGCTGATCCACGACACCGAGCCCTTCAGCAGGGAGGCGCTCGACGCGCGCCAGAAGTTCGGGATCCTCCCGGTGGACGTCCCCGAAGTCGGAGGACGCGCCCAGACCTCGCCGGTTTTCATGGGGGTCGCCTTTACCTGCGGGGCGGAAGAACACGTCATCCCGTTCTTCGACAGGGGGCTGCCGACCGAGTATGAGCTGGTGAGAAGCATTCGTGTCGTGGCGGGGACGGATCGAAAGAAAATCGGTGTTCTCAACACGTCGGCGAATCTATTCGGCGGGTTCGATTTCAACACCTTTCAGAGCCAGCCGGGCTGGCCCGTCGTCGATGAGCTCAAGAATCAGTACGACGTCGTGCAGATATCGGCGACGGAGAGAATCGGCGACGATCTCGACGGGTTGATCGTCGCGCTCCCCTCGTCGCTCCCCCAGGAAGAAATGGATAACGTCATCGCCTATATCGAGGCGGGCAACCCCACGCTTCTCCTCGAGGATCCGCTTCCCATCGTCGACGTCTCGCTCTCTCCCTCGGAGGAAGCGGGCGCGCAGACCAATCCTTTTATGAGGGGCCGCGGACCCCAACCGAAACCAAAGGGCGACGTCGTGGAGTTCATGCGCAGCCTCGGCGTCCGTTTCGAGCCCGCCCAGGTGATCTGGGACACGTACAATCCCCACCCCGATCTCGCCAACCTCCCGCCTGAGATCGTATTCGTGGGGAGAGGAAACAAGAACCCCGAGTCGTTCGACCCGCGGTACCCGGCGACGGCGGCGCTCCAGGAAGTCGTCTTCATGTTTCCGGGGACGATCGAACGCACGCCGGATTCGCCGTACTCTTTCGAGCCGCTCGTCAACACGAGCACGATGTGCGGGGCGCTCCCCTACGACCAGTACGTGCAGAGGAGCTTCTTCGGGGTCCAGATGGTAAACCCCAGGGCGATCAGGCGTCCGACGACGCACACGTTTCCGATAGCGGCCCACGTTCACGGCGGGAAGGCCGCGACGGAAGGCTCCGCGGGCACACAGGGAAAGGTCAACGTGATCGTCGTCTCCGACCTCGATTTCATTTCCAACCAGTTCTTCGAAATCCGCAAGAGGGGGATCGAGGGGCTCAATTTCGACAACGTGACGTTTTTTCTGAATTGCATCGACATGCTCGTCGGCGACGATTCTTTCATCGCGCTCAGAAGCCGGCGCGTCAAACACCGCACCCTCGAGACGCTCGAGGCGCGGACGCGGGAGTTCGTCGAACGGCGCGCCATGGAGCAGCAGGAGGCCGAGCTCGACGCCCAGAGGGCGCTGGCTCAGGCGCAGGCGAGGCTCGATCAGAAAGTCCGCGAGGTTCGGACCCGCAACGATCTCGACGATCAGACCAAGGAGATCATGGCGCGGAACCTCCAGGAGGTCGAGTCGCGGCGTTTCGAGGCGCAGAAGGCGACAATCGACGCTGAGATGGACTCGAAGATCCAGCGGAGCAAGGAAAACACCGAGACACAGATCCGCGGGATCCAGGGGGGCATCAAAATGCTCGCCGGGCTCGCGCCGCCCGTCCCGATCTTCATCGTGGGGATACTCGTTTTTCTCCGGCGGAGGAAACGCGAGAGAGAAGGCGCGGCGGCCGCCAGAAGGTTGAGGGGGTAGATCATGAGCGAAATACGAAAAACACTTCTGTTTTGCGGCGTCGCGGTGGTTCTCGCCGGGCTCTCCTTGCTGACGGCGCCGCGAAGGGTGACTCCCGAGGCTTTTTCCGACCAGGGGGAGGCGTTTTTCCCCGGGTTCACCGACCCGAATGCGGCGAGGACGCTGGAGGTCATCGGCTTCGACGACGAGACCGGTGCCGCTTCGCCTTTCAAGGTGACTTACGCGGGAGGCATTTGGACGATCCCGTCGCACCATAACTATCCGGCCGACGCTAAGGACCGGCTCGCCCGGACGGCGGCCGGGATCATCGAGCTCAAGAAGGACGATTTTCGGACTGACAACGTCTCCGACCACGCAGCGTGCGGCGTCGTCGATCCGCTGGAGGACGCCTCCGCGGGTCTCAAGGGCCGCGGGCAACGGGTGACGATCAAGGGCGAGAGCGACGCCGTGCTCGCGGACCTCATCGTCGGCGCTCCCGTCGAGGGCCGGGACAAGATGCGTTTCGTCCGCATACCCGGGCAGAAAAGAGTGTATGCCTCGCGGATGGACATGGAGGTATCGACCAATTTCGGAGATTGGATCGAGAAGGATCTTCTCCAGGCGGGACGGGACGATTTCGACAACATCGTGCTGAGAAACTACTCCGTCGACGAGCGGAGCGGGAAGGTAGACGAGAAGGACCGCATCGTCCTCGAGAAGCAGGCCGATTGGACGACACCCGGGCTCAAGAAGGACGAAGAAATCGTCGCGGCAAAACTCGACGACCTCCTGGGCGCGCTCGACGAACTCAAGATCGAAGGGGTCCGCCCCAAGCCGGAAGGGTTGTCGGCGTCTCTCACCCGCGCGTCGCAAAACGTGTCGATCACCACCGAAGAGGTTCTGTCCCTTCAGAGCATGGGATATTTCTTTTCGAGGGACGGAAGACTCCTCTCCAACGAAGGCGAAGTCCAGGCGAGAACGAAAGACGGACTCACATACACGCTTCGCTTCGGCGAGGTCGTTTACGGATCGGGGATCGCCGTCACGGCGGGGACTTCGGGGGAGGGCGAGGGAGCGCTCGGGCGCGGCGAAAACCGGTACCTCTTCGTCACCGTCACCTTCGACGCGTCGCTTTACCCCGAGCCGCCGAGCGCGCCCAACACGGATTTCCTCGCCAAACCGGACAGCTTATGGACTGACGCGGATCGGGAGAACAGGGGGCTCTACGACGCGTACCGCGACTGGACGAATCGGGTGAGCGGGGCGCAGAAACGGGCGGCGGAGCTTAACGCCCGTTTCGCGAAGTGGTACTACGTGATCTCTTCGTCGAGCTTTGAGAAGCTGCGGCCCGCGAGAATCGATCTCATTAAGAAGAAGGAGAGCTGAATCTCGAACCCGGTTGGAGAAGGTGACGAGTCGCTCTCCACCCTCCGGGGTCAGACCCGATGCACACGCTCGATCTCGTCTTGATCGCGTTCGCCCTCTCCGTCGACGCCTTCGCCGTATCGCTCGCCGCCGCGGCGACGGGACGCATGGGCGGAGCGCGCCGGGCATTCCGGCTCTCGTTCCACTTCGGGCTTTTCCAGTTCTTGATGCCCATCCTGGGTTGGGCGGCGGGAGCGGCCGTTAGCCGCGCGATCGCCGATTTCGATCACTGGGTGGCGTTTCTTCTGTTGACGGTGGTCGGAGTAAGAATGCTCCGCTCATCGCGCCGCTCGGGCGAGGTGCCCGGCACCGAGGATCCCAGCCGCGGGTTCTCGCTCCTCGCCCTTTCCACCGCGGTGAGCATCGACGCGCTTGCGGTCGGCCTCGGTCTCGGGATGATGCGGATCGACATCTGGACACCGAGCGTCGTCATCGGGATCGTCGCCGCGGCGATGTCGCTTGCCGGGATAATCCTCGGCAACCGGCTCCATTCTCGTTACGGCCGCATCGCCGAATTCGTCGGCGGAGTGATCCTCATCCTCATCGCGGTGAGGATCGTCGTCACCCACCTCGCCGCGTCCTGATGGCAACGGACCGGGGACGACGCGCCACCGCCGTCAAAACCAAAACCGCGATGATGAAAGCACGCATCGTGCCTCATCGATCGAACCGCGCTGAAGCGGACTCGCTCACTTGATGTAGCCCAGAGAACGAAGCTGTTCGATCCTCTCGCTCTCGTCGACCGCGTGGCGGATCCTCGCCGTCTGTCCGGCGAGCCACTTGGCGTCGTCGTGGGTCGGAATGTAGCTTATCCCGTTCTTGCCTGTCTTCGCGAGGTCGAGGATCGCGCGCATCGGCGCGCCGTCCATGTCCTCGCCGATCGGGATCCCCTTGACGGCGAGGATCGTGGGGAGGACGTCGAGCACGCTTCCAAGCCGCGGAAGCGTGGTGAGGTCGAACTCGTGTTTGGCGTTCCACGCCGAACCGGCCGGTGTAAACGGCCCCCCCGACGCTATGATCACGCCGGGAGGAGCGTCGAGATGATGGGCCGATGTCGTCTCCATCGGCGGATCGTCATTCTTAAACTCGTTGTCGGTGTTCGCCGAGTGCATACCGTGGTCGGAAAGGATGAGCACCGCCGCGCCGGGGACGAGCTGGAGAATCTCGCCGATGACTCGATCGGCGTAACGGTAGTGGTCCTCTATTATGCGACCGAAGTTCTCGATCTGTTTCGGGTCGGGAGGATTGGCGAACTGTTCGGGGTACGCGTAACGCCAGAAGCGGTGGGCGGCGACGTCGGTCCCCCCGAGGTACAGAGCGAAAACGTCGAAGTCGGGCTGCGTCTCGAGAATGTCGCGGGCCACGCGGACGTACGTCGCGTCGGCGCGGAACGACCATTCGGTCTGGTCCCACATCATCTGGCTAAACTCATCCACGGGATTCGGCGGGGTCCCGAAAAGATCCGCGGTGATCCTATCGAGGTTGCCGTCGACCTCCTCGAGAAGCTCCATCACGCGGTTCTGCCTGTCGGCCGGGTACACCTGTCCGTCGACGCCCTTGATGAGCGACCCCTTCCACAGGGCGACCTGCGGATTGTGGAGGACTCCAGTCGTGTTGGTCTGACTCACCATTATCCCGTTGACCGGCTCCGCCGGGTAGGTCATCCACCAGCCGATCGTGTGCGTGACGAGATCGTAGTCGCTGAGGATGTTCCACAGCGCCTTCGTCCTGCGATGGCCGCTCGTGTAGTAACGGTACGTTTTCTTACCGTTCACCGTTTCTTCGTAAACGAAATGTTGGATCCCGTGTTTGGCGGGCATCTTACCCGTGGCGATCGATGTCCATATCACGGCGGAGTAGGTGGGTTGCATCGACGACAGGTACCCGTACGCGCCCCGTTCCATAAGACCCGCCATGACGGGGAGCTTGCCCGACTCGAGAAGCGGTTTCATCACGCGCCATTCGAGCCCGTCGAGGGCGAATATGACGAGCGGTGTGCGGGTCCGCTCGCGGGTCTTCTCTTTTTCCGAGCATCCCGCGAGAACCCCGATTCCCCAGGCGGCGGCGAGACACGCGATGAAAGCGGTTCGAATTACCGCGGATCGGGAGGCGGCGAAGAGCCCCGCGCGTGGAATCCCGGTCTTTCGGTGACGGCGCGCGCGGTTGAGGGGGTGCATTTGACCTCGTCTCCTTCTTCGATGGTGCAACGTGAGTCGTGCAGCGTGAGTCGTTGTGCGCGAAGACCGCGATCGACGGGAATCGACGGCGCTGGGCGACAGAAAAAAGATAAACCGCCACCCGTGTGTTGTCCAGGGGATTGGACCGGCGCTCCGGCGCGGGGGGAGCCGGCGGCGGCCGCTTTTTCCGCGAGCACCGCAATCCCTCAGAGCACGTCCCGGGGTAGAACGCCCCGACGGGGGCGGCGCGAGGCGTAAGGTGTAAGGTGTGAGGCGTAAGGTGTGAGGTGTGAGGCGTAAGGTGTGAGGTGTGAGGCGTGAGGTGTGAGGCGTGAGGCGCGAGGCGTGAGGTGTGAGGCGCGAGGCGCGAGGCGTGAGGCGCGAGGCGTGAGGCGTGAGGAACGCGGCGTCTATGGACACCCGCGGTGCGGGAAGGTACAATCTGCGAACGCGCGGCGCTGCGTGCGGGCGATATTGGACCGACGCGCCCCGTTCCGTCCGGACGTTTCCGTGTTTTCGAGCGCGTGTGAGGGAAAGAGGAAAGGCATGAAGATGAATTTACATCACCGGCCACCGGCCGCGCTGACCGCTCTGTTGCTTCTCGCGTCGCTGTTGCCCGGCTGTGGAACTTCGAAGGGCAACAAAGCGGACCCCGCGTACGCCGCCGAAATCGACAAGTGGCACGCCGAGCGGATCGAACGACTCAAGAGCCCGACGGGATGGCTTTCCCTCGCCGGCCTTCACTGGCTCAAAGAGGGCGAGAACACGTTCGGGACGGACTCGCTCAACGCGATTCCGTTCCCCCCGGGCAAGGGTCCCGGGTACATGGGCGCTATCGTCGTCGAGGGCACTTCGATTCGGGTGAGAGTTGCTCCCGGTGTCGAGGTCCTTCACAACGGCGCCCCGGTGGACACCCTTGTTCTTCATCACGACCAGGAGGAAGGACACGAGCCGACGGTTCTATCACACGGTTCGCTCACGTGGTACGCGATCGAGCGGTCGGGGCGGTTGGGGATACGGGTGAAGGATAGCGAGAGCGCGGCGCTCCGCGAGTTGAGAGGGATCGATCGTTTCCCGATCGATTCGCGGTGGCGGATCGAAGGGAAGCTCGTACCTCACGACCCACCGAAGACGCTCGAGATCACCAACGTCCTGGGAGACGTGTCGCATGAGCCTTCTCCCGGCTCTCTCGTTTTCGAAATCCGCGGCAAGACCTATCGGCTCGATCCCATCGCGGAACCGGGGGACGAAGAGCTCTTCGTCGTTTTCAGCGACGCGACGAACGGAAAGGAAAGCTACGGAGGAGGACGCTTCCTCGAAGTCGCCCGGCCCGGAGAGGACGGGAAGGTGGTCATCGATTTCAACAAGGCCTACAACCCGCCGTGCGCGCTGAGCCCCTACGCGACGTGTCCGCTTCCACCGCCGGAGAACCGCCTGGCGATCGCCGTCAGGGCCGGCGAGAAGGCATACGAAAAGCCGGGGCATTGACGCCCCGGCTTTTCCATCCTCACGGGAAGCTCCGGCCGCACCGGCTCTCTAGAGCCCCAGCTTCTTTTTCTTTTCTTCCGCCCCGGGGTAAGGATCTTGTTTCTCGTTGACCACGGGAAGCCCGGGGGCTTTCTCCGCGTTGATGGCGATCCATTTCTTCTGGTCTTCGGGGACTTCGTCCAGCGGGAAAATCGCTTCCACCGGACACTCGGGAGCGCACGCGCCGCAGTCGATGCATTCGTCCGGATCGATATAGAGCATCTCGTCGTCCCCGTGGAAACAATCGACGGGACAAACGACGACGCAGTCGGTGAAGCGGCACTTGTGACAATTATCCGTTACGACGTAAGCCATCGCTACCTACTCCTTTTCGATGGATTGCTCTTGAATGAAGCCGATTACTGAGCGATGCGGTCCACTACTTATACGACCGTCTCACTGGGAGGTCAAGCGGGAACCCCGCGGCCTCACCTGTGAGGGCCTCACCTGTGAGGCTTGACACGCCCCCACGGTCATCTGTTATCATCGATCGAATTTTGCCGCCCGCCCCTCTTGGCCGTATCGGGATCTCGAGGGGTGCCCTCGCCCGATGATCATGGGGACCCGCCGCGGAAAAGATTCACACGGCCTGGGTTAGACTTGTTGTAACTTGTTGGCTGACAATAGGCCGAGAAGGAGTGCCTCAAAGGCGCCAAGACGAGTTGACGGAAATCACCCCGGTTCCGTGATTTTCCAGGTGCAATCTGTCACAACATTGTATATATAATATAGTTAACTGGCTGGGAATCTGCGGTTCACAGACACCCGCCATGCCACCGCGGTTAACCGAGGGGCGATCCTCGTATAGATGTGGAGGTCCACACGGTGCTTGAGATTCGAATACACGGGAGGGGAGGTCAGGGCGCCGTGGTCGCGTCCAAGGTTCTCGCCGCTTCCTTCTTTCGTGAGGGACACTTCGTTCAGGCGTTCCCCGCGTTCGGCGTCGAGAGACGAGGGGCGCCGGTCATGGCGTTCATCCGTATCGACAAGTCGCCGGTGCGTCTTCGCTGCAACGTCTACAATCCGGAACACCTGATCGTTCTCGATCAGGCCCTTACGGAAACCGTCGATATCACCGAGGGGTTCAAGGAAACCGGCTGGATCCTTCTCAACAGCCGGCGCCCGCCCAGTCAGTTCGAGTATTCCCATAAGTACAAGGTCGCCTCCGTCGACGCGAACGAGATTGCCGCGCGCCATCATCTCGGGAGCCGGTCGACACCCGTCGTCAACACGGCGATCCTCGGAGCGTTCGCTAGGTGCACGGGTCTCGTCAAGCTCGACTCCGTTCTGGAATCGATCGCCCACGCCGTGCCCTTGAACGCGCAGGGCAACCGCCAGGCGGCCATCGATGCGTTCGAAGAAACCGTGATGTCGATCCCCGAGCTTCAGACGCGTTAACAAGATTCAAAGGGGCATCATGAAGAAGAAGAGCGAGAAGAAAAGAGTCTTCCAGGGTGTCGAGGATATGCCCATCTCGGCGATTTCCGAGAGCGACATGAGCTGGAACAAGACGGGGAGCTGGCGGAACGTCAGGCCTCTCTACGATACGAAGACCTCCCCGTGTATCGCGGGTTGCCCCGCGGAGACGAACATACAGGGCTACATCCGCCTCATGCAGGAGAACAAGTACGAGGAGGCGGCCAAGCTTCTCTGGGAAAAGAACCCGATGCCGTCGGTGTGTGGGAGAGTGTGCTTCCATCCGTGCACGGAGAAGTGCGCGCGCGGCGGGATCGAGGAACCGCTCAACATCCCGTCGATCGAGAGATTCCTTGGTGACTGGGCGCTCGATCACGGGATCAAGGAGACCGCGGACGCTGAAGCGGCTCCCGGCGCGACCGTCGCCGTCGTGGGCGGCGGTCCCGGGGGATTGAGTTTCGCGTACTACATGGCGAAAAAGGGTTATCCGGTGACGCTCTACGAGGCAAAGGAAAAGCTCGGCGGCGTGCTCCGGTACGGGATCCCCGAATACCGTCTCCCCAAGGACATTCTCGACCGCGAGATCGGCCGCATTCTCTCTCTCGGGGTCAATGCCAAGACGGCGCACGACGTCGGACAAAAGGTTTCTGTCGAGGAGTTGGCGAATTACTCGGCAAGCTTTCTCGCGATCGGTCTCCAGAAGAGCCGAAGGCTGGGACTCGAGGGAGAAGACTCGAAGGGCGTCATGGCGGGGCTTGCTTTCCTGAAAAGCGTGACCGCCGGAAAGCCCGGCGCGATCGGAAGACGCGCTTTGGTGATCGGCGGGGGCAATACGGCGATGGACGTCGCGCGGAGCGCGATCCGTCTTGGAGCGGAGGTCGAAGTGGTTTACCGCCGCACGCGCGACGAGATGCCCGCGATCAAGGACGAGGTCGAAGAGGCGATGGCGGAAGGGGCGAAGTTTACTTTTCTCGCCGCTCCGGTCGCGATTCTCGGGGAGAACGGATCTTTCAAGGGGATCCGCGTCCAGAGAATGGAGCTCGGCGAACCCGACGATAGCGGCCGGAGGCGTCCCGTCCCCGTCAAGGGATCGGAGTACGAGATCGCCGGCGACTCGCTCCTCGTCGCGGCGGGCGAGCTCTCCAACGCGGAGGCCTTCGGCAAGGTCATCGAGATGACGAACGGTCTCATGGTGACGGACGACGTGGGTCACACGAGCAACGAACGGATCTTCGCCGGAGGAGACGTCGTCACCGGCGCCGCGACGGTGATCGAGGCGATCGCCCGCGGGAGAAAGGCGGCGAAGTACGTCCACGCCAAACTTACCGGCGTCATCGCGGAGGTCGAGGGCGAGAAGAAGATCATGTCGATGTCCGACATCAACGAGGCGTATTTCACCCCGACGAACCGGGTGGCGACGGCCCACGTGCCGCTCGAGACGATGCGGGACCGGTTCGGTGAGGTCAAACAAGGGTTCGCCGAGGACGATGTCCAGAAAGAGATCGCGCGGTGTATGAGCTGCGGCGTGTGCAACGCATGCGACATCTGCTGGATGTTCTGTCCGGACGCCGCGATCTCGCGGGAAGACGGGGTCTACACCATCAACTACGATTACTGCAAGGGGTGTCTCATCTGCCAGCACGAGTGCCCCCGGGGCGTGATTTCGTCCGAAAGGGAAGATATCTGATGAAAATCGTGATGGAAGGCAACCACGCGGTATCTTACGGGGCGAAGGCGGCCGAGGTCGACGTGATCGCCGCGTATCCGATAACCCCGCAGACCCAGATCGTTGAGCTTCTATCCGAGATGTGCGCTTCGGGCGAGCTCAACGCGAAGTTCATCAAGGTCGAGTCGGAGCACTCGGCGATGGCGGCGGCCGTGGGGGCGAGCGCCGCGGGGGCGCGGGCGTTCACGGCGACTTCTTCGCAGGGGCTCCTCCTCATGCACGAGATGCTCCACTGGGCGGTGGGGGCGCGGCTTCCCATCGTCATGGCGAACGTCAACCGCTCGGTGGGTCCTCCGTGGAACGTGTGGACCGATCAGAACGACACGCTTTCGCAGCGCGACGTCGGTTGGCTCCAGGTGTACTGCGAGAGCAACCAGGAAGTTTTCGACACGGTGCTCCACTCGTTCTGGGTGAGCGAGAAGCTCTCGCTCCCGACGATGCTCATCCTCGACGCCTTTTACCTCTCGCACACTTCCGAGATCGTCGACGTGATGGAGGCGGAGGAGGCGAGGAAGTTTCTTCCGCCCTTCGAACCAAAACAGTTTTTGAACCCGGCCGATCCGCTCTCTTTCGGGAACCTGACCGCGCCGGACGCCTACTACGAGCTTCGCTACGAGATCGATCAGGATCTCAGGCGGGGAATCGATCTTATGAAACAGGCCGATAAGGAGTTCGAAAAGCTTTACGGTCGCTCGTACGGGATCATAGAGGAGTACAGAACCGACGGCGCCGAGATCCTGCTCTTCACCTCGGGGACGATCACGGGCACATCGCGTGTGGTGATAGACGAGTGGCGCGACCGGGGGAAAAAGGTGGGGCTCGTCAAGATGAGGCTCTTCAGACCCTTCCCCGTCGACGATGTCCGCCGGATCTGCCGTAGCGCAAAGAAAATCGCCGTGATCGACCGGAACATCGGTTTCAGCATCGGCGGGATATGGGCGCAGGAGATCAGGGCGGCTTTGTACGGATCGGGCTACTACAGACCGGTTTTCGGTTACATCGCCGGGATCGGTGGACGGGACGTGACGCCGGATACGGTGAACGAGATATTGGAACACGTCGAGCATCTGGAAAAACCGGATCAAGACGTCTACTGGATTGGGGTGAAACATGAGCCAGTGCATTCTACCCGATGACGAACTGATGAGTCCGGGGCACCTCGGCTGCCAGGGGTGCGGAGCCGGAAACGCGATGCGTTTCGCGTTGAAGGGTCTTGGGCCGAAGACGGTCATCGTGATGCCCGCGTGCTGCTGGTCGGTGATCGACGGGCCGTTTCCACATTCGGCGATCGGAGTACCCGTTTTTCACACGGCGTTCGAGACGGCCGGGAGCACGGCGTCCGGGATCAAGGCGGGGCTCGTGATGCGGGGCGACTCGGAAACCGAAGTCGTCGCATGGGCCGGCGACGGCGGCACCTTCGACATCGGTCTCCAGGCGCTCTCGGGGGCGGCGGAGCGGAACGAGGATTTCATCTACGTGTGCTACGACAACGAGGCGTACATGAACACGGGGATCCAGCGCTCCGGCGCGACTCCCTTGGGCGCGTGGACCACGACCACCCCGACGAAGTTCCCCAAGGAGAACCCGAAGAAGAATATACTCGACATCCTCGTCGCGCACCGGATCCCGTACGCGACGACGACTTCCATCGCTTACCCCGAGGACATGATCGCCAAGTTCCAGAAGGCTCGGTCGATCCGGGGGACGCGTTTCGTTCACATTTTCGCCCCGTGTCCCACCGGATGGAAGACCGCGCCCGAGTTGACGATCGAGCTTGCCAGGCTCGCGACGGAGACTCTGATGTTTCCCCTTCTCGAGGTGTTCGACGGGGAGCGGTACGTGGTGTCGAAACCCCGGCGGATCAGACCGGTCGCGGAGTACGTCAAGGTGCAAGGACGCTTCCGGCACCTCACCGACGTTGACATCGAGCGGATGCAGAAAGAAGCCGATCGCAACTGGCGGCGGCTTCTCGCGAAGGAGCAAGTAAGCGCAGCCGAAGCGGCGAACTAAGAAGGCGTGGGCGGATGGGTCAGTGAGGACCCAGCGCTCCACTTCGCTCGGCTTCCCGCCGCGGGTGGCGCTGATGGGGCCCCCGACCGAGCGCAGCCTGCGAGCACGGGCGGGGTAATCAGCGACAGGACCCGCGGCGGGCGATCCTCGCTCGTTCCCGCGAAGGGTCCTCACTGACCCATCCGCCCGGCCAAACGACGGAAGAGATCGTTTACCACCGACATATTATTGTACCAATCGGCGCGGGTCTCGATGAGACCCGCGTTCTTTTTTGCTGCGGATTCCCGCAGATCGCGGTTCTCCCAGGCGGCGGCGATCGCGCGGGCGACGGCGACGGCGTCTCCGGGATCAACGACGAATCCGTTCACACCGTCCTCGATCCATTCCCGATTCGCGGGGATGTCGCTCACAATGGGAAAAAGACCGCACGCCATCGCCTCGAGGAGGGACACTGACGTGGTGTCTGACAGGGCGACGGTGACAAAGATGTCGTGGTCTCTGAGAAGATCGGGCATCTTGTCGTGGGGGACGTCGCCGGTGAATCGGACGGCTCGCTCCACACCGGCCCTTCGCGTTCGATCCGCGAGGGGTTGGCTCTGCGACCCCGATCCGGCAAGCGTGAGACGCGCTTCAGGGAGCAAGCGCAACGCTTCGGCGAAGCCGTCGACAAGCGTCGGTATATTGTAGACGGGCTCCATCTTGCGGTTGCAGAGAATCGCAGGGCCGCTCGGTTCCGCCTGCCCGTGTCTCGGCGCGGGCTGCGCGACGGTGGGGAAGAACACCTTGCGGTCGACTCCGTAGGGAAAGGTGATCACGCGGTCGGCGCTCGCGCCGAGCTCGATGAGACGCCGGGTCATTACATCCGCGTCCGATGTGATGTAGGCGGCCCGGCGAATGACGAATCGAGTCCGCCACATGTGAAAAGCGCTTTTCGCCGGGAGCACCATGACGTCGCTCCCCCAGGTGCTGAGTACCCACGGCTCTCGGCCGCCGAGCGCGGCAATCATCCCATAGTTGGGAACGAAGTGGGCGCTGACGACGTCCGGCCGGAACCGGCCAAGGACCCCGCGGACCACCGGCACCGCGAGAGGATAACGCGCGAAATCGGGGAGGAAAAACGGCACGCTGATCCTCCGGCGAAAACCGCTTACTCCCTTGACGGGCTCGAGGCTCAGCGTGAGCACGTCGAATCCCGCCTCGTCGAGGTACCGGCTCCACCGGTGGATGTGCACCTGCCGCGCGTCTCCGAGCAACGCCACACGTATCTTTTCCGACCGTTCCTCCATCGACGGATCAGTCTATGCGGTCCCGCCGGAAGTGTCAAAGGAAGGGTGGGGCCGCACTCGATCCGATCGTACCGCGCGGCGGCGCCGGATCGCCGCGCGAGCTTTTCTCCACCCCGGGCGGCGCACGAAGCGCAGCGGGAAATGCCCGATTGACACCCCGTTCGACGCGGGGTAAGGTTAGTGGTCGCACCTAGGAAAAGGATGGTCGGAAATGAAAAAGGCTTTTTTGTGGGTGGCGTGCGTGGGGTTGGCGGGGCTCGTGGCGTTCGTTGCCGGCTGCGGCAAGAAAACACACCCGGTCAAGGTCGTTGTGGATCCGTCGTTTCAAACGGGGACGGTCGATAAAATCGCCGTCTTCCCGTTCGCGAGCGCGCTTACCCCGGCGGCCGATCCCAACAATCTCGCGCCGCGGACGTTCGACCAGTTCTTTCGTGCCGAGCTGGACAAGAGAAACGATTATCAATGGGTGGCCCCCACATCGGTGGCGTACGCGCTCGAGAG
>Ga0315286_10001034_pt1 | contig 24790 bp, 17 predicted proteins | sample YL17G10_0_MG_FD_205038 | JGI IMG/M metagenome (GOLD analysis project Ga0315286, IMG submission 205038) | Sediment microbial communities from Yellowstone Lake, YNP, Wyoming, USA - YL17G10_0 | ecosystem: Environmental > Aquatic > Freshwater > Lake > Sediment | place: USA: Wyoming | collected...
TCATTGCCTGCGGGTCGATCCCAAGGTGTTCGAGGCGGCCGCAAGCTGGGTCGAATTCTGCGATTACATCCCCGCCGTCCTAATCGGCGAAACGCGGCCCGACAGGATCTTGCGGGGGCGGTGCGCTGCGGGGCACAAGGCCATGTTCAACGCCCATTGGGGCGGCTTGCCGGCAAAAGACTTCCTGGCGAAACTCGACCCCAAGCTCGGCGGGCTTCGCGACCGACTCTATGACAAGACCTACACCTCCGACACTCCCGCCGGAAAGCTGGCCCCCGCTTGGGCGAAAAAACTCGGGCTGGCCGCCGGAATCCCCGTCGCGGTGGGCGCCTTCGACGCCCATCTCGGCGCGGTCGGCTCGGGCGTCTTCCCCGGCACGTTCGTCAAGATCGTCGGGACGAGCACCTGCGACATCTGCGTCTGGCCGAGCGACCGGGCCCTGGCCGATGTCCCCGGCCTGTGCGGGATCGTCGACGGCTCGGTCCTCCCCGGCTATTTCGGTCTCGAAGCCGGACAGTCCGCGGTCGGCGACATTTTCAACTGGTTCGTCGAATACGTCCAGCCGGGCGGACCGGTCCAGGGCTCGCACGCCTCCCTGACCCGGCAGGCGGCGAAGCTCAAACCCGGCCAATCGGGACTCCTCGCCCTCGACTGGAACAACGGCAACCGGACGATCCTGGTCGACCAAAGGCTGACCGGCCTTCTCCTCGGCCAAACCCTCCACACGAGGCCCGAAGAAATCTATCGGGCCCTGATCGAAGCCACGGCTTTCGGCGCCCTGACCATCATCCGCCGTTTCGAGGAGTACGGCATCCGGATCGACGAGGTCATCAACTGCGGCGGCATCGCCGAAAAGAACCCGCTGGTCATGCAGATCTACGCCGACGTCATCGGCAAGGAGATGAAGATCGCCCGCTCTGCCCAGACCTGCGCCCTCGGCTCGGCCATCGCCGGGGCGGTGGCGGCAGGGCGGGAGGCCGGCGGATACGGCACTTTCCCCGAGGCCCAAGCAGCCATGTGCGGAGTCAAGCCCAGGACCTTCAAGCCGGATCCCGGGAATCACCAGGTCTATTTGGAACTCTATAAGCTGTACCGCCAGCTCCATGACGCGTTCGGGACCGGAGATTGGTCGGGCTCGATGTATAATGTCATGAAGGATATGCTGGCCCTCCGTGACCGGCAATTGGCGTGAGGGTATCATGCTCAACGACCTCAAAGAACAAGTCTTCCGGGCCAATCTGGATCTCGTCAAACACGGCCTGGTCATCCTGACCTTCGGCAATGTCAGCGGATTCGATCGGGCCAAAGGGATCCTGGCCATCAAGCCGAGCGGCGTGTCCTATGACAAGATGCGGGCCGCGGACATGGTCCTGGTCGATCTCGAAGGGAAGGCCGTCGAAGGAAAATGGAGCCCGTCGTCCGACACGCCGACCCACATCGCCCTCTACAAGGCCTTTCCAGGCGTCGGCGGGATCGCCCACGCCCACAGCGAATACGCCACAGCCTTCGCCCAGGCGGTCAGAGAGATCCCCTGCCTCGGGACGACGCACGCCGACCATTTCAACGGCCCGGTCCCGGTCACGCGCTTCATGCGCGCTAAGGAAGTGAAGGCCGGTTACGAAGCGGGCACGGGCGCGATCATCGTCGAACGGTTCGCCCGCCTCGATCCGCTCGAAACGCCGGCCGTGCTCATCGCCGGACACGGGCCGATCTGCTGGGGCAAGACGCCCGCCGAAGCGGTCCGGAATAACGTGGTCCTCGAGAGAGTGGCCAAAATGGCGATCATGACGGCCTTGGCGAATCCGAAGGTCAAAGATCTTCCAACCTATCTCCTGCGGAAGCATTTTCTTCGCAAGCACGGTCCGCGAGCCTATTACGGGCAATCGGAACCATCCATCGCCAAAACAAGGAGCCCCAAGAAATGAAGAACATCCCGAAAGTGAAACTCGGGATCGTGGCCGTCAGCCGCGATTGTTTTCCGATCGAGCTGTCCCGGAAGCGGCGGACGAACGTGGTCAAAGCCTGCGGGGCCAAGAAGGTCCCCATCGTCGAGATTGCGACCATCGTCGAGAACGAAAAGGACGCGCTCAAGGCCCTGGCCGAATTGGCCGAGCGCGGGGTCAACGCCCTGGTCCTCTACCTCGGGAACTTCGGTCCCGAGGGGCCGGCGACCATCCTCGCCCGGAAGTTCGACGGCCCGGTCATGGTCGCCGCGGCGGCCGAAGAGACGGGCAAGGACCTCGTCGGCGGCCGGGGCGACGCCTACTGCGGCTTATTGAATACGTCTTACAACGCCGGCCTGCGCAAGCTCCGTCCCTACATCCCGGAATATCCGGTCGGGGTGCCCGAGGAAGTCGCGGACATGATCGCCGGATTCATCCCCGTAGCCCGTGTTCTCCTCGGCCTGAAGAAGCTAAAGATCTTCGCCTTCGGACCCCGGCCCCAGGACTTCCTCGCCTGCAACGCGCCGATCAAGCCGCTTTACGACATCGGCGTCGAGATCATGGAAAACAGCGAGCTTGACCTCTACGATATCTTTCTCAAGGCCAAGGGCGATCCGGCGATCAAGGCCGTCGCCCGGGACATGGCCAGGGAGCTCGGGGCGGGCAACGCCTATCCCGATCTGCTGGACAAGCTCGCCCAGTACGAGGTCGCTCTGCTGAAATTCATGGCCGGCAACCTCGGCGCCTCCGAATACGGCGTCTTCGCCAACAAGTGCTGGCCGTCCTACGAGCCCTTTTTCGGGTTCGTCCCCTGCTATGTCAATTCGCGGCTGGCGACGCGCGGCATCCCGGTCTCGTGCGAAGTGGACATCTACGGCACGCTGAGCGAATACATGGCCGCCTGCGCGACCGAGCTCCCGGCGACTCTCCTAGACATCAACAACACCGTGCCCTACGACATGATCAAGGCCGCCAAAAAAGCCGTCGGCAATTACAAGCCGACCGACCTGTTCATGGGATTCCACTGCGGCAACACGCCGTCGGCCTGCCTCATCGGCGGAGGGCTCAAATACCAGCTCATCATGCACCGCCTGATGGAGCCCGGCAAAAAGCCCGACATCACCCGCGGAACGCTCGAAGGCCGGATCAAGGCCGGCGAGATCACCATCTTCCGTCTGCAGTCAACGGCGGAGACGCTTTTGCGTTCTTACGTGGCCCAGGGAGAGGTGCTCGACATCGACCCGAAGTCCTTCGGCGGGATCGGCGTCTTCGCCATCAAGGAGATGGGACGGTTCTACCGCCACGTCCTCATCGAAAAGCGGTTCCCCCACCATACGGCCGTCGCCTTCGCCCACGCCGGCAAGGCTCTGTTCGCCGCAGTCCGGATGCTCGGTGTCGAGGACATCGGATTCAACCGCCCGGCCGGGATGCCGTACGCGACAGAAAACCTGTTCGGATGAAAAAACGCGTAGGAGCTACCGAAATAAAGTCTTGAAAATCCGGCCCAGCGTCGTGAATTTCTATTCAGGAATACTCGATCCGTGAGCCCCGGCTGAATCATCGCTATCTTCAGGGATTCGCCCGACGGAATCTTTCGGCGGGCTGCTATTTTACTTCTTCTCCATCGAGAAGGTCCCTTCAAGGCCGCTCTGGCTGAAACTTCCGGCGATCTTCTTACCCGTTCCATCCAGCTCGCCCTTGAAGGTGGGATCGCCCGCCGCGCCGGGATCGTCGATGACAAAGGAAATCTTGTTGCCTTCAGTTTTGATCTTCCCCAAGCGGATTCCCGCGGCGCCCTGGGCCGGGATATCGATCGTCCCCTTCATCTGCGATTTTTCCTCCAGGCTGAAGGTGATCGTGAAGTCCAGAGTCATTCCGGCCACGCTGAGCGATCCCGTCCAAGCGCCGAGGAATGGATTGGATTCCTGCCCCTCAAGAACTGGCGAAGAAAACGCCAGCGTTGAAGAAAGCGCCAGGAGAGACAAAACTTTCAGGAGGACATTGTGTTTCATATATGATTCCTTTTTTCTTTCATGGGTTCCTACCCATTATCTTTCATTCGTTTTGAAAACGAGAATAGGCATTCGCTGAAAGGGCGGACGAATCGATGAGCGGCTCGAGGGGACGTCAGCGGCGCCGGAGATCGACACTTCGGCGATTCCATAAGCCGCTTGTCGAAAAAAGTTTTAGCCGTAGTAATTCTATAATACGATCAAGGCAGGAGCAGCGTGATCATGAACCCTAACGATGTCAAGATCGTCTTCAGGATTTTCAAACGACAAAAAACCCATTTAATGATCATAGTCATGAACCTGGCCGTCGGCCTCGCTCTGGCGATTGTCTTATTCGCGTCGGCCTCCACGCCAGGCGGAGATTGGCAACGGCCGGAGGGAAACGGCGGACGCATAGGCTCAGCCCATGCCGGCCCGTTTGAACGATTCGCCGTTGTCACCTATGTCCTCAATCCTGACCAGGAAAAGAAAGCGGAAGCCCTCATCAAAAGCTTGCGGCGTTTCGGAGGAGACTACGGCGGCGTCCCCGTCTACGTGGTCCTTGGCAATCCCAAGGACGTTCCCTGTGAGCGCTTGCGGCAGGATGGTGTCCAACTGGTCCCCACCGACGCGGCTGAACTTGGGCGCCGATACCCCCTGGCGATCAAAGCCTATGCCGCGGCCCAAATCGAACGCCTGGCGGCGGACCGGTTCGACACGCTGGCCTGGTTCGATCCCGAGACTCTGATCGTTGGTCCCTTGCAGGCTTTAGACCTGAGAGACAGATTCGACGCGGCCGTCAAGCCCGTATTCAAGGTGAATAATGTCGGCCTGGCGGCCAATGCGCCGCCGGACGCTTTCTGGAAGCCCATTTATCGGGCGACCGGCCTTGACCCGGCGAAAATTCCCATCGTCAAAAGCATTCTGGAGGGCCAGCCCATCAAGGCCTATTTCAATTGCGAGATTTTTTCCGTGCGGCCCCGGGTCGGCATCTTCCGCGAATGGGCCGCCCGTCTCGAGCCGTTCTTAAAGGACCAAGAGTATCAACGGACGGCCTGCCTCGATTCTCTGCACAGACTGTTTCTCCACCAGGCCGTCCTGAGCGCAGTGATCGTTTCGAAGACGCGAGCTTCACGCCGGGGGGAATTGCCGAACTCCTGCGGCTATCCCATCAACCTGCATCGAGACCTGCCCCAGGCCCAAAAAGTCGCAGCGCTCAACGGCCTTTCCGGTATCATCGTGGAGACCGTCTGGGACGATAATCCGGGCTGGCTGAAGCTGATGGAGATCCGCGAACCGCTCAAAAGCTGGCTTCGGCAGGCCTTCTCGGATTACAAAATGGTCGTCCCGGGCCTCTACCGCGAAGAAACGGCTCAAGGCTGCAATTCGTACCTTTTCGCGACGGAGCAGGGCGGCGTCCTCGTCGATACGGGCGGAACAGATAATCCCGACAGCTGGCTCCTGGAGATAGCCAAGGAGCACCCTGTCCAGGCCGTTCTTCTCACACACGGGCACAAGGATCACCGGGTGGGGCTCGAACGTTGGACCGAGGGAAGGAATATCCCGGTGATCGCCCAGCGCGAGTACGCGGATTTCCTTCAGTACCAGGACCGCTTGGCCGGCTTCTATGCAAGACGAAACGCCATCGTAGCCGGCGAGCCCGCGCCCTCTCTGCCGGAAAATCCGAGTCCCTCGGCCGTTCTTGCGACGACCTTTTTCGCCGATCGATACACTTACCGCTCGGGCGGAGTCACGTTCGAGATGATCCACACCGCCGGGGAAACTCCCGATACGTCGGCGATCTGGATTCCCGAACGCCGGGCGTTCTGCGCCGGCGATAATTACTATTCCTCTTTTCCGAACATCTCCACGCTGCGGGGCAGTCCGCCGCGTTGGGCGCTCGATTATATCCGGGCGATAGACCTGGCCCTTTCTTTTGAGCCGGAGGTCCTCCTGCCCGGCCACGGGGAGCCTATCGTAGGCAAAGAATTGATCCGCCGGAAACTGACTGAATATCGGGATGCCATCCGATATGTCCATGACGAGACCATCAAGGGTCTTAATGCGGGCAAGGACGCATATACTTTGATGCGAGAAATCCGCCTGCCTAAGCATTTGGGGGAGCTACCCCAATCCTACGGCCGGGTGTCCTGGACGGTGCGGGGGATTTACGAAGGGTATGTCGGCTGGTTCGACGGCGATGTGGCCAACATGTACGATCAGCCCGTATCCTCAATTTATCCCGAACTCCTCCAGATCGCGGGAGGCGCCGAACCCTTTGTCAAGCGGGCCCGGGAATTGGTCCAAGCCGGAGAATTGGAGAAGGCTCTGCATATGACGGACGTCGTGTTGAAAAACATTCCTCTGCACAAGGGAGCCCTGGAAACGCGGCTTCAAGCTTTGCGAACGCTCATTAGGAAGACGGGGAATTACATGGAATTCCAGTGGCTCGCTGCCGCCATCCGCCGGGCGGAGGAGGCGTTGAAATAAAATGCGGATCAAAACCGGGGAGGGACCGATTTCGCCGCCCGCCTCATTGTTTATTGGACAGCCGGAAGGCGATGGCGTACATCAATTTCGAAACTTTTTCGATCAATTCGCCGCTCACTTTATTCACGGAATCGCTCGTCTGATGGAGGTTTTCCGTGACCGCGGAAATAGGCATGAGCCAGGGGATTTTCGCTTCGTGGAACGAGGCGTGGTCCGAGCTGCCAAATCCCAGGCTGGATTCGACCGATTCGCGCAGAAAGAGATCGAGCCCGATGTAGCGGTCGGCCTCGCGGACGATCTCGCCCAGGCCCGATCCGGTCGAGAAGATGATCGGCATGAAATTGGCCGTATTGACCTGCTTTAGGAGGTCCGGGCCGGCAGGGAAACCGATCATCTGGCCGGCAAATCCAAGGCTCTTTTCGTCATAAGGACGGCTGATCATGTCCATATTGAGATAGGCTACGACCCGGGCCTTAGGATAGGGCGAATTCTGGACGAAATAGTGGGAGCCAAGCAATCCTTTTTCCTCGCCTCCCCAGAGACAGAAGACGATCGTGCGCGAGGGTTTGTGAGCGTTGGCGGAGAAGGCGCGGGCCAGGTTGAGGACGCCGACCGAGCCCGAACCGTTGTCATCGGCTCCGTTGTAAATGTAGTCTTCCCATTGGCCGATGTGGTCAAGGTGGGCGCCGACGATAACGATCTCATCCTTGAGCGCCGGATCCGAGCCTTCGATCGCGCCGACAACGTTGATGCCTCGAACGAACTGAGACTTGACCTGCGACTCGATCGCCAGTTTTGTTCCGGGAAGTTCCATCGAGGCCGGCTTCCAATTGCTCTCGATCGTTTTCCTGAGATCGTCGATCGTCTGCCCCGAGGCTTTGAGCAGGGCATTGGCCATGTTGCGGGTGATCGCGATCACGGGCGCTGCGCTCCCCCCGGGGGAGTCGGGGATTCCCGGGAGGATCATGCGGTGAGAGGGCTTTTTGATGATCGGCTGCTCGTCGTTGGCCCGCTGTGGAGGGAGCTGGCGTTTGAACAAGGCGGCATCCTGCCCCGTGTTGACCACCTGGAGAATGGCTGCCGGTCCACGCTTCTGAATATCCGCGATCTTATTGAATTGGTTGCCGGGTCGGAGAATGTTTGCGACGCCGCCCGGCATCGAAGGAAAATACTTTTCTTTGAGGGCTTTTTGGCGCTGGAAGGGCGATTCGGGATTGTTCCGGCCGGGGGCATCGCTGAGGATCAGGATAACTTTGCCCTTGATGTCAATGTTCTTGAAGTCGTCGTAGCCAAAGTCTTTCTCGCTTATCCCATATCCGGCGAAGACAATCGGAGAGGAGACCTTTTCTCCTCTGGATGCGGAGAAACTCACATAGTCCTGTCCGGATGGGAACGATAGCGTCTGGACGATATCGCCTTTCCGGATTTCGAGGGTCATCTGGCTGGATGTATCGGTGAATTCCTGGATGGCGAATTCCTGGAGGAAGCTCTTCTCCTGGGGGGAGGGCGAGTTCATCGCGCCGCTCAAGAATTGGGCCAGGGTAAACGCGCGCGCGGGGACATCACCCAGGGGTTTGACCTTCCACATGGCGAGGAGCGATGCCGCGTACTCGGCCGCCAGTTGGAAGCCCCGCGTCCCGGTTTCGCGTCCCTCCAAAAGGTCGGACGCGATGAACGCCAGCATGGCCATCGAGTCCTTGGCGGCGATAGCTTCGAAGCCGGATTTCATCGATTCGGGAACGGCCTCGACTTTTTCAACCCGGACGATGTTCTTGGCGAGATCGTCGGGCTTGGCCGGAGCATTCTGGGCCTGCAGAATCCAAGTCCCGTTCGTGAAGATCGTAAGGATGATGAGGCATAATACGACGATATTCTTTTTCATGTGTTTCACCTCTAAAAATAGTGTCTCATATGAAACTTCATTTTTCCTTAATTCGGCCCCGGCTATTGTTATTAATTGGGCATGAAAATAAGAACTCGCATTCGCTGAGCGGTCGGACGAATCGGCGAACGGACTTTCAGCGCTCCGTTTTCTATCTAAATTATTTTTTCAAAATATATTATGAGAACGTGTAAGAAATCCTCTTGTGGATACTCTAAAATGTTCGGAAGAAAAATTATGGGCAAATTCATTTAAGAAGGTCTGAACATGAAATTGAAGCTGATTTTCATCGTTATGCTTGTTTTGAAATCATTTCTTTTCGTCAATGCCCAAGAGGCAGTGAAGATTGAAAAACAGGGGACGGGGAAACCCATTATTTTTATCCCTGGATTAGGATGCTCCGGTGATGTATGGAACGTTGTGGTGGAGAAACTCTCACGAAATTACGAATGCCATGTGGTGAACATCGCCGGTTTTGCCGGATGGCACACTCAAACGGTTTTCAATATTAGCCATATCGAAAAAGAAATCGAATCGTATATACGGAATCATAACATGGCATCGCCTCTATTGATCGGGCATAGCCTGGGAGGATTTATTTCTTTGGACTTGGCTTCAAAGAATAGCGCGCTCTTTTCTAAAATTGTTATCATCGATTCTTACCCCTTTGCCCTGGGAGCGAATGTCCAGGGCATTACGGAAGAACAAGCTAGACAACAGGCCGAGCAAATAAAAAATATTTACCTGCAGATGAACGAGGAGAGCTATAAAAGCCAGCAATATGCCATTCTCCAAAGCGCCATTTCCGATAGTGCCCATTTAAATATTGTATTGAATTGGATTCTGGATTCCGACCGCGCCTCGATTGCCCAAGCTATGTATGAAGTCTTGTCAACCGATTTAAGATCAAAAATCGCAGCCATAGATAAGCCTCTTTTGGTTTTGGGAACATGGATCGGTCAAAAACAACTGGGAAGAACAAAGGAAATGACTTATAATTTATTTCAAGACCAATATCGAAATGTCAATAATATCGAAATCAAGGTATCGGATAATTCCAAACATTTCATAATGTATGACGATCCGGATTGGCTGATTTCCAACATTAAAGAATATCTCAAAAAATGAGACAAGAACAAAAAGAAATAGTCTTTACCGAAATGATCGGTGAATACAAAGACAAGATATTCCGTCTATGTTATGCCAATTTATATAATAAAGCGGACGCTGACGATCTGTTTCAAGAGGTCATGTACAATGTCTGGAATAACATTGAGAAATACAGGAATGAATCCAGTCTCAGCACATGGGTCTACAGAATTGCAGTGAATACCGCATTGCTTTTCAATAAAAGAAATACAAGAAAAAATCGAATATTCAGAAGCAAAGACACACAAGAACTTGATCAATATACATTTCAATCGGACGTCAGTTCAACTAAAGGCGGCGAGGAATTGGAACAACTCTATAAATTCATAGATACCTTGAAGCCACAAGACAAACTTATTGTCACGCTTTTGCTTGAAGGAATAAGCTACGAGGAGATCGGTGAGGTTGTCGGAATATCTTCAAACTATGTCGGCGTGAAAATCAACAGGATTAAATCAGCCCTGGCCAAGTTGTTCCGGGAGGAACAATGAAGAATACAATGGATCATTTACGAAATATTTGGCAGAAACAAAATCCGGAAATCTCTCAAGCTGCATGCGATAAGCTCATATCAAAATTGCAGCGCCTCGAAAAGGCGGGAAAGAAAAAGACCATTTTGAAAACAGTCATTGTCTTTATGGCTGTGATTCTATTATCCTTGCAGCTGTTCTTTGCCGCCGGCGTTTCGGTATGGCAGGTTACGGCCATACTGATAATCGGCGCTTCAACAATCTTGACCATAAGAAAGTATTGGGAGATTCAACTCGACTTGAAAAAAATGGATTTGTTTAATTCCACGACAACACTTGTCGAGAATGCCATTGAAAAGCTCAACGATCAAAAAAAATTCTTCAAATCCTATTTTCCTGTTTACGTCCTTGCCCTGATTGCAGCCTTGAATATATCTCTTTACGATTATACGGTCAAAACAAGTGGGGCGCCAAAATTGGTTTATCATGTCATTGTCACCGTAATGCTTTCATTGGGCGCTCTTTTGGGGACGGTGATCAGAAGAAAAATATTTATAAAAGAACACCAACCGTTGTTGGATGAATTACAATCCTTCAAAAATAATGCGGGGGAATAGAAAATGAAAACAAAATATAAAAGAAACACAGCCTTAGCGGCCGCGGGTCTTGTCACGATCTTTCTGATCTGTATGGCATCCCTGGGATCGTTCGAATTATTTTCCGTCGTTCATTTCATCAGAGGCATTGCCGCCGGCATGACCGCCGTTGCCCTGATTTCGTCGTTAATCATTTTTCTCAAAAAGGTAAAAAAGCATGGTAAAACGCTCATAGCTGACGACCCTCAAATATTTCTTTTATTGATGGTCTTTTGTTTATCCGGGGCCGTGATTCTTCTCCTTTTGAGCAGGGATGCGGAGCCATTGATAATTGTCAGCGCTTTATTGGCGGGGGCTGCGGGATTATTGAATGGCTTGTATGTCAGATGCCATAAAAATACGAGAGCATAATTCTGCTCATCGGGCCGCGCCCCCGGATTCCGCCTCATCGAGATCATCTTCCAACAAGCGGCGGCCGGAGGCAAGCGGCATGCCATGAAGAATGCTTGACGTCAGCGAAATTCGGACAAGGGTTGATTTCTCCTAAGCTATGGTTTCCAATAACCAAACCAAGCTAGCACGAGAGGCGGAATCCGTAGCTTAGAAAATCAGCAAGCGAGTCTGAAACCGCCTGACGACAAAAATCGGTCTCTCTCTGCTCTATCTGGGCCGGCAGGGAGGCCGAAAGGCCACGGTCTTTCTGGGCCATGTCATCGTAGCCTGCGGCTGAATGCCAACCCTGCAGCCGCAGGATTAAAGCAGATTTTCTTTCTTTAAAAGAATTTTTCGGGGACCTTTCCCGGTTTCAATCAGCAATTCGACTGCTTTGACGGTATTGTCATTCAGAAGAAGCCATAATTGCTGATGAAGTTCGGGGGTTACTTTTTGGGAATTGAATTCCAGGATCCGGTCATCGACCTGGATACCCGCGCGATCCGCCGGCGATTTTTGCCAAATGCCCCGGACCCGCAAATGTTTGTCGGCAGTTTCCCCGAGTTGCAGCCCGGTAGAGAACAAATGATTTAAACCTGGATATCGCGTCTTGGGGATTAGCAATATTTCTCCATGCAAATAATCGATTTTCATGAGATAACGCGATAGGAAGTCACCGCCCAGCAAAGGGACTGACAATACGGCTGGAAGTTCCGCAAAAACCGTCATGATGTTGCCTATTTTCAGCCCATCCGCATTAAAAGACTCCAAGCGAGCCAGGAAATTATCGGGAGATGTAGCCCCGGGCCATCTGACAATCACGCCTTTCGCTTTCAGGGTGTTCTTTTGTTTTAAAACCGCGGTCCTTTCGAGTTCTTTCAGCGGCAGCACCAATGCATATGGCTGCCCCGTATCGATCATGGCTTCCACCTCGATATTGCCATTCAGTCTGCATTGGATCATCGGCGCATGGTTGACCGGGTGTTTGGCGAATTTTAAAAAGTATCCCGCCGGGTTGCTTTTCTTTTCCGCTGCCAGCGCTTCCGTGTCCGTGGATAAAATCAGCTGCTGTTCTTCATAGTCAATGGTCACGATATAATCTTCCAGGAGATCGGAGCCGATCATCCCGCTCACGTCTATTCCATACGTGCTTCTGAACTTTTTTAAATTAAAGTTGGTAAATACAAATACTTTTTCGACCGCATGGTCTCCCAGGTACAAAGTATTGATTTTGGCCTGAGGCCCGACTTGTTTCAACTTCAATTCATCAGCCAATGTTTTGTCAATGACAGTAACCCCCCCGGTATCCAGAACAAAATTAAAAAATTCCTTTGCATCGTTGATCCTGCATTTCACTATGATTATATAATCCAGAAGCTCGAAAGGAATCACTGACACTTTTGCGATTTTCTCTGTTTCGGCCGGCAGATAGAAAGCAAACCATCCCATAACCACGATTAAAAAAAACCGCACCAACATTTTTTTCATCTTGTCCCCTTTTTCAGAATTTTCTCTAAATGATTGAACCGGTTCAAGAACACTATTTTCGAATTATATTTCATCACATTTAATTATAAGCAGCGGCCGGAGGAAAGCGGCAGGTCATGAAGAGGACAGCGTTTCGTGGGCGAGGATGAGCTTGGCCTGAATAAGCACGCCGTAGGGACACGCCTTGACGCAGGCCCCCGCGCAGTCGAAACAGGGAGCCGCGTTGTGGGATCCCAGAATCGCATATTCGCCCATGGCCATCTTCTCTTGCCGTTTAGCCTTGAAATAGTAATCGTATCGCATGATCGTGTTGACGGGGATGCCCTGGGGACAAGCGGACTCGCAGATCCCGCAGGCATGGCGACAGTAAAGGTCCCCCGATAGTTCCCGGTAATCCGCGAGCATCGTCTCATCTCCGGATTTCATCTTATGTCCGGACAGGGCGATAAAATGATCGACGTCTTCGAAGGTCGTCATGCTCGGGCAAACGCAATGGACGTCTTCATGAGCCAGGCAGAACTTGAGGGCCGCCTCCCGCGTCTGCTCGGGAGATGAAAGATGATATTTCTTCAGGAAAGCCTCGGTCGAGACGGCCCGTTCCGCGGCGAGCTTGAAGAGGTCTTTGATCTCGTCGGGTACCTCCTTGCCCTGGGATTTGAATCGGTCGGTCAGGCTTTTTATGGCCTCCCGGTCACCTTGGGTGTAAAGGGAGGGATCCGATTTCATGATCGTCGTCCCCATATTTTTCGCTTTGCAGACCGCCAGGATCTTCTCTCCCATGTCTTTCATCAGGAAGTTGTAGACGAAGAGCGCCACGTCGAAACGGCCGTCTTCGGCGGCGGCCAGGAGGACCTTATCCATGGGTTCATCGAATGGGACCGATTGAAGGTTGAAATCCGCGCCGTGGTTTGACAGGCCGGAAAACCTGACCCGCCCCTCGGCCTTGAGCTCCCTGATCGCTTCGTGATAAGGCTCGTGTTTCACGTCGGCAAGGCTGCACAAGTGGATCTGGAGGCAGTCCGCGTAATCCGTCTTCATCCTCTCCAAGCACTTCCGGAATCGCTCTTTGATGCCGGCCTTATCCTTCGGCTGTCTGGAGCCCAGCCACAGCTTGGTCGAGATGAAAAGCGATTTCCGATCGCGGCCCTTCAGCGCTTCCCCGATCGCGCGCTCCGTAGCGCCCCGCCCATAGCTTTCCGCCGAATCGACGTAATTGACGCCCCGGTCGAGCGCGGCGCTGAGGACACTCGCATTGGTCAGATAGCCGGCCCCGAAGCCGATATCCGAAACGTTGAATCCCGTCCGGCCCAGTGTCCGGAAGTCCTTGATCTTCGCCTCAAGACCCGCCGGCGCAGCGGCCTGCTGGAAGACTTCTCTGGATTCCAGTCCCAGGGCCGATACCGCCGCGAGCGAGGACCCGAGAAATCCTCGTCGGCTTAGGGTTTTCTCGGTCGTCCTATAGCTTTTCATTTCCCCAATTTGAAGGCGGCGACCCGGCTGTCGGTGAAGGTCGGAAAAACCACCATGTTCTTGCCCGGCGCGTAGGCGAAATCGGCGATATTCAGCCGTAGCGCCGTGGTGTCGAGGATCGTCTCCACCCGGCCGTCGGGAGAGACGCGAAAGAGACGCCCTTCGTTGTGGGACACGAGAAGGTTGCCGTCCCGGTCCGAGGCGATGCCGTCGATCGTTCCCTGTCCGAGATTGGCGAGGGTTGAGACCTCCTTGGTCGCCAAGTCCACCGCCTTCAGGCAGTTATCGCCGTTCGTCCCGACGATGAGCTTTCCTTTGAGCACATAGATCCCGTTGGGAGCCGCCAGGACCGGGCTCTTCAGCCAAGCCTCGGCTTGGCCGCTGGCGATCCGGAAAATGCCGTTTCCGCCCGAATCCGAGACAAAGAGGTCTCCGTTGTCGGCCACGGCGACATCGTTGGGTATGCCGGCTCCCTGGAGGGCCGTCCGGTTGATAATCTTGGCCGTGGCGATGTCGATTTCGACCAGGTTCCCCCGTTCGACGGCGTACAACCGGTTCTTCCAGACGGCCAAGCCGGTCGGATTATTGAGGCCTCCGACCCATTGGAGTGACGCGACCTTGCCGTCGAAGGTCAGCTTCGAGATGAACTGGCGCCCGGCGCCCCGGCTGGGATTGTAAGCATCGTAGTTGGAGACGTAAAAGGCGTCGGTCCCGGGATCATAGGCCGCCGACTCGGGAATGAGGAAATCTCTCCCCGTCGCCCAGAGTTCTTCGACACCGGACGCCTTGTGGACAGCCGTCGCATCCTGAAGCACCAGCCCCCAGCCGCCGCTCGTTTCCCCGATGACGAAGAGAAGCTCGTTAGGGCCTTTTTTGAGGGGCAGGCTGACGGCGTCGTAGAGTCCGACGATCCCCAGAAAAGACGTGTCGCGGTAGCGGTAGGCGCTGTTTCCATAGAAAACGAGCCGGCCGTTGAGGAAGATGGCGGTCTCGTCGCTGTAGCCGAACCAGAATTTTCTCGAATCCTCTTTATCCGCGTGGATGACGGTCCGGGCCAGAATCCCGTCGGGCTCGACGCCCAGCCTTCCATAGGACCGGGCGATATCCAAAACGCCGTTGGGCTGGGCCGCGACCTTCGTCCACTGGGACACACCCAGCGCTTTCAAGTCCGGATAGCGGTCAAAATCGAGAAGGCGTTTTTTAAAGGGCTGGGAAATCTCCCAATCCAGGACGCAGCCGGGCGGCAGATGAATCCTCGGCGCCGGCGGAAACGCCATGGAGCTGTCCTGCCGGAAGGAGAAGTTCGAAAAGAAGGAATTTCCGTCTCCCATGGTCGTCAAGCCGAGGCCGCCGCGGCTCTTGGCGTGTCCGAGGTCTCCGATTATGAGAACCGGCTGCGGCGCGTTGTCCAGAAAAACGCGGGCTTGCGTCCCGAGCACCTCGATCTTGACATGGACCCAGCGATCCGGCGGAATGACGGCCCTGGAGGTTAGGCCGGGGCCGTTGTAAAACTGCCAGCTGTCGACGCCGTGGAAAGCGGCGACGTACTGGACGGCGTCGTCATAGAGGGGGGAACGGTGAGGCCGGAGGTAGACCCGTTCATATTCCTCCGGAGATTGGACTCTGAAAAGAATACCGGGGTAGGAACGGACTCCGCCCTTCATGGTGACGTCGCATTCGATGACGCCGTCTTCGAGCTCGATGCCCTTGAGGAAGGCCGTTCCGATCAAAGCCTTGCGCTCGAGGTAATCGACGACCTTGGCGTTCGCGAGGTCCCAGCGTTCGGACGTAAAGGCAATGACATCGCCCGAGGCTTGTTGGGCGAGAAGTCCCGAGGCCAGAATTACCATCGTCAGGATGAATACAAACGCGGCTTGTAGCCATCTTCTCAATAAACGGTTCATGACGAATCTCCCTATTTTAAGTCGAGGCACATCAACTTTCGCTCTTCTTCGAAATAAAACGAATCTTTTTTCGACGAACGGTCAGAGGCGTCGGCGAAGAATCAACCTTTTTGCCGATCCGCAGTTTCGGCCGGCGAGCCCCCATATGGAGCCTGAAGCGAATCAGCCGGCTTTCCGTTGGCCGAGCATCGTAGGGACGAAGTCCTCGAGCAAAGCCTTGCGAACCAGGGCCATGGGCACGGGACCTACCCCCATAAGAAAATCATGGTATTTCTGTTGATCGAATTTATCGCCCAGGCGACGCTCGACCTCCGACCGTATCTCCATCATCCGCGTGTAGCCGCAGAAATAAGCCGGCGCCTGGCCCGGCAATTTGTCCGTATAGCGTTCGAGTTCCAACCGCGCCAGCGGCTCCGATAGGACGACGTCGCGCGTAAGGACCCGGAGCGCCGCGTCGGGCGGAATGTCGCCCGTCTGGACTCCCGGATCGAGAAACGCGCGGGCCGCGCGCATGAGCCGGAACTGCAGCGAAAAGAGCTGACCCTCGAGCGGCAGATAGGGTTTGACCTCCGCTTCGATGTACAAGGCCCAGCCTTCCAGGTTGGCCGTGTTTAGGCTGAACAAGACCCGCGCCATGGAGACCCCGTTCTCCAAGGCTCGGGTGATTTGCATCTCGTGCCCCGGCCGTCCTTCGTGCGCAGCCAGCGTCCACGTCGCCGCCTCATTGGTGAAGTCGTCCATGCTCTGGCCGTCACCCCTTCCCAGAGCGATGATGAATTCCCCCATCTCACCGGTATTTCCCAATAGCTGTGGCGGCTTCATGGATGGACCCGGAACCGAGGCGCTTTCGGCCTCGGTGGCCAGGCGGATGCGCATGTCCCGCGAAGGGAATGTCACGATCTTCTCCTTGACGGCGAGCCGGGCCATGAAATCGATACGCTCGCGATAGCGGGCAACCGCCTGTTCCGGCGCCAATTGATCCTTCTTGAGTTCTTGGATCACCCGGCGATAGTCGCGCTCCGGCCAACCCCGTTTTTCCGCGATCAGAGCGGCGATGACGCGCAGCTCGTTCTGGATCTCTCTAAAGGCCGCCTGGCTGCGGTTGACGAGTTCCTCGAGCGGCATATCGATGCCATTTTCGCTCAATTTGAGGCGATACAGCTCGACTGGGAGGCGATGGTCTTTACGTGCCCGCGGTAGAATTTCTTGACGCACGAAGGCCTCCCAGGCTTTAAATTGTCTCTCCAATGCGGATAAGGCTTCAGCCCCGCCGGAAACCTTGTATTTTTCGAATAAGCGCGTGATTCCCGCTATATATCGGGGCGCCGTTTGCAGGTCCAACTCGACTTCGCCGCGGAACGGCCCGAGCAGCTGCGGTTTTTTGAAGCTGTTGCGCAAGAGCTCCTCTGCCTGCTTCAAGATTGGCGTCCAACCCGTTTCCAGGCCGGTGTAGCGCCGCAGGCGGACCAGGGCCGCGGGCCGGCGCGCTTCGGCCACCTGGTCGTCGAGAAGCGCCCTCAGGCCCAAAAATATCAATTCGATCGGGTCTCGATAGGGGAGTAGCAGCCGGTTGCTGAGGATGTAATATTCTCTGTTCTGCTTCAGAAAATCGATCAGGATATCCAGATCCTGCCGCACCGCGGCGTGGGTTTCGCGTTTATGCCGCGTTTCCATCTTAGCGAGGGCGTCCTGCATCGCGCGCAGGGTTTCTTTGTCAAACTCGTCCGAGAGCTGTGTGATCATCTCGTCCAGCCCTTTGCCGCCCAGCTGGCCGAAGGACTCCGGGCCATAGCGTCCAAGGGCATCGAGGAGGAACTGGGTGTGGACATTGCTTGCGGCCACCCAGCCTTGCTCGGAAGACAAAACTGCCGGAACCGAAATTCCAGCCGCAAACAGAAAAAAAAGTCCCACTGCCCAGGTTTTCGTCTTTAACATCGTTTCTCCTCCATCGAGATTCACTCGATCATCAAGTTCGCCGATTCTGTTTTCTGATCTCGTGGTCGTCGATAGGATAATACGATCGCGCGATTTCGGAGTTCCCCTTTTTCGACGAGCGGACGCAGGCGTCGGCGAAGAATCGATTTTTGCGCCAAGCAGCTGTTTCGGCTGGCGAACTTGGCTATAAGAAGCTAAACAAGACCAGATCTAGCTCGTTAACGAGGATCCGTTCGGCTTCGGCATCGAGGTTTCGTTTGGCCCCTTCCTTTTTCCCGCCATCTCGCGACCGTCGACTTTTAGAGTGAGCCGGTCCGCACGTCCGTCTTTCCCGGCGCCAAACGTGATTTCCATGTTCTGGCCCACGGATTTGACGAAGAAGCGGTCCTCGGACAGGGCGAAGAGCTCGGCCTTTCCGGCGTCGCCGCCGTTAATGAGAGCGAACAGTCGGCCGCCCTCGCGTTCGACGGACAGCGTCAAACCCGGGGCGATCTCGTAGAGGCCGGTCCATCGGTCCAGGATTTCGGGGGCGAGAGTCACGGGCTTTTTCTCGGCGGGATCGCGATAGACTTTTTCTTCATCGTTCTCCCTCCGGACGGCGGTTTTGAACCGCTCGATATCGACTTCGGCTTTCGAAGGAGAGAACAGGACCCGCCCCAGGCTTTGAGCCCGGTTCGCGACCGGCCGGTCCTTCGCCGGAGTCTCTCCCTGCAAGGATGAGTAGACCTCAAGGCTGGATTGAAGGGGCCGGCCAGAATTAAGGGCCGCCATCTCGGCGGGATTCAAAACGGACCGATAGACCATCCAATCGCGGTACTCTCCTTCAGCCGGAGGATTTCCTCCCGGGCCGCCGCCCGATCCGCCCAGGACGAATTGCACGGGGACGAACTTATCGGCGACCGTTCCGGCAAGGGTCCCATCGACAAAGACCCGAATCTCCTTTTTGAGGAAATGATGCGTTACGCCGATCTGGTGCCAAGTCTTGTCCAGAAGAGACGCCTTCGGCGGATGAACGACGCGGGCCGCGTCTCGATATTCCAGAGAACCATCGTGACCGACGGCGAGTTCACGGACCTTTCCATCAAAATCCCGAACCGCAGCGACAACCCCCGGCTGTGACAGACGGACGTCGAAGGCCAGGGAAAACGAGCGAAGGGGATCATCGGGCACATAGGAGAGGAGGGCGGGAGCGCCGGTGGCGCCGAGCCGGACTGCACCGTCGCCGCTATCTTTCATGGCCAGAGGCTTTTCCTGGACCAGGGCCTCGAACAATCCGGGCACGATCGAATGAAACAGCTCCCGGTGTCCCGCGTCATCGGGATGATCCAGGTCGAAAGTGATCCCCTCGACGTAACATCCGTCGCCCCGGTCCAGGGCTCCGAGAAAGTTGATGCTCGGCACGTCCCAGGAGGCGATCTCAAGATTCATATCAGTGACGTACTTGTAATGGGAGGCTTTGGTGAAATTGTCGTTGGCGTAGACGGACCCGAGCACGGGCTGAATCCCATGAGCCCGGCAACGGGCGACGATTTCGCGAAGGTTGTTCCGGAATCCGGAGTAGACCTGAGCCGGGTCCTTCCCGCCCAAACCCCGGATACCCTCGTTTTCCAGGGATAGCGCGATCACGACGAAGTCCGGCTTCAGCGGAAAAAGACCCTTTTCCAAACGGTCCAGGACCTTTTGCGTCGTGTCGCCGGGAACCGAGACGTTGACGACTTTAAATCCCCGCGGCGCCAACTGCCGGGCCAGGCGGAAAGCCCAGCCGTTCTGCATGTCCTGGTTCCGTTCCTGGCTCGTCACCCAACCCGCAGCAACAGACGAGCCCATGACGGCGATGACCTTTTCGCGGCCGATAGAAAGGGCGTTTTCAGCTGCGGCGGGTTCGGCCAAGAAGGCCAGTCCAAAACCCACGCTCATTAAAAGTGTCATGACGAGATGTCTTTTCATGTTCGTCTCCATGTTTCTTTATTGCCGATTCTGCGTTCCGATTCTCGTGATCGTGACAAGCATAGTATAAGCGGATACCGTCCCGCCTTACTTATTCTGTGAACGATAGGGCGACTTGTTACCTTGACCTGATCCTTTTGCCAATTTCTTCGCCGCTTCCCGATAGAACGACGATCTCAACAACGCGGTTGTCCTTGTCTCTTCGAAAACGGATTTTGGCCTTGACGGCCTTGAGGAAGAAGGCGTCCTTGTCTTCGGGAAATAATTCGAACCTGGGCTGGCCCGTTCCCTGGCCGAAAAGCCGGCCGTCTTCTTTAGTCACCGTTATCGAAAATTCGGGAGTGACTTGATAATGACCGAGATAGTCGTCATAAACGAGAGGATTCCCGGCGGCGGCGATCGGCTCGGCCACGAGTTTGGCGGTTTTTTCATTTCCCTGGCGGCGCCACAGCAATCCCGTCGTGCGTCCCTCATCGTCTTTAACAAAGGAAATCGTCGAATCGTCGAGTTTTGAGAAATATTCGTTTTCCGATCTGGGGAATATCTCCACTTCGGGCTGGCCGCTGGCCTGGGCATACAAGCGATCGCCGGCTTTGGTGATGACGATTTTCAAATCGGGCCCGATCTCATAGAGCCCTGCGTGGGCCGCATAGACGTTCGGGTTGACTTTGGCAGTTACCGGCGCTTTAATTTTTTTAGCCGTGGCTTTAACCTGGTCCTGCCGAATGGATAAGGTCGTCACCTGGCCAATGTCATCCTTGAGAAATTGAACCCAGGCTTCAGCCCTATTATCTTTGATGACAAAGGCATCTTCACTTTCGGCCGTCATTTCGAATCGGGGTTGCTTCGGGAGTTGAAGGAACAAACTCGTCTTTTCCGCGCTGATCACAATATTATATCCGGGCGAAATTTCAAAAACGCCCTCATAAGAGCCATAATCGGAGGGGTCCGGCCTGAAGGCGGCGGGCTCTTTCGCTGCGGTCCGACGGTCCGCAACGGGCAATGCTAATCGATCCGTCAAGACGGCCGCCCCGATATCGGACACGCCAACGGAAGAATTGGCCAAAACCACCACTCCCTTCCCGGCCTTGACGTTGATTCCGACGAAGCTGTTGTACCCGTCCACTCCGCCGCCGTGGGTCAAATACAATCCGTCTTCCGTTCGGGTGATGCCCCAACCAAGGCCGACTTCTCCGCCCGGGCTCCCCTCTATCTTTCGATACCTTTGCTGCGCGCGTTGCATGGCCCGGATTAAGGGAGAAGAAACGATGCCCATCTGGGCTCCTAAAAACCTCAGCATATCTTGAGCCGAGGAATGATATCCGCCGGCCCCGGCCAGGACGGCGGAGAGGGGCCAGGACGGCGCGTCTCGTCCGTCGCTGTAATGCCCCACCGTCAGCATCTTCGCCCGCCCCCGGGAGAGCCGTTCCCGGCTGCCGGTGCCGTCCATCCCGAGAGGCCGCCAGATTCGCTCCGCGAATAAACCGTCCAGGGGCTTCCCCCCTTGGCGGGACAGGACGAATCCCAACAGCCCCATTCCCAGGTTGGAGTATTCGTATTCGCTCCCAATGTCCCGAGTCAAAACGTAGCCGGATAAAAATTCATAGAGATTCCGTTCCGAAAAATCGACATAACCGGGCCGCCCGGCGGACCCGGAAGGGCCGTTTCCCGGAATCGAGGGAAGCCCGGAGGTATGGGTCGCCAAGTCAAGGAGGGTGATCTTTCTACCGTTTCGGGCGGGGACTTTGGCTGAAGGGGGAAGGTATTGTTCTATCGCGTCGTCCAGCTTCACCTCTCCCCGCTCCACCATATCGGCCAGGAGCGTCGCCGTAAACAACTTGGCCACGGAGCCGAGGTTGAAAATCGAATCGCCATCCACGTCAACGCCTTCCTTGGCCTTTCCATAGGCTATCACCCGGCGTCCTTTGGCGTCGATCGTTCCGACGACGATCCCAAAACGACGATCGTGTTTATCGACCCTGTCCTTGATGACGGCGGCGATTTTTTTCTCCAAGCTCTCATCGGAAACCGAAGGTCCTTTGAGCTTTCCTATCAGGGCAACGGCGAGAATCAAAGCCATCATTGTTGGGACGAGAATTTTTTTCATCGTTGTCCTCCTTCTCAGGGGATAGCTCTTCGGGTGCAAGATTTCAGCTCGGGAGGGACGAGCCCCCTCATCGCGGAAAAAAATGAGGGCGATCTCACTCCGCTCTCGGATCTCGCGATCACGAATAGAATAGGGCCGCCGATAATGGCAGCGCCATGTTTTTTCCATGAACGGTCGCCGGCATCGATGAGGGATCGGGAAATACACCCGCGGATAAGGATACCCCTATTAAGCCGGCTCGAAATGCGAGACCGTCAAACCGTCGATTTTCGTCCAAAATTCTTCTCGATTCATTCCAAGGCCAGCCGCAAGTTGGCGTTCGAGCGCTTGCCGGCCGCATCTCTGTCCAAGAAGATCGCGCAACCCTTCTCGCCGTGTCTCCATCAAATAGCGCGTGATCCAGTATCCTCTCACATAGTGATATACCAAGTCGTCTTCATTTCCCGCCCTCAGTCGCCTGTATCCCTTCGGCCTTCCTTTCCTCAATGGCGTGTCAAGAGCCCGAATGGTCTCGCTGTTGATCGTCGGTTTTCCCATCATTCGGTCCACCGCCACCATGGCCAATCCCTCATTCAACCACGCCGGCAGCTTGAAATGAGCCGTGAAGGCGTGAGTCAATTCGTGACAGGTGATCTGCCGGATTTTCTCACGCGTATCTGCTCTCGGGATGAAAATCCGCCTGCCCATCTGGCCTTCGGCCGCCTCGATCAGCCGCGGCGGTTTCACGCCGATGGCCCTTCGACTTCCGTAGCGCTGAGCCCAGCCCCCGGCATATCGCCAGATCTTTTTTACGCGAGGCATCCAAAAAGGCATAGCTCCCGCCAGGAGAATCCGCCATGGCCACGGCGCCGAATGAAAAATGAAGCGCTTCCATGAATCCATGACATAGACTCGGCAATCCTGTGGCGTCTCAAGTCCCCATAAGTTCCGAAGGACCTCGAGGCTGCGTACGCAGGCGTCTCCGATAATCCCGGCCGCTTCTCTTTCCTCCGCCGGATAGAATAAGATCAGCCCGTCGATCGATTTCGTTTCCATGATGCTTCTCTTTAATCTCCGGTAGATATTTCAGGCGAGATGGGCCGCCTTTTTCAGCCTGGATTGGAGAATGCCGGCCAAAGGGTTGGATGGATCCAGTTCCAGCGACTTCGACAGCAGCTCTGCCGCCCGCTTGGCGTTGCCCCGGTTGATCTCGATCTCGCCTAGATATGCGTAGGCAAAAGACGGATTCTCGGCCAACTGCTTTATCAATTCAAAGGTCTTCTCGGCTTGATCGAATTTCTTCTTGCCCCGCAGGAGTCGGTATCCCAAGCGGTAGAACGCTTCCAATTCGGATTGGGGAATCTCACTCCGCTTCTCCACTATCATCTCCGTGGCTGCCCGCACTTGGCGCTCGTCAGCGCTTTCGAACGCCCGTTTGAGCGCGTCAGCCCAGGACAGGCGGCCGCTCAGGTCTATGGGGAAGATCTTGTCTGCGTCATCAGATATCGAGTTGTAGAGCTCATAGAAATCAATCGGGCCCTTAGCCACGGTTGCGGCGAGTTTCTCACGACCCATTCTCTGCTCAATCGTACGGGCCATATCAAATCCGACGACATAAAAAGCCCGCTGACGAACGCCAAGGTTGAAAACATCCCGCAGCGCCCGGTCGCTGGGCATTTCACTTGTTTTTGACAGGAATGTATTCAATTCATTCCTCAACTTGGAGACTTGTTCATCACTGGCGGCCAGAGAGTAGTCTTTGTTCTTGGCCGCCGGATAAAGCGGGGAAGCCTGATAAGCGACATACGTTGCCAGGCCCTCGTTTTGGAGGCATTCCAGGATGTAGTAGAGCTTTTCCTCGAGCATCGGTTCCTCTCGAAAGGCTGAACAGGAACCATAGCCGGAGTGGTAAAGTTCATGGACCAGCGTATTCAGGATAAAATCCGCATCCAGAAAATATTTTGGATTCAAGGCATTGATCACTATGGAATCCCAGATATTCATTGAATCGAAGGCCGTGAAAGCGGTGAAGTAGACTCTTGAATCGATGCGGCAGTAGTTTATTTTGGGCAGATATTGAGCGAGGATAGGCTTGGCTTTCGCGTCGAAACCGGCCAGTCCCACTTCAAGTTCTTTGAGCAGTTTGAGATACGGGCTGTCTTCCTTGTCTTCCCTTATTTTTCTTGCAATATTCCTTACTGTGTTTTTCCATGCCTCGGTAACAATTGTGCTCTCATTCCTGGCATAAAAAGCCGCCGCTTTCTTGTAGGCTCCATCCGTTGCCACGAATTCTTCCGGCTTTTCGAGTATTTTCTCGCCCTCCAAGAGCAGTCTTTTTAACGACTCGAAGCTTATTTCGATCTTCAGCACCAGCTGAACACCTTCTTGACATACATACGTAAATTCAGAAGCGCTGACTATCGATGGCCAAAAGGCGCATGCGAGCGCTATAAAAAACATTGCGGAAAACGTTCGCTGGGCTGGACTCATATTCAGTTCTCCGTAATTTTGCTCTTGATGGCAGCCGCCATAGAGGATCTTCCGCATTTTAGTTCAAGCAGGCCTTCCAAAGATATTCATCACGACAAAACAAATCCATTTTCGTCAAACGGTTCGAGGTATCGGCAAAGAAATAGTCGAGGATCTCATCTGTGATAAAACGTCCAGTTCTTAATAACGTCGATTCCCTTCTGAAGAACAGGATCCGTCCCTTGGAGAAGGTCCTTTTGGGTTGGATGCACCTCCACATCAGGCTGAATGCCGATACCGACGAACTCCCGCCCGTCGGGAAACATCGCTCTTAACGACACAACCGTGAACGTCCCTCCGCCGGGCAGAGGAACGTTGATCGGATTCCCAGTACTTCCGGCGGTTTTTTCACCCACCAGAATGGCCCTCTTGGAATGCTGGAGTGGCACCAAGAAATCTTCAGCGGCACTGTACGTCCCGGGCCCTGTTAGAACCGCCAACGGGCCGGCATAGCTTTTTTCCGCCCGAGGCTCGACGA
>Ga0315286_10001035_pt1 | contig 24783 bp, 28 predicted proteins | sample YL17G10_0_MG_FD_205038 | JGI IMG/M metagenome (GOLD analysis project Ga0315286, IMG submission 205038) | Sediment microbial communities from Yellowstone Lake, YNP, Wyoming, USA - YL17G10_0 | ecosystem: Environmental > Aquatic > Freshwater > Lake > Sediment | place: USA: Wyoming | collected...
GCTCATTGCACAGAGTAACGATGTAGACGGTCTCCTCATCTTTCAATGCCTTGAGCTTGCTTAAATCCAGGTTCTCAATGCAAAGATAAGAAGCCTTTCTCCCTTCCTTGAACTCGCAAAGAACCCTATCGCCTTCTTCCTTGTAGCTTACAAGATTGCCCTTAACAGCGTCCATTCCTTTGATATAATGAACAGCCCATTCTTTTAAGTCCATGATTATCTACCTGTATTTTTCATTTGAAGGATTATTACATAAGGCAGGACAAAGAAAACAAAATATACAGTCCCAACCACTAAAGGATTATGCACATTGGCTATGCCTGCGCCCTGGGCAAGCTCATTCACTTTCTTGACCACTATGAAGAAATTGAACAAGGCTATCACAGGGATAAGCAAGGAGACTGCTATGTGGTGGTGCTGCTCAAACCAGTGCAAGTCCTTCACTGTTATGGCAATGATGGTCCCTAGCACCAAGCCAAAGAACCCTGTGAAAAAGTAAGACCAGGCATTATTGCTGACAAGGAATATTGGCACAAGCACTAGCGCAAATAGCATGGTGCCTAGTATTCCTATTGACAGGATGAACCAGAACATGCTGCTTTCAAGCCTTCTTAAGTGAGGGTGCTTGGCAGTCTCTGCCTTGGCGATGATGCTTTCTGCGTCAGCTATCTCTTCCTTGCTCCAGCCCTTTAGATGCAGCCTCTTTTTCATGCCATTAACCTAGTGTTGAATGTTATTTAAATTTTACTATTTAATGTTCCAAAAAATTTATATAAGCCCAGCCCCATATTGGCCTTGGAAATGAAGCAGCAAGAAAAAAAACCTTATCATCACCCAGAATTGATTCTTTTGGTGGGAATGGTTGCTGTGCTGTGCCTGGTATTAATGTTTATCAGGGCTTGAGCCTGCTTCAGGGAGATTGTCTTTAACTTCTTCTTCACCGTTATCTCCATTAGTCTCCACTTTGGCAAAGCCCATGACCTTGTCGCCTGCTTCAAGCTTCATTATCCTGACGCCTTGGGTGTTTCGGCTTATCACGCTTATATTCTTCACAGGCACCCTTATTAGTATGCCTTTATGAGAGATGATCATTATCTCGTCCTGGTCTGTGACTGACTTAACATCTGCCACTCTGCCGTTCCTCTGGCTGCAGATTATGTTGATGACTCCTTTTCCTCCACGGCTTGTGAACCTGTACTCCTCTGCGCTTGTTCTCTTGCCATAGCCGTTCTCAGTCAAGGTCAGGACTGCGCCCTTTTCCTCAACAATTATCATGCCTATGACTGCATCATTTTTCTCAAGCCTTATGCCTCTCACTCCAAAGCTGCCCCTGCCTACTGGCCTGGCATCCTTCTCATGGAACTTGACTGCCTTTCCGTCCTTGCTTGCGAGCATTATCTTCTGCTGCCCATCTGTCAGCACCACATCTATGACTTCATCCCCTGGATTAAGGTTGATGGCTATGATGCCTCCTTTTCTTGGCCTGCTGTACTCGTTAAGGTTGGTCTTTTTCACAAGGCCTTTCTTGGTAGCGAATAAGAGGTTGTGCTTGTCATCAAACTCTCTCACTGGTATGACTGTCTCTATCTTTTCTTCAGGCTCCATGCCTGCGATGTTGACTATTGGCCTGCCCTTGCTTGTCCTGTCTGTCTCTGGTATGGTGTAGACTTTCAGCCAGTACACTTTTCCCTTGTCGCTGAAAACTAGTAAGTATGAACGAGTGTTGGCTACAAAGATGTGCTCTACAAAGTCCTCTTCCTTGGTTGTGGCGCCAATGACTCCTCTTCCCCCTCTTTTCTGGGTCTTGTAGACGTCAACTGCCTGCCTCTTGATATAGCCTGCGTGGCTGATGGTTATTACATTCTCCTCTGGCTTTATCAGGTCATCCATCTCAATATCATCTTCCCCGCTCTCTTCAATCATTGTCCTTCTTTCATCGCCGTACTTGTCGATTATCTCTTTCATCTCATCCTTGATTATTGCAAGGATTTTTTTCTCATCAGCAAGTATCTCCTTTAGCTTCTTTATCAGCTCAAGCAATTCCTTGTGCTCTTCCTGTATCTTCTTTTGCTCAAGGCTAGTCAATCTCTGCAATTTCATGTCAAGTATTGCCTGGCTTTGCTTGTCGCTTAGCTTGTAGACAGTTATCAAGTTCTTCTTGGCAATAGCAGGGTCTTTTGAGCCCTTGATGAGTTTAATCACAGCGTCTAGATGCTCAAGTGCTATAAGCAATCCTTTCAAGATGTGGCATTTATCCTCTGCCTTGTCCAGGTCATACTTAGTCCTTTTCCTGACCACCACTTGCCTGTGGGTGAGAAAATGCACAATAAGCTCTTTTATGTCCATGACTTTTGGCTTTCCATTGATGAGAGCCAGCATTATTGCCCCAAAGCTTTCCTGCACTCTAGTGTGCTTGTAGAGCTGGTTTTTCACAACCTCGGGGTTTGCCCCTTTCTTCAGCTCAAGGACCACTCTCATGCCTTGCCTTGCGCTCTCGTCCCTTATGTCAGAGATGCCCTGAATAGTCTTTTCATTCACAGCATTAGCAATCTGCTCTATCAGCTGTGCCTTGTTGACTTGGTAGGGAAGTTCAGTGATAATAAGGCTCATCCTGTCCTTTTTCTCTTCTTCCTCAATCTTTCCCCTGACAAGGATAGCTCCTCTTCCAGTCCTGTAAGTCTGGATTATGCCCTGTCTTCCGATAATTATTCCGCCTGTGGGGAAGTCAGGCCCTTGGATTATGTTCAGAAGCATGTTGATGTCAATCTCAGGATTGTCTATTATTGTTATGACTGCCTTGGACACCTCGCTGATGTTATGGGGAGGGATGTTGGTGGCCATGCCTACTGCAATTCCGCTGCTGCCGTTCACAAGCAGGTTAGGGAACTTGCTTGGCAGCACCACAGGCTCTTTTAGGCTGCCATCAAAGTTGTCTGTGAAGTCCACAGTCTCCTTGTCAATATCAGAAAGTATTTCATCACTTATCTTGGCAAGCTTTGCCTCAGTGTACCTCATGGCTGCTGCATTATCGCCGTCCACTGATCCAAAATTTCCTTGTCCCATTATCAGGGGATATCGAAGCGAGAAGTCTTGTGCCATCCTTACAAGCGCATCATACACTGCCATGTCTCCATGAGGATGATACTTGCCTAGCACTTCTCCGACAATCCTTGCGCATTTCTTAAAAGGGGTGTTGTACTTCATTCCTATGTCATTCATGGCATAAAGGATTCGCCTGTGCACTGGCTTTAGCCCGTCCCTCGCATCAGGCAAGGCCCTGCCTATTATGACGCTCATGGCATAATCCATGTAAGAAGTCTTCATCTCATTCTCAATGAATACACTGATTACCCTTTTATCATCCGCCTGGGGTGGTGCTTGCAAATCAGCTTTGGCTGATGCTTTTTCACCAGTGCTCACACTTGGCTTTTCTTGCTTTTTTTCAGGCTGGCCTTGAGGCTTGGTCGGGCTCATGTTATACCTTTGTAACTTAGATAGATTCTCGTCGATAAATAGTATCTTTTATGCCTTTATAAGTGTTGTGATTTTAAGAATTATTTTCACTATGGTAAATATGAACTGTTTTTCTCAGGAACTGTGTCGTATTCCCTTTGCGAGGTGAGCCTCTTCCAACGACCGAAAAGGAGTTGAGAGCTGAGGCGAACACTCTTGCAAAGGTCGAGCATTTTTCACGAAGTGAAAAAATGGAGAAGTCACGAGTGCGCGCGAAAAATAAAGGGTAACCCCTATTAAGAATTATAAAGGATAAAAATTAAGTTTATGTTCTTCTGTGATACATAAAACTTCATAATCTTTTATTAGCTTATCAAATCTGTTTCTTATTTCATTTATTATATTATAAAGCCTTTCTTCATCTTCAATTTCTACTTCTATCTCCGCATCCCAATTACCAACTAATCTGATATATTGAACAATGTTAGGAATTGATTTGCAATAAGATATCAGATCAGATTCTTCTTCTTTAGAAAAATTATGCAATCTAAAAATAATTTTATATAGATGATACCCAATTTTTTCAAGATCTATCAATGAACGATAAACTAAGATTATTCCGCATTTTTCCAGTTTTTTAATTCTATAGCTTATCAAATCTCTGGATAGGTTCAGTTTCTCCATCATTTCCAAAATAGATACTCTAGAATGGTTAGCAAGAATTCGTAAGATATTTTCTTCTATTCTATCAACTTTTAGATTTTCTACCTCCTTCATGTAAATAAATTCTTGCTTTTCTTTTTCTGGCAAAAGATAATTTCTTGAATATATAGGAGAATAACTTACTATTAGTATATCTTTGTCTTGGATAAATTTTCCGTATGTATTGATAATCCCTTTCAAGATTCTATCAAACTCAACAATGTTTTTAGAGATAATTGTGACTGTTATATCCCACTTCCCTCTACTAGAAGTAACCCAGATTACGTGTTTTTTCTTTATGAAATATTCAATTATTTCTTTTTCTTTTTGAAGATTTAGTGATTGGAATTTTAGGTAGAGCTTGTATTGTGTAAATCCTAATTTAGTAAAGTTAACTAAGCAATAAGTATTTTTTAGTATCCTTTTCTTTATTAAAGAATTAATTCTGTGGAAAACAACAGTTTTTGGAAGTTTTACTTTTCGGCCTATTTGAGCATAAGATTGCCTTGAATTTATATCTAGTTCGTACAATATTCTTCTATACTTTAGGTCTATCACACTCATGTTATAGAACAAAATAGTTTATTATTTATAAATTTTACTTATTTGTTCAATATTTTGATAAAAAGTTGTATATATACGTTGTACATTACTATTGTTAAGAAGTTAATTGAGGGATATGATATAAATGTATACTGACAAAACTTGGGAACTCAGGGAAGTAATCAAATGCGGAGGATGGAATCGTTCAGGAGGATTTGCTGGAACCTCTGGAGTTGTTGATCAATTATTAATAGATATGCGCGAAGGTAAAAATGATATTAATCTAGAAAACAGACTTGAAGGAGAATTTCAAGATGACATACCTAAGGATTATTCTGGAATTAGGAGTCCTGGAATGATGGGCTGGGCTGGTTATTATCATCCTCATCTTGATTTACTAAAATATATGTTGTCTAACATGGGGATATTAATACTTACCGGAGGGTTTAGTGAACCTAAGGGGGAGAATGATAAGTCTTATTTAGAACCATTTAGATATATAATTGGTTTTCAAGCAGACCTACTACATTATAAAGAAACAACTGTGGCTTTAATTCATAATAAGGATATTTCTATTGTAAGAGTGTCTGGAAAAGAATATGATAAGGTATTAGAAGAATTGCATTGTAAATATGTGGAATTTAAAGAAGGATTTTATAAAAGGTTGTACAAAAATGATTGGCAATATAAATGCAATAGTCAAAATATAAGAATAAAAAAAGTGGCGACAACCCTTAAATAAATCTCTCCGAAGGAAACTATCTGCTACTAAGCAACTGCGCGCGCTCGTGATTGTATGTGACAGCTTATAAATGAGCAGAAGAAGAATAGAATAACTCAAGAACCAACTCTTTTCACAATCCTGCTCTTCTTCAAGCCAGAATGGATCTTGAACCGATGTCCGCAATAGACGCAAGTCTTGACAGCAGTAATCACTTTTTTAGGATTAGTCTTCTGTTGGTGGCCGCATTTAGGGCAAAGGACTATGAGTAGCATGTGATTGATATGGCTAAACAGGTTTATAAGCCTTACGGCAAGATGTCCAGTGGCGAAGCCAATGGGCTCAAAAGCTTTGCTTTTGTTGTCCAGTGCAAGGCTTTAAAAAAGCCTTGATGTAACAACTTAAAGAAGATATTCTTACTACGTTCGAAATCGTCTGAACTAAGAAACAGTTTCACTCGTCCTTCTTCTCTTCTTCATCACTATCTTCTTCTGGCTTTTCGTCAGCGTCTTTGTCTTCGCTCTCTTCTTTTTCTTCCTCTTTCTTATCCTTTTTCTTCTCTGAGCCTTCAGGCACTTCCAGTCCGCTCTCTTTCATTATGTCCTGGATTTCCTTGTCAAGCTCTTCCTGCCTCTTGAAAGAAGTATCCTGGTCGACCTCGTCATTCCTCTGGCTGAGCTGGTCAATCCTCTCATCAATGTCCTTGAGAAAGCCATGGTCTGGCCTGTTATTGTCGATGTTGATCTTAGGCTCTTGCGTCTCTATCACTTCAAGGTCTCCAAGCAGCTCTTTTTGCTTCTCTTCCTCTTCTTTCTTTATGGCATCAGGCGGCAGGTCAACCACGTCAAGCTTTCCAAGCTTGTCCTCAGCCTCAGGCTTGGGCTCAGGAACCTTCACATCCTTGAAGCTTTCCTTTATAGCTTCATGGTCAGGCACATCAAAGTATTGAAAGAACTTGGGTGTCAGCAAAATCTTGAAGCTCCTCCCTTCTTTTTTCTTCTCAACAAAGCCTTGCTCTACCAGCACGCCAATGTGCTCATAAGCATTGGTGCCCCTGGTCTTGATGATGTCTGCTTGCACAGCAGGGTGCTTGTGCGCGATTACTGAGAGAGTGGAAATCACAGGGAAAGGCAGCTCTGTGTCAGCGACCACCTTAGTCACTAAGCCAATGTATTTTTCGCGGACATTGAGTTTCCAGTTGAATCCATTCTGGACCAGCATGAGGCTCGTGTCCCTTTCCTCATAATCCTTTCTTAAGGCTTCTAGGGATTCTTTTACATCATTTATATTGCTATTGGTAAGAGCGGCTAGCTCTTGCTCTGCCATCATCTTGCCAGATGAGAATAATAATGACTCAATTTCTTTTTTTAGCTCCACTTTTGCTCACTCCTTTTCTAAAATATTCTTCCCTTTTTTTTTCAAGCTTCCCGTTTTTCACCAGGGCCTCAAAAAAGGGCTTAAGCTGCTCTTCAGCAATACCTATCCTTTCAGCTATCTGCTTTGGCTTATGGTAGTTTTCTGTAGCAAGAAGCATTGAGTTCTGTATAAGCGCGTTCATGCTCATGACAAGCATGTTGTCAGTGGTTGTGGTCTGCCTCACGCTCATGGCAATCTCATGAAGCCTGGATATCAAGTCATTCAGCCATAAAGTCATGTCCTTATCGCTGAGCATGAACTTCTCAGGAGCAGTTATCTCTATGCTTGCAGGCATGAAATTCACGCTCAGCCATATTAGCCTGTCAAGCTTGTCAAAAAGTATTTCTGTGTCAGCATAAGTGCTCCAAAGCCCTCCTTCAATCTCTGCTGGCTCACCAATGTCCTCATCCAGTATTGTTATCTGTGGGCTTGCCTTTATCTTGTCAAGGTATTCCTTCAATGTCTTCACAACATGCTCTTTTGGGTCGCCTATTATCTCAAAGGCCACCTGGGCGAGTACAGCACCCTTCTTAATCCTCTTATTAAGCTCGTCGTCTTTCATATTGCTCCCTAAATCAAGAGGGATATATAAAATTTATCTTTTGGCTACTTTTTTCTTGAGAGCAGTAATCCGACGATAACCAAGACTGCTATGGGAATCAGGAGAAAGGGCGCTTTCTTGGCAATCTTCATGTTGGCAGACTCGTACACCACGTTGCCGGCGATTGGCTCCCCGTAATCTGCTTCTTCATTGCTTTTTTTTGCATCATATCCAGGCTGGCTTGCAAGTGAGTTGTTAGCATCTGCTTTGCCCAGGGTCAAGTTACTCAGCCCTTTTTTTTGTTCCTCAGCCTTTAGCTCCACTGTCAAGTTTTTAGAATCCACTAATTGGCCTTTTTTCCTTAGCTCAAGCATAAACTGGTTACTTCCTGGCTTGGCTGTGGCATTGAACTCAAGCTTGGCTGAGCTATTGATTTCCACTGCCTGCTCTTTTCCATCAGAGGCCAGGATGACTGTGTGGCTGGAATTAGCCTGGATGTTGGCATAGAGCATGATTTTTGGATTGAAGTTCTTGGTCCTTGTGTAGAATGAGATTATCTTGTCTTGCCTAGATGATTTATTGGTTGAGCTTTGTTTTGCAATAGCCTGCTTTGCAGCTGTTGTTTTTGCTGTTGCTGTTTTGGTGCTGCTTGCTGCCGCTGACTTAGTTTCCTGCGTTGGTGTCTCTTCTTTGCAATCATTATCATCATTGTCTTCGATGGATATGCTCTCCTCTACGATTTCACCAAGGCCTTCAACAACAAGGGTGTAATCATCACTCTTGAGCTTGCAATCAGGCTTTAGCAAGACCTTGATGCTCAGCTCGTATAAAGAATACTTTTTTTCCAGGTATAAGTCTGTGCTAAAAGAGACTTTTTTGCCATCATCACCTTTCACATAGGCGGTTACTAGTGTCTTTCCAGTATCTCCCTTATAGAAGCTGAGCTTGACCTTGAAATCATCTCCAAAGCTTAGTGAGCCTGAGCTTGGCAGATAGACTTGCATAATCTCAATCTTTGATTCATTGCTCAATTCTTCGTCGCTTTCATTATCCTCGCTTGTTTCTGATGATTTTTTAACCACTATCAGTTTTTCATTCTCAAGCTCATCATTGGTATTGATGCAGTCAACAAATGCAAGCCTGTTCCTGAGCATGAAAGCCTTGTCGTTCTCTGCTATGCCCGGGGTATAGCTCTTGGTGTTGGTGTTGCTGGTGTTAAGCTTTTTTTTTACCTCGTTGCCAAACAAGTCCTCGACCCAGTACTCGATTATATACGCATAATCATCATTGCTAATTGAGTTTTTTATCTGCACACTCTCTCTTTCGGTGTAGAGTTCCTTGTCTGTGCTAAGGTTGAGCACCACAAAACAACTATTGTTGACTTCAGTTGTATGGTTTGCATCAGTGCTTGTGTTCTGCTCTTGCGTATTGTTTTCCAGGTTGGTGCTGTTATCAACTGTTTGGTTTTCAAGGCTCTGGTTTGCGCTTTGGTTAGTCAAGCCCTGCACGCAGTTTTCCATGCCAGGGCTTCCTCCAAGGCTGCATGACTCTTCCCATTCTTCACCCATCAACTCTAATGAGCGGCCATTATTATTTGCCAGTGCGCTGGTGTAGTTTGCAGAATCCATGATTGCGCCTTCAAAGTATAGAAATATTGTGTCTGCTTCATTGTTTAGGTTGTTACCGATAGTGGCTCCGCTTGAGTAGACGCTGCAGTTAATGGCTGAATAATTAAAGCCTTCCTCAACTATAAGGCTGAAGTTGCCGGGAATGAATTGCATCATAATCAGCGAATCATTGGATTCTAGGTCTCCGATGGTGTAGCCAGAAAGATTATCTGTTCCTATTATCTCTAAGAATTCCTGATTATTATCATCCCCAGCGGGATTGTACATTATCTCGTTGATGCTAATCCCCCAAACCAAATGCATGGCAAGCAGGCAGGCTGCCAAGAGTAAAGATATTTTTGCCATTCACCTCGCTTTAAGGCAGGTGCTTTATATAATCTGTACATAAAATTTCGCAGAAAAAAGCTTTTTCTCGTGATTAATTCGTTTTTACCTTGGTTTTTTCTCAGGTATGTACATCATGAAAGTTGCATTGTGGAGCACATCCAGTTGCACAGGCTTGTCTGGCTTTTCAATCTGGTGATGCTCTCCGTCAGTGTTAAGGTAATATTCTTGATCGCTTACCCATTCAGCTGGTGGCTGTATCTTGATGCTAGCTGACTTGATGCCAGGCATATAATTGATTTTGAACCTGTTAAATCCATTTGCATCGCGCGCTGAGATGATATGCTCGTTGTCTTTCTTGACCCTGACATGCCAGAGGAGTTTTGTCACTTCCCCTAAAGTGAGGCTCTTAATAAGGAACCCTTCCAGCAATCCGTCGTTTAAGGAATACTCTGGGTTATAATTGATTCCAGAGCCAGCATACCTTCCGTTCATTATGGTGAACATCAATATGTCATCAACGGTTTTTTTTGCAGAATCATCGTCATTCAATACGTACTCTATCTCTATGGGCAAATACTTTTTTTCTCGCAGCACCTCAATAGCCTTAGTTATGTAAATATTCTTGTCCCTAAACCCTCCTTTTCTCCTGCTGCCATTGACTTCCTTGCACACCACGCCATCAAATCCAATGCTGAATAAGTAGTTTGCCTTGGCTTCTTTACCTTCATCAAAACTTATCTTTATCAAGTCTATGGGCTTGACATAATTCTCAAGATTAGCCTTGCCAGTGTAAATTTGGTTTTGAATTTCACATATATCATCTATATCAGTCATATTAAGGCTTCTTGCCATGTCTTTGCCAGTGCCAGCAGGTATTATTCCCACAATCAACCTATCAAGATTTCCATCTGCATTGCTGACCTCATTGCAAGTCCCATCCCCGCCTACAATCAGCGCCAGCAGCATCTTATCTAATTTTTCGGCAGCAGCTAACCTCTCAGTTATGAACCTGGCACCATCGCCTTTTTCCTTAGTGATATAGTAATGAAATCCCTTATCCTCAAGATTTTTTTGCAGATACTTCAGGACTTTCATAGAATTATTCCCAGAAACCGGGTTGATGATTACTGGCTTTTCATGCATCAGATTATCACGGCTTGGCAACATAATTTTTTGTTTTTCCATTTTATCACTTCCACACTCCAGCAATCTTATTGCCGCACTTAAAACATTTACCGTACTTAAGCTTATTATCAATAACACTCATCATGCTCCTTTGGATGACTACAGACTTGCACTTAGGGCAGACAGTGTTGCTCTCTCCAGCCACATTGCCAACGTAAACATAATCAAGATATTTCTCAGCTATTCTCTTTGCTTTTTCAAGCGTTTCCATTGGTGTTGGATTTGCATCTGTCAATTTGTAATCAGGATGAAATCTTGAGAAGTGCAAAGGTACATCCTTTCCAAGCTCTTTGCTTATCCAATTGCACATCTCCTCAATCTTTTTGAAGTCGTCATTCAATCCAGGAATCACTAGATTAGTGATTTCCAGCCACACCCCTTCTTGCTTAAGTATCTTGAGTGATTTCAGCACTGGCTCAAGCTTTCCCTTGCATACTTTTTGATAAAATTCATCAGTAAAGCCCTTCAAGTCAATGTTGGCGCCATCAATGAGCTTGCACAGCTCCTTAAGCGGAGCCTCGTTTACGAACCCATTGCTCACAATAGTGTTCTTGATGCCGGCTTTTTTTGCAAGCTTGACAATCTCAAGCATGTACTCGTAGAATATTGTCGGCTCAGTGTAAGTGTAGCTTATGATGTTGCAGTTGCTCTTCTTGCAAAGCTCAACCACCTGCTCTGGCAAGAGCTCATCATGCTGCTTATCAATATTCTCAGCCCCTGCCTTGCTTATCTGCCAGTTCTGGCAAAAGCTGCAGAAGAAATTGCATCCTACAGTTGCAATGCTGAAAGCCCTGGCTCCTGGCATGAAATGATACAAAGGCTTCTTCTCAATCGGGTCAACATGAACTGAGCAAGGCCTGGCATAGACCAGCGAGTAAAGCTCTCCCTTGATATTCTTCCTGGTTCTGCACAGCCCAAGGCCGCCTTCCTTGATGGTACAAAGCCTTGGGCAGAGCTCGCACTTCATCACATTATTCTTGAGCTTTGAATAATAGCTTGCTTGTTTCACAACAAAAGGAAGTCCAGGCTGGTTTTAATGTTTTGCCCTCTGGCTTTAGAAAAACATAAAAAGACCTTTATGCGCACGTATTGATAATAGCAAGATTTAAATACTATCAGGTATAAGAATTTTTCAAAAGAGGTGGGAGATGGGACTATTTTCCAAGAAACATAAAGAGCTAGAGCCTTCTTCTCAAGCAGCCCCAGAACTCGAAAAGGCTGACTTTGATAGCATGGCTCCTGAGATACCCCTACCTCCTGCTGACTCTCTGGAAATGCCATCCTCCAGTCCTGGTATGCCTCCGCTAGGCCCGCCACAACCGCAGGGAGCTGCGCAAGGAGCGAATGTTAATGATGATAAAAAGGAATTTGAACTTCCTGATTTTGATGATTCAGACATGGTGAAAGAAGAACCTCCGCCCGTGGTTAAAAAAGAGCCTGAGAAAAAGCCAGAGCCAGTGAAGATGCCGCCCAAGCCAGCGCCACCTTCGCCTCAGCAGCCTGCTGAAGAGCTGCAGCACCGCTTCATGGACCAGAAAGAAAGCTTCCTATACGTACTAGATTACCTGAACGCAAGAGAAGCCTCAGATGAGATAAGCGAGCTACTGGCTGGCACTTCCCAAGGTATCTCCCGCCACTCAGCAGAGAGCAAGGCAAAAGACGAGAAATATGCTTCTCTCATCAAGGAGCTGAACGTGCTCCAGGAAAAATTAATAGACATTGATACTAAGCTATTCGAAGAGGTTTGATGGTTTAAACCCAGGGGTGAACAGATGATAAGCGAATCAAAACCAATCTTTGTGAAAATCGACAAGTACAAGGAGATACTGGAAATAGTTGAAGTGATCAACAAGAAAGTTACCGGGGTAAAGCAATTATTGACGGAATTCGAGGAACTAAGGACCAAGGAGGAGGAAGAGCTCTCCAACTGGGAAAAGAACCTCGAGGACATAACCCGCAAGGTAGAATCCATAAAAGAGGAGCTCTCAAGCGAACAATAAAAAAATGGCTGAAGAACATTTTGAGCAAGAGAATTTTTATGTATGCGTCAAGGCTCCTAAGACCTTGAGAAGGAGCATATTGGAATCCTCAAAAGACACGCTCTTCATATTAAAGCAGGTTTACACCATAAGGCAGATAAGGGATGCCAAGCACCAAGTGATGGCAGAGGTAGATGATGAGCTAAAAGAGCTAAAGATACTCATCCAGAAGATAGACGACCTGATGCCTAAATACAACAAGGATGAGCTCAAGAAGCTAATACCGGATGTCAGTTCAAAGCGAAAGCAGTTCCTGAAAAAAGAAAAGGCAGAGGCAAAAGTGAAGGAAGAGCACCGTGCAAAGCAAGAGCCGGCCTCTGAAGTAGATAAGCTGACCATGGCGCTTGATGCCATCCAGAAGAAGCTGCAGAATCTCTAAGGCAAGAAAAACACTTATAAATCAATTCTATTTCTTATGTTTTTGCATGCGGGTGTGCCGGTAGGCAAAAGTGCGCTTTTGAACCGCCACACCTAGAATGATAAATTTTTTATGATGCGGGTGTGCCGGAGTGGTCAAACGGGACAGCCTCAAGAGCTGTTGGCTTAGTGCCTACGCAGGTTCGAGTCCTGTCACCCGCATTGTGAAACAATGTGGGCTCAAAAATCATCAAGTGATTTTTGTTACCCGCACTCATTCACAGGCATTTTCGCATTTTTCTTTCTTCTTAGAAACATTTTTATATCCTTAATCCAAAAATTAGGTTGAAGGGTTTAAATTATTGTGATTATCAATAAAGGAGGGTGTATTCATGGCTAAGGGTGAATTTGATTATAGCATGCGGCTTGTAGCCGTGGTGGCTTTTGTTGCAGTTGTAGGATTGATCTCTGTGATGGGAGGTTGGCAAGGCCGAGGTTTGCATGACAGTCTCACTGCCAATGTTGTCAGTGAAGCCAAGGAAGAAGTAAAAATTAGCCCTATTATCAATCCCGTGGAGGAATTAGAAAACCTGCCAGAGCCTGCCTATGTCTACATCATGCCTGACAGCCAATCTGTGAAAAATGGCGCTGATGTGATGGTCGGTGTGAATATTGCTGGGGTGAACAACCTTTATGCTTTCCAGTTCGATATCAGCTATGACCCTGCAGTGCTTGAGTTTGTGCAGGAACAACAAGGCAATTGGTTAACCAACAATGGCAAGGACAGCATTTACTGCATTCCACAAACTGCTTCTTCAGGACTAATAACTAACCTCGCTTGTACAAGGCTTGGGATTATTGATGGATTGAGCAGCAACGGAGTGCTTGAGACATTGGCTTTCAAGGCTGTTTCAAAAGGAGAAAGCGCTATTGTTCTGCAGAACCTGAAATTATCTGATCCTAACTCTGTCAGGATTACAGCATCAAACATTAATGGAAGAATTATTGTGAAATGAGGAGGCAGTAATATGAAAACAAAATCAATTTGTTTTCTGTTAGTTTGCGCGATGATAGCAACGATGATGGTATTCTCTGGCTGCATGAAACCAGCGGGGTGTGGCAATGGCGTTTGCAGCAAGGAAAAAGAAGAATCATTTCAGAACTGCCCTGCTGATTGCCCAGAGCTGATCGTAGAAAGCATTCCGCTGCTTAGTTTTGTGGTTGAGCCGATCCAGGGTGAAATCCTTGGCCAGTATGTCATGAAGGTTGATGTGGAAAACCTTGGCGAGCAGGAATTATTGGATGTTAAGGTAGTGGTGAGCAAGTGGAGTGCTTCTGAATCAATCATCCAGAGCATCCTGCCAGGCATGACTGAGCAAGCATATTTAGTGCTGAACTTGCCAATCAACCCTGAGGAGTCATCTATTGATGTTCAATTGGTCTATGAAGGCGTTGTTGTAGAAACCCAATCTGTCCCAGTTGCATTGTCTGTTCCTGAGTTCAGCGTTAAGATTAATCAAGACCCTGAGCTAGAAAAGACTGTGCAGGCAATCATCGTTGATAACAGGAATAAGCCTGCGCGGACACTCGATTTAGACATCACTATCAATAAGGGCAAAGAGACCTATCTGATTGAAACAGGCAAAACCTATGATGTTGAGGAGAACAGCCTCTTCCATCAGGTAGATTATTTATATGAGGTTCTTCCTGCTGGCCAGTACGAGGTGAAGTCAGTATTTTATGAGAATGGCCAGAAAGTAGGAGAAGCCACATCTGAAGTTACTTTGGGAGGGAACAAGAAAGCCCTTAATGTGAAATACTTATTTTACTTCCTGCTATTAATAATAGTCGCGGTTTCAGGTTATGTGTTTTTCATGGCCGGGAAAAAAATAAAAGAGATTTGATTCAAAGAATTGGAAAATAAGAATATGAAATGAGGTGGTTTTAAAATGGCATTTGTTTTTGGCGTTGAAGGAGTCCCGATATTTGAGATGCTGCTAGTGATTTGCCTTCTGTTATTGATAGGGCTCATATTCGTCCTTTTAGAGCTGAGAAAGCTTACATCCCTTATCAGCAAGGAGAAGGGCGAGCTTGAAAGGTTTGAGAAAGACCTCTCTGAGTTCGAGGCTGACACAGGCAAGAGGACCACAGAGGAGCTAATGGGCTATATCCAGGATTCCATTGCAAAAGGAATAACTCCTGACCAGATAGAAGCATCCCTTGTGAAGCGCGGCTGGCCTAAGAAAGAAGTTGATAGCATCCTTGACAGCCTAGCCAAGAAATAAAGGAATATTATTTTTTATATTTTTTTCTTATCTTCTTTTATCTCTATCCATATTCTGCTATTCAATCTTTTTTGCTCAGAAACTTCCGAAACCTCACCTGCTCGTCCTTGAGCCCGAGGCTTCGTGTGAATTCTAGGGCTTTGTTCTTCTTAAGCTTAGGGAACTCCAGGAAGCTCACATATGTCTTCATAGATGAGGCATTGCAGTCCTTGATGAACCTGATGAGCTGCCCAAAGGATTCAGGATGCTTAGGCCGATGAAGCATTTGGTAGGATTCCTTATCCATGACATTAAGTGAAATCGACAGCGCATCGACACCTGCTTTTTCCAGCCCTCGCACCACCTTTCTTGCAGGATAGAGCACATAGGCTTGGCCATTAGTATTGATGCGTACAGGCTTGCCATATTCCTTCTTGATATGCCTTGTTATGCCAAGCAACTTGTCAAGGTAGATGAGTGGCTCTCCTATTCCGCAGAAAACAAACTCCTCAACAACATTCGGCTCAATCTTTTCCTTTAGCTCCCTGATGACTTGGTCTAGTGAAGGGGATTTTTCTAGGAAAAGATTAGCGCCAACCTTGCTCTCCAGCACTTGCTTGTCGCAGAACACGCAGTCATTAGTGCACTCATAACTAGGAGTTATGTTAAGATAAGCATGCTTCTTATCTCCTCTTTCATAATAAACAATCTCTCCCACGATGTAGGCAAAAGCCTTCTTATATAAAAACATTTTTAAACAGGTTGTGTAATTACGAATAAGGTGGTTTGAATTTACAGGCAAATAAGACCCATCTTGTTCTGCTTTGACGCCGAAGGAATTCACGATTTCATTGTCAGCGCAGGCAAAGCAATACAAAGCCTTGCTCCTTTTGGTTATCTTGCAAGGAAAGCTTGCCGCGTTAGTGACTCAGGATTAAAAACACAGGTTTTCAACTTATCATTTGATAATCCTGTGGGTCTGGCCGCTGGCTTTGATAAGAATGCTGAGCTTATAGATTTCTTTTATGACCTGGGATTTGGATTTCTCGAGGTCGGCTCATTATCTGCGATTCAAAGCAAAGGCAATGCTAAACCAAGAATATCCCGCTTGGTTAAAGAGGAAGCAGTTATCAATAACATGGGCTTACCTAATGCGGGCATTGATGTAGCGCTCCCAATGCTTTATGCAAAAAGAGCTTATCCTGTAGGAGTTAATATAGCCCAAAGCCCTAATGCGAGAGCGCTTGAACTACCTGCAGATGAACTTGTCGAGGATGTTGTTTATGCTTTCAGAAAAGCAGCGCTGGCTGCTGATTATATTGCGTTGAACATTAGTTGTCCTAATTTAAGAGCAGGAAAACCTTTTGAAGATCCTAATGCCCTTGATGCCCTGCTAAAAAGACTAAAAATGATTAATAGCAAGGTCCCTTTATTAGTTAAATTATCTCCTGATATGCAACAGCAAGCCTTGGAGGAAATAATCTTAGCTTGCTCAGCACGCTCTGTTGATGGCTATGTAATTTCAAACACTAAAAGCCTCCTGCAAAAAGATGTGACTAAAGGCCTAAGTGGCGCTCCTATTCAAAGTGTGTCAACAGGCATGATAAAAAGAGTTTATGAATTAACTGACGGAAAAGTGCCCTTAATCGGAGTTGGGGGGATTAATTCTGCTGTTGCTGCCTATGAGAAGATAAAAGCAGGAGCTTCCCTTGTCCAACTATACACAGGACTAGTTTATCAGGGTCCATTGGTTGCTAAAATGATTAATAAAGGATTAATACGATTGCTTGAAAATGACAGGTTTTCAAGCATATCAGGAGCAGTTGGGAAGAATGCTTAATCCAAACCTTTAAAAACTCTGTCATGTAAGCAGGTCTTTATGGGACTACAAATAATCACAGTTGGCGGATATTCTGAAGTTGGAAGGAACTGCACCCTTGTTAAAGTGGATGATGAGGCAGTCATCCTGGACATGGGATTGCACATGGACAACTACATTGCCTACACTGATGACATGGAAGAGCTTCATGGCTCAAAAGACGTAAAGGACATGTCAGCAGATACCCTTATGAGGGTCAATGCTGTGCCTAACATTAGGCACATACAAGACCTTTGGCCCAAGGTAAAAGCTATCTGCATAACTCACGCCCACCTAGACCATGTAGGAGCTGTGCCATTCATCAGCAACAAGTTCAAGGCTGACATCCACGGGACAAATTACACTATTGAGGTGCTAAGCACCATCCTTAAGGATGAGAAGTTAAGCCTAAGAAATAAGCTGGTGTCCCATCCTGTTGATTCAAAGTTCAAGGTCTCAAATAAGATAACAGTGGAGTTCATCAATATTACCCACTCCGTGCCTCAGACAGTGGTAATAGCAGTCCACACCCCTTATGGCACTGTGGTTTATGCTAATGACTTCAAGCTAGACAATGCTCCTGTGCTTGGTGACAAGCCTAATCTCAAAAGGCTCAAGCAGCTAGGGGAAGAAGGAGTCAAGGCACTGATACTTGACTCATTATACGCTAATACTGCAATGAAGACTCCAAGCGAGAACATAGCCAAGGAGATGCTAAAAGATGTGATGCTGGGAGTGAATTCTGAAGGTAAGGCAATGGTCGTAACAACTTTCTCAAGCCACATCGCAAGGCTAAAGAGCATATCTGAGCTAGGGAAGAAGCTTGGGAGAAGGACTGTGTTCATAGGCAGGTCGCTAAGCAAATACATCCTGGCAGCCAAGGATGCAGGCATAATTGACCTCACAAAGAACGCAGAGATGGTGAGGTATGGCAGCAAGGTCGAGAAGTTCTTCAGGAAAATCAAGAACCCAAGCAAATACTTGTTTGTTGTCACAGGTCACCAGGCAGAGCCAAGAGCAGTGCTCTCAAGGATGGTCAACCAGAACCTTTTCCACTTCCACGAAGAAGACCATGTCATATTCTCGTGCGGCGTGATACCTGTGGAAAACAACATCCTCAACAGGGAAAAGCTAGATGCAGCCTTGAAGAAGAAAAAGATAAGGCTTTTCACAGACGTCCACGTCTCAGGTCACGCCTTCAGGGAAGACCACAGGGACTTCATACACCTGCTAAAGCCGACACACATACTGCCTGCTCACGCCACTCCAAAAGTCATGGAAGCCATGAAAGAGCTAGCCCTGGAGATGGGATACAAGCATGACAAGGTGCATGTGCTCAGGAATGGAGTGCAGCTTAATCTTTGATGATATTTTTATCCTTTTATTACTTCACCGTATAATTTATCTTTTGCTCTAAATCATCTGGAGTATAATGACGCTTCGAATCTATTTTTCTGGCTATATACTTAACTACTGATGGCCTATAAGGGATTTTATGATATTTCCTCATTATGTCTTCAGCCAGGCACCGGACAAGCAATATGTTTTTTCGAATAACACCCAGTGTTTGATAATCTTGTTTTTGATTCATACAGGCCTTTAAGGAATACTGTTTAATATAATCTCTCTATGAAATATCGTGAAATTTTCGGGAAAGCCGGAAAAATACATGGTTCCTTCGTAATGAGTTTTATTACTACTTTTAAGTAGTTAAAAACGAAACATTTATAAACTTCAAAATCAATGAAGCTAGAATGGTGGAGCCAATTTTAATATGCGCAGGGGTTTACTTAGCATCTTATCCTCTTAATTTAGCAAGCAAAGGCCTGAATTTTGATAAAAGGGAGTCTGTAAAGATACAAACTCAGGATGAGGATTTCTATAAAATTCAGGCGTCCAAAAAGAAGTATGGAGTCATCGTAGCAGACACTCCAAAAAGGCGCTTGAAAGAAAATTTTGCAAATGCCGCTGAGCTTGCTTATCATGCTTATGCTTCACTAGGATTTGAGAAAGACAACATCTTTTTTTTAGAGGGACAAAAACTTCCCACAAATAGATTCAAAGCCAATAACCTGCCATGTGGCAAAGAAAGATTCAATGAGGTGATTGAATATTTATCAAGAAAGATTACATCAGAAGATACTTTTTTCTTGAGTGTGTTCACTCATGGCTTGCCTTCTATTAATATCCCGTTTGCACCGACAGGCCAGAGCAAGCTAGTGTTGTCCAAAGGGGAAATAGTGGAAAAGGAAATGGAAGAAAGACTTGGTAGCCTCAAACCCCAATATTCTGTGCTTTTTTTCAATTCTTGTTTTGGAGGGGGATTTGCTAAGAGATTAGGTAAGGAAAGAAATGTGGCAATATCTTTGAGTCATCAAAACAAGGTAGCTTGTGCCGGCATGCCTTATTACCTTGAGAAAGCTCACGGCGAAAATGGTAGCGCCTTTACCTTAGCATTCTATTCTGCATTGAGAGGCCAGTTCCCGGATGGAACATCGCTAAATTTGCCCAGTAGGGACTTAGAATCAATTTTTGACTATGCAAGCAGGTTTGAAAAAAAGGAGCCGGAAGGAGCATTAACACCACTCGATGAGAAGTTACTAGCAAAATATGATGCTGAACAAGCAGAGCTAATCAGGCAAAAAATCATAAAACTCAGCAGTAAGATACCGGTTGGTAGAAACACACCTCATTTAGTTTATGGCAAAATAAACCCGTCTGAGCTCATTCTTTAACAATCGGCTATTCATCCATCCCTCACCACAAAACTTAAATATTAGTGTTCTGTCTCTTTGCGTATAGGGATTATTATAAGTTAAGGGGGTATTTAGAATGAAATTAACACTTGTTGATCCAAAATACTTGAAAGAGAGCGTATCAATAATTTCTGAGCTCGTGTCTGAGGGAACTTTCAAGGTGACGCCTGACTGCGTTGAGCTGATAGCCATGGACCCTGCGAATGTTGCGATGGTGATTTTTAGGCTCATGGGCAGCACTTTCACAGAATACGAGGTGGACAAGATAGAACACATAGGCATCACCCTTGCCAACTTCAAGCAGGTGCTCAGGAGGGCAAACCCTAATGACAGCATCACTCTTGAGATTGAGGAGAACCAGCTGAAATTAACACTTAAGGGAACTAGCACCAGGACCTTCCACTTGCCTATGATTGACATCGAGGCCAAGGAGCAGAAAGTGCCTGAGCTTAAGTTCAGCGCCACTATCACAACCAACTCAAGCGTGCTCAACGAGGCAATCGAGGACGCAGACATTGTCGGAGAGTCAGTTAGCTTCATGGCAGAGCCGCATAGGTTTGTGGTGAGCGCCTCAGGAGACCTCAACAAAGCTAATATAGACATTGATGCTGGCGAAGACACCAAGATAACAGCCTCTGACAAGGTAAAGTCCAAATACTCCATCGAGTACCTCAAAAAGATGATTCTTGGAAGCAAGCTGAGCAACAAGGTAAGGATTGATTTTGCAAAGGACTACCCATTAAAGATGGAGTACCTAGAGAAGAACAAGGTCCAGCTGGCATTCATACTTGCTCCAAGAGTGGACAACGATTAAATTCTGTTTTATTTTTTAAACTATTTGTCTAGAAAAAGCGGTGAGGGAATTGAAGGTTTAAGTATTAACTTATCCAGAGATGGTTTTTATGCATTTCAGAAAGGAAGGTGAGTCAAAAAGTGAGAATTCTAAAACAGTTTATTCCTATAACGTGGATCATGTCGATGGAGTAATTATTGGCGAGGGATCTGCTTTTGAGTGGGGCACTAAACATCCGTATGGCTGGGATAAGCTAGGTCAGGTAATTAGTTTTTTGTACAGAAGACTGGAGGATGAAGGCTTTAGTGGGGACGAGGAACGTAAGCGTAAAAGCTATATACGAAACATGAGAGAGAAGTATGGCCAAATAGTAGCAGAAGTTTCTATCCTTAAAAAGGACAGGAAAGCCTATAAGTCAATACTTACTGAGGCATTGCAGAAATTTCCCGGAGTTGAGCCTTTCCTTAAACTGGGTCACGCAGATGAGACAGAAGTTTATGTGGGAACAGAGAAGGATTTTAAGAAGTGGAATTCTAAATTAAAGCATGGAGATTTGGAAACTATAATTAGAAACAAAAATTCTGCATAATCACAAAGGATAGAAAACGATTAATCATTTATGCGGGACTGATTTCTATTTTTTACCTGTCTTTTCAGTAAACTTATTAAATAACCAAGCCAAATGATACTTATTAGTTCACTATTGATGACAAAAAGAGGGTTTGCATGAGCACAATACAGCTTAAATCAGTGTCCAGGACTTATGTCATGGGAAAAGAGACCATTCCAGCTCTTGATGATGTTAGCCTCGATATTAAGGAAGGAGAGTTCTTAGCAATAATGGGGCCTTCTGGCTCTGGGAAATCAACATTTGCAAATGTTATTGGAGGCTTAGACAAGCCATCATCCGGGGATGTGCTAGTTGATGGGGAGTGCATTAACAAGCTAAATGATAAGCATATCTCAAGCTACAGGAACAGGAAGGTAGGATTCATCTTCCAATCCTTTAACCTTCTCCCAACTTATACTGCTCTTGAGAATGTCATGATACCTCTCATATTAACAGGCGAAAGCTCCAGCATTAGAAAGCAAAAAGCCTATGAATGCCTAAAGGAGGTTGGCTTGGAAAACCGAGCTGACCACAAGCCTTACCAGCTTTCAGGAGGGGAGCGCCAGAGAGTGAGCATTGCAAGAGCGCTAATCAACGAGCCTCAAATTATTATTGCTGACGAGCCCACAGGCAACCTCGACACTAAGAAAAGCGAAGAGATAGTGTGCCTGCTTAAAGACCTCAACAGGAAGAAAAAAATCACAGTCATAGTGATCACCCACGATCCTAGCATTGCGCGTCAGGCTGACAGGACTTTGCATATGCGGGATGGCAAAATCGGGAGGGCTCAATGAAATTTCTTGACTATTTGGTTTTAGGATTCAGGAATATTTGGCGAAGGAAGTCAAGGTCATTCCTGACAATATTTGCAGTAGTCATAGGAGCAATCTCAATGGTTATTATGCTCTCGCTTGTTCTAGGAGCAAAACAAGTAGCCACGAGCCAGCTTGAGAGCATTAATGGTCTCACTCTTATATCAGTCTCGCCTAATTCAGAGATCCAATCAAATGGGAATTTGCTTAACCCAGACCAAGGAAACATTGATGAATCATCGCAAAAGCTCAATGATAGCACTGTTGCGCTGCTCAAAAACATTCCTAATGTTGTTGATGCAACTCCTACTGTTGGGGTTTGGGTAAAAAGCGCCAAGCTAGAAGGCCAGGATAAGAAATTCCGCGTAGGCTTGCTGGCTTTCGCTCCAGGCACGCAGGTGCTCAACATCCCTGTTGGCGCAGGCAGGCAGCTGCGCGAAGGAGATATGGATAAGATAGTCATAGGAAGAGAACTGGTGCGCAATTTTGGCTATGCAAATAATCCTGATGAATTAATAGGAAAAAAAATCATACTTTTCACGCAAGAATATGTTGACTGGGGAGCTGAGCCTCCTAAGCCGTCATATGCTGAAGGTAAAGAAAATTGGGTACAACCATCAGTTGAGGTTACTGCAGAAATAGTCGGAATAGTCACCCATGGGCTTGATGAAGGCCAGAGCTACATCACTCTAGATTGGGGAAAAAGGCTGATGACTGGATTGTACTGGAAAAATGATGATGTGAGAAGGAAAGCCTTTGAAGAGCAAAGGAAAAGGCTCGAAGAGCAGCTAAGAGCAGAATTTGAAACTAGGAAAAGAGAGCTTGAAGAGCAAATGAAGGACCAGCAATTAACAGATGACCAGAGAAAAAATCTTTATAATGAAATAGAGTCACAATATAACCAGGAATTACAGACTCGCATGAATGCGTTAGGCTATAATGAATCTGACTTCCTAGTGCTTGCCAAAGAGAATAGATTGGCAAGAGATGGTTATGGCGCAATTCTTTTAAGAGTTGATAATACTGAAAATATAGAGAGCGTTGGAAAAAGTATAAAAGAATTAGGACTCGGAGTTCAGACAGCCAAGGAGACGTTGGACCAGATAAAAAAAATATTCATGTTGATCGGGCTTATCATAGGGGCAATAGGGGGGATTGTGCTGTTTGTGGCTGCACTTGGGATTATAAACAGCATGGTCATGGCTACCTATGAAAGAACAAGGGAAATAGGAATACTTCGTGCATGCGGCGCAACAAGGACTAACATAAAAAACATGTTTATCTTTGAAGCAGCAACTCTTGGCTTTATGGGATGAGTTATAGGGCTCGTCTTGAGCTTTGGCCTGGCTAAGATAATAAATGCAATAGGAAATAATATTGCATCAACCCAGGGAGTGCCAATTAATAATTTCATATCATTCCCGCTGTGGCTTATTGTTGGAGTTATCGCATTGACCACATTCATTGGCATAATCTCAGGATTGCTGCCGGCAATTCGTGCCTCTCGCATGGATCCAGTTGAAGCCTTAAGATATGAATAAGGAACTCATTAAAATAGGAGGAACAAGCAGTAAAGCTTGAACACGATTAAAAATGAACAAAATAATCTTATTTTTTGCAGTATTAATGTTTATAATAGCAATGGATTTTATCTTTCTCAACCTGATAATGAAGGGCTTTTATAATAACCAATTAGCCTCTTTTCCAAGAACACTAAGGCTTTGGTCAGGATTAATAGCTTGGGCGCTAATAGCATTTGGAACAGTTATTCTTGTAGTTCCTCGCGCGCAAGCTTTGCCATCAGCAGTTCTTTATGGAGCATTATTCGGCCTGGTGCTGTACGGGGTATATGATTTCTCTAATTATGCGATACTAAAAAATTATACTCTTGCAATGACTTTGGTAGACTGGGCTTGGGGCACTTTCCTCTGCACCTTGACCTCTATATTTGCTTTCTTCATTAAAACACTCTAAAATAAATACGAATCCTAAATTTTATAAATAAACCTTTGTTGTCTTCCAAACATGCACGATGCTACTCTCTGTTATCTGATAAAGGATAATAAGATTCTTCTCGGATTAAAGAAAAGAGGATTTGGAGAAGGGCGCTGGAATGGCTACGGCGGCAAGCCCCTTTCTGAAGAAACCATTGAGGACGCAGTCATAAGAGAAGTAAAAGAAGAGATGAATGTCTCAGTAAGCAAGAAGCACCTTGAAAAGGTCGCAGTCATTGATTTCTATTTCACAAATGCGCCTCCAGACAAGGATTGGGACCAGACTGTTTATGTTTTCTTTGCAAGGAAATGGAAAGGAGAGCCTGAGGAAACAGAAGAGATGAAGCCCCAATGGTTTGACTATGAAAAAGTACCGATAGACAAGATGTGGCAAGATGATCCTTACTGGCTTCCTCTTGTTATTGATGGAAAAAAGATTAAGGCAGAGTTTACCTTTGGCAAGGATAATAGTTCTGTGCTAAAAAAGAAAGTACTAATTGTTGACAAGCTGTGATTTGTTTACATAAAAACCTAAATTTTATAAATAACTTCTTCCCAAGACGGGCTCATGCAGCAGAAAATTTTAAAGAATAAAGAGCCAGAAGCAAAAAAAATAAAGAGAAGCCTGACTTTCTCTATTATTGACGGCTCTTTCTTCAACATAATGGATGGTTTCACTACGCCGTTCATTGCTCCCTATGCCTTATTCCTCAAGGCTTCTACAATGGTTATATCCTTGCTTGCCTCTGTTCCTGACCTATTAGCCTCTGTTTTTCAGCTCTCT
>Ga0315286_10001037_pt1 | contig 24758 bp, 17 predicted proteins | sample YL17G10_0_MG_FD_205038 | JGI IMG/M metagenome (GOLD analysis project Ga0315286, IMG submission 205038) | Sediment microbial communities from Yellowstone Lake, YNP, Wyoming, USA - YL17G10_0 | ecosystem: Environmental > Aquatic > Freshwater > Lake > Sediment | place: USA: Wyoming | collected...
CCCCTGCTCGCCGTGGTTGGCCTGAGTAAATCTTTCGGCGGCCTGCGCGCGGTTCACGACGTGAGTTTTCAGCTCGCGCCGGGTGAGATGCTGGCGCTGATCGGGCCGAACGGCGCAGGCAAGTCGACCTGCTTCAACATCGTCAACGGCCAGCTAGCGCCCGATGCAGGCTCGGTCAGGCTCGACGGCACCGAACTCATCGGCCTCGCGCCGAACGCGATCTGGCGACTGGGAGTGGGCAGGACGTTTCAGATCGCCGAGACCTTCGGCTCGCTCACCGTGATCGAGAACGTGCAGCTCGCGCTGTTGTCGCACGCTGCTCGAGTGTTGCGCTTCTGGCGCAGCGCGCGCACGCAATTCCGCGACGACGCGCTCGCGCTGCTGGCCAGCGTGGGCATGGCGGCGCAGGCCGAACGTGCGATGAGCGTGCTCGCCTACGGCGACGTGAAGCGTGTCGAACTCGCGATGGCGCTGGCGAACCGGCCACGCCTGTTGTTGATGGACGAACCCACCGCCGGCATGGCGCCGCGCGAGCGCACCGAGTTGATGGAGTTGACGCAAGCCCTGGCGCGCGAGCGGCGCATCGGCGTGCTGTTCACGGAACACAGCATGGACGTGGTGTTTGCGCATGCCGACCGCTTGATCGTGCTCGCGCGCGGCGAGTTGATCGCCGGTGGCACACCGGCCGCGGTGCGCGATGACCCGCGCGTGCGCCAGGTCTACTTCGGCATGGGCTCCACCTTTGCGGCGATGCCGGGAGGCGCTGCGCATGCTTGACGTGCAGCAACTGTGCGCCTGGTACGGCAAGGCGCAAATCCTGTTCGACGTGTCGCTGCGCGTCGGCACCGGGCAATGCGTGGCGTTGATGGGACGCAACGGCGCGGGCAAGTCGACGACCATGAAGAGCATCATGGGCCTGCTGCCGCGGCGAAGCGGCCGGGTGGACTTCGACGGCCGCGACATCTCGCATCTCGCACCGCACCGCATCAGCCGCCTCGGCCTGGGCTGGGTGCCCGAAGACCGGCGCATCTTCACCGACCTGAGCGTGCGCGAGAACCTCGAGGTCGGGCGCCAGGCGCCGCGCGCCGATGCGCCGCCGTGGACGCCGGAAAAGTTGTTTGCGCTGTTTCCGAACCTGGCGACGATGCTGGAGCGGCCCGGCGGGCGCACCAGCGGCGGCGAACAGCAGATGCTGACGATCGCGCGCACGCTGATGGGCAACCCGCGCCTGATCTTGCTCGACGAGCCTTCGGAAGGAGTGGCGCCGTTGATTGTTGAACAATTGGCGCAAATGATCGTCGAGCTCAAGCAACAGGGCCTGGCGATCCTGCTGTCGGAACAGAACATCCACTTCGCGCGCCTGGTCAGCGACAGCGCCGTCGTGCTCGAAAAGGGCCAGGTTCAGTTCAGTGGCACGATGCAGCAATTGATGGCCGACGAAGCGCTGCAGCGCGCTTGCCTCGGCGTATGAAGGTCCTTGCATGAGTCATCGAACATGAGTCACCGAACATGAGTCGCATCGCGGGCATCGACGTCGGCGGCACGTTCACCGACCTGGTCTACATCGACGACGCGACGGGTGAAGTGCGCCTGGCCAAGGTGCCCACCACCGTGCCGAACCAGGCCTTCGGCGTGATCGCCGCGCTCGACGCAGCGTTGGTCGACCCAACCCAGCTCGAGGCCATCGTGCACGGCACGACGACGACGACGAACGCGATGCTGGAGCGCCGCACCGCGCGCGTCGGCCTGATCACGACGCGCGGCTTTCGCGACGTGCTCGAGCTCGGACGGCGCACGCGGCCGACGCCGTATGGATTGAAGGGCCGTTTCACGCCGCTGATCGAACGCTCGCTGCGCCTCGAAGTGGACGAGCGCGTCGATGCCGAAGGCCAGGTGCTGGTGGCGCTCGATGAAGCGCAGGTCGAAGCCGCGGCACGCGAGTTGCTCGCCGCGGGGGCCGAAAGCGTCGTCATCCATTTCCTGCACAGCTACATCTTCCCCGCGCATGAAGCGCGCGCCGCGCAACTCGTGCGCGCTCTGTGGCCGAACCCGCATGTAACCGCGGGCCACGCCATCGTTGCCGAATACCGCGAATATGAGCGCGGCGTAACGGCGGCAGTGAACGCGTCGATCCAGCCCGTGCTGCACCGCTACATCGCGCGCCTGCAGGAAGAATTGGCGAAGCGTGGCTTCAAGCGCGAGCTGCTCGTGATGCAGGGCAACGGCGGCACCGTGGCGGCGAGCATCGTCGCTGAACATGCCGTGAACACGGTGATGTCGGGGCCGGCGTCGGGCGTGATCGCGGCCGCGGCGACGGCGCTTCAGGCGGGCAGCGGCAGCGGTGAGTTCGCGAATGTCGTCACCTACGACATGGGTGGCACCTCGACCGACGTCGCGCTGGTGCTGGGCGGCCTGCCCGCGGTGTCGAGCGAACTCGAACTCGAATACGCGATGCCGATCCATGTGCCGATGGTCGACGTGCACACCATCGGCGCGGGCGGCGGCTCGCTCGCCAGCGTCGACGCTTCGGGCATGCTGCGCGTGGGCCCGCAAAGCGCGGGGGCGACGCCGGGTCCGATGTGCTACGGCCGTGGCGGGACGAGGCTCACGATCACGGATGCGAACCTGGTCCTCGGCCGGCTTGACCCGCAGCGCCTGTTGGGCGTGAGCGGCGCTGTCGACATGGCTGGGTTGCGCGCGGCGTTGCTGGCGCAAGTCGGCACGCCGCTGGGGTTGGACGCGACGGCAGCCGCGGCTGCGGTGCTGCGTGTGGCGAACGACAAGATGGCGGGCGCGATCCGCATGGTCAGCCTGTCGCGCGGCCACGACCCGCGCGACTTCGCGCTGTTCGCATTCGGTGGTGCCGGGCCGCTGCACGCCGTGGCGTTGGCGCGTGAGCTGGGAATTCCAAAAGTCCTGATTCCGGCGCGGCCTGGGCTCACGAATGCGTTGGGCTGCGTCGTCGCCGATTTGCGCCACGACTTCGTCGCGACCATCAATCAGCCGCTGACTGCCCTAATCGAAGGCCGTATCGCGGCCGCTTTCGCGGCTCAGGTGCAGGCGGGTCGCGAGCGCCTGCAACGCGAACAAGTCGCGGTCGAGGCGGTCGTCACCCTGCACCGTGCCGACATGCAGTTCCAGGGCCAAAGCCATATGCTGCCGGTGGCGATAGCCGACGCACACATCACTTTGCCGGAGCTGCATCGGCTGTTCGAGGCCGCCTACTGGCAACGCTTCGGGGTCGCCCTGCCCGAGATCAAGCCCGTGCTCGTGAACCTGCACACTGCCGTCATCGGCAAACGGAAAAGCGTCTCGCTTCAAGCGGTGGCGGTGGCGCAGCCGCGCGCCACGCTTGCGATGGCGCTGCGCGCGCGCCGGCCGGTCTGGTTCGAAGCGGCGGGCTGGATGGAGACTGCGCTTTACGTACGCGAGCACTTGCCCGAAGGCTGTGAATTCGACGGGCCGGCGGTGATCGAACAACTCGATTGCACGACGCTGATCGAGCCCGGGAATCGAGTCAGGATGGACGCCATCGGCAACTTGATCGTGACGCTGTGAGGACTGCAGACATGGTTATCGACCCCATCACCCTGTCGGTGCTGCAAAACGGCTTGCAGCAGGTTTGCAACGAGATGGATCTGGCTTTCGTGCGCAGTGCGTTCAGCCCGGTGATTGCCGAGGCGCTGGACCGCTCGGACGGCATCTACCACCGCGACACCGGCGAGCTGATCGCGCAGGGCGAGCTCGGCCTGCCGGTGTTCGTCGGCACGATGCAGTTCACGGTGCAGGCCGTGATCGAGCATGTGACGCAGCGCAAGGTCGAACTCCATCCCGGCGACATGTTCATCGTGAACGACCCCTACCTCGGCGGCACGCACTTGATGGACGTGAAGTTCGTGCAGCCGTTTTTCTACCGGGGCGAACTCTGGTGCTGGCTTGCCAACACCGGCCATTGGCCCGACACCGGTGGCATGGTGCCGGGCGGGTTTTCGGCGAGCGCAACCGAAGTCGAACAGGAAGGGCTGCGCCTGCCGCCCGTCAAGCTCTACAAGCGCGGCGTGCTCGATGACGAGATCCTGTCGATCATCCTGTCGAACATCCGCATCGCGGACCAGCGCATCGGCGACATCAAGGCGCAGGCCGCGGCCTTGAGCACCGGCGAAAAGCGCCTCACCGCGCTGCTCGAGCGTTATGGCTCGGGCACGGTGGAGCAGGCAATCGTCGAGCTGAAAGCGCGCGCGGCGCAGCAGATGCGTGCCAGGATCGCGAGCATTCCCGACGGCGTTTTTGTCGGCGAAGCTTTCGTCGATTCCGACGGCGTGGTCAACGAGCCGCTCAGAATCGCGATGCGAATCACCAAGTCGGGCCAGGGTGAACAGGCACAACTCAGCTTCGACATGAGCGGCTCATCGCCGCCATGCAAGGGCCCGATGAACAGCGTGATCGCGACCACCAAGTCGTCGATCTACCTCGCCGTAAAACACGTCTTTCCCGAGGTCGCGCTCAACGCCGGAACGTTTGCGCCGCTGCACATCGTCGAGCCCGAAGGCACGTTCCTCTACGCACGTTACCCGCGCCCGGTGTCGGGCTGCGCCGCCGAGGTCAGCCAGCGCATCGCCGAGGCCGTGTTCGCGGCGCTCGGGAAAGCGATCCCCGATCAGTTGTTCGGCGCACCGGCGGGAACGAGCGGCAATCTGGGCATCGGTGGCTTCGACCCGCTGAAGAACCGCGCCTATGTGATGTACGTGATCTCGGGCGGCGGCTACGGCGGCAGCCCGCAGGGTGACGGCATCAGCAACGGCTGTTCGACGATCGGCATTTCGAAAACCACGCCGATCGAGATCATGGAGCAGCTCTACCCGGTGCTGTTCGAAGAGTATTCGCTGCACGAAGGTTCGGGCGGCGCCGGCGAATTCCGCGGCGGCTTCGGCGTCAACTACCGCATCAGGTTGCGCCGTGGCGAAGCTCGCGTGTCGATGGTGATGGACCATGGGCGGGTTGGGCCACCGGGGGCGCAGGGCGGTGCAAGCGGCGGCGTGAACAAGGTCAAGATCATCCGCGACGGCGTGGCCTATGTCCCGCAGCACTTGTCGAAGGACCAGGACATCGCGATCAGCGCCGGCGATGTGATCTGCGTCTCGACGCCGGGCGGTGGGGGGTTTGGTGAACCCGCGCGGCGTGTGGCAGGTGCGATGTCGCGTGACGTTGCGTTGGGATACTACTCGGCAGATCAGGTGCGCAGCATGTTCGGCTCGACGTGAAGCGCGGGGCACATATGCGGGAAGCAGCATCAACGTGGGAGTTGCAATGACGACGCAATCTCGGACTTGGGTCTTCACGGTGCTCATGGCATTGATGACCGGCCTGCCGCTATCGGTACTTGGCGCTCCACCCCCCGTAGAGCACTTCACCAGGTTGCCCAATATCGACGGCGTCGTATTGTCCCCATCGGGCAACCGGCTGGCGATTCTGTCGTTCGGAAAGGAAGGCCGGCGCCGGCTCGGCGTGGTCGATCTTGTGCCGTCCGTTGGGCAGCCACGCATCGTTGCCGCTTTCAGCAATGCAGACGTGACTGCGGTGCGATGGGTGAATGACAAGCGCCTGGTTTTCGATGCCTTCGTTCCTGGCGCCGAGGTTCGCGAAGGCGACGCGGGTACTTCCGCAGTCAATCACGACGGTTCGGAGCAACGGCAACTGATCTCGTGGGACCTTGGCCCCAGGGAGTTCTCCAGAGTCACCTCGAGAATTCTTCCCTACGGATGGCACTTTCATTCGACGATCAACGGCGATGGCGACGACATCCACGTCTACAAGGGCGCAACGGACATTCTGGGAGACCTCGCCGAGATTCAGTTGGGGCGTTTGAACACCGTCACCGGCGAGTTCAAGTCATTAAGCCATGGCCTGCCCAAAGGCACCAGACAGTGGTTGTTGGATCGCAAGAGCGAGCCTCGCGTCGTCAGCGCCTATGCCGACGGTCGAATCAAGGTGTACTGGCGCAAGCTTGAATCCACCGAGTGGACCGAGGTGGCAAACTTTGACCCACTCAAAGAGCCGGGCTTTGCGCCAGTTTTTGTTGACCGTGAAGGTGCAATCCTTGTCGCTGCTGAGATGGGTGGCGATACCGAGGGGCTCTATCAGTTCGACCCTGTCGCCAAGCGCGTGCTTCGTGAGCCGCTGCTGAAGGTCGCGGGATTCGATTTGCATCCCGAGATCGAGGATGACCCACAAACCGGCAGCCTCCTGGGCGTGCACTTCGTCGCAGACCGGGCAATGAGTTATTGGTTTGAAGAGCGCGTCGAGAAGATTCAACGCGGGATCGATGCAGCGCTGCCTGGCCGGATGAACAGACTGTTCTGCCGCCGTTGCGGATCGACCAGCTTCTTCGTGATCCACTCAAGTTCAGACAAGCACCCCGGAGAGTATTTTCTCTACGATGCCGGCAAGGCTACGCTGCGCCTGCTTGGTGTGTCCCGACCCTGGATCGACGAAGCCTCGCAGGGGCGTCGCACCTTCCACAGGATCGCAGCGCGAGATGGATTGCAAATCCCAGTCTATGTGACGCATCCGGCGAATGCGGCGCCGAACCAGGCGCTGCCCGCAGTCGTTCTTGTGCACGGCGGTCCCTATGCGCGTGGCAGCGATCTTGGGTGGGAGGCTGAAGCTCAATTCCTGGCGTCACGCGGCTACCGGGTTCTGCAGCCCGAATTTCGCGGCAGCACCGGCTATGGTTACCGGCTCTTCCGAGCCGGTTGGAAAGAATGGGGTCGCGCCATGCAAAACGACCTGGTGGATGCGGTGCAATGGGCAACGAAGGAAGGCCTGGTCGATCCTGCAAAAGTGTGCATCGTCGGTGCCAGCTACGGTGGTTACGCGGCCATGATGGCTCCGATCACGCACCCTGGCGCGTTTGTCTGCGCGGCCAGTTTTGCCGGGGTCACCGACATCGACTTGATCTACAGCGTCAGTTGGAGTGATACATCGGCGGAGTCCCGCCGTTACGGCATGCCGGTCTTGATCGGTGACCGTGAAAAGGACGCTGCGAGCCTGGCGGCGGCGTCGCCTTTGAAGCGTGCTTCGGAGATCAAGGTGCCTGTGCTGCTCGCCCACGGCGGCTTGGATCGCAGGGTCCCGATCGTCCATGCGAGCAAGTTCTTCGATGCAGCGCGCGCGGGCGGTGTTGCCATTGAATGGGTCGACTACCCCGCCGAAGGCCACGGTTTCTTCATCCCGGCCAACCAGGCCGATTACTATGGCCGGCTCGAGCGCTTCTTGGAGAAGTCTCTCAAGGCAGCGCCGAATTGACGCGTTCCAATGGGCGGCGCATTGCTGCCGAGTGCGCCGGCTATCATCACCACGCCGCAGACGCAGACGCCCGCGGCAGCGTTCTCAGGGCGGGGTGAAATTCCCCACCGGCGGTGATGGTCATGGCTGGGAAGCCATCGCACAAGCCCGCGAGCGCCTGGCTTCTCGCGTGGAAGTCGGGGTCAGCAGATTCGGTGTGAATCCGAAGCCGACGGTCAAAGTCCGGATGAAAGAGAGCGCGTTGCCCTAAACGCCCTCACTGCGCACGGCGCAGTGAGGGTGCCTGGGCGCGTGCGCCCTGATTCTGGCAACCCTTCCGCTTCAAGGAACACCATGAATCAGCTTCAAGCTTCCGCGCAACGAACCTCGCACCACGCCGCCGGCGCGCCGCCAACCGCGGCGCCGCCGTGGCGCTTCGCGCTGATCCGCGCCGAGTGGCACGCAACGATTGTGCAGCGAGCCTGCGACAGCTTTCTCGCCGAGATCGAGCGTCATTCCAACCCAACGCACAGCGTCGACGTGTTCGAGGTTGCCGGCGCTTTCGAGATCCCGCTGCACGCGCTGCGGCTCGCGCGCAGCGGCCGCTACGCGGCCATCGTCGGCTGTGCGCTGGTCGTCGACGGTGGCATCTACCGCCACGAATTTGTCGCCGACGCCGTGATCTCGGGCCTGATGCGGGTGCAGCTCGACACCCAGGTGCCGGTGATCTCGGCCGTGCTCACGCCGAAGAACTTTCACGAACACGACGAACACCGGCGCTATTTCAGCGAACACTTCGTCGTCAAGGGCCGCGAGGCAGCGCACGCTTGCCTGGCGACGGTGCAAAGCCTGGCACGTCTGAACGCCTGCGACGAACTCGCATGCAACTGACGAGGTTTGGTGGATGCAAACGACCCACCGTCGTCTGTCCGCGCCAGGTCAGCATGCCGACGTCGTGGCGACAGGGCGGCGGCGGCGCCCCCGTTCTCCGGCCCACGCTCGCGGGCGGCCGTGATTGCCTGCAACGCGCTGCCGCATCATCACCGCTGTGCCCTGCAACCATGGGAGGCGACCGCGAATCGGGCCTGCGCCCGGGGGCACCACCACCGCCCTGATGCCTCCGGGGATGCATGCCACGCCTTCGCATGCGACCCGGGTGCCCGGGGCAGGTGGCTTGGGGTACGGTCGCAGGCCCCATTCGCGGTGGCCGCGACCAGCGCACGAACAAACGGTGTTGATGGCGCAGCGCCTGCGAACCGAATACGGTGCCCCGCGAGCGTGGGCCGGAGAACGTACTCCGGGCCACCTGTCCTGCTCCACGTGTGCACGCGCCCCGCTGCGAACCGCGGCAATTGGCTGATTGCCGACCGGCTCTCCAATGATTGAAAAAGAATCCGTATGGGCGCCGCAATACGGCGACAAGCCCCGTCCCGGTGCCAGCAGCGTGCCGCCCATCAGGCCGCGCAGCGCCGGGCCTCAGCCGCGCTGCCGAAAGTGCAGCGCAGCGAAATCGCGCTTCAGCCGGTCGCACCCACCCCGAACTGGCTGACGCCATAGGCCGTCTGCAAACCCGATTCTTCGGCGCCGAAATAGGCTGCTGCGCGCTGCAGCCAACTCGGTTGGCGCGGCGCGCCCGACGCATGCATCGGGCCCGGGCGCCGCGACAGGCGCAACGACGAAGGCGCAGCGCCGCGGCAATTCTGCCCATTGCCGGCCCTGGACGATGCTTCGATCCGAGGGGCAGAGGGTTTCTTGCTCATGGCAGATGCCTCCTGAATTGAGCGCTGTGGCCGGTTATCGGCACGGCATAGACGCCGCCCCTGCATTGCAGTGTGCAGACTTCATGCCGCCTTCATGAACCCGATGCGCGGCGCGCGTTTCGAGGAATAACCACGCGCGGTGCCCGCCAGAGCGTCAAAACACGGCACGCGCTTGCGCGAAAACGTCGGAGGCGACCGAATTTGTCACGCGCCGGCGGCGCGACAAATCACGCCGCCGCGCGGTACCCGCGCGGGATCGCGCCCAGCAACTTGCGCGTGTATTCCTCGCGTGGTGCGTCGAGGATTTGTGCCACGCTGGCTTGCTCGACGACGGCGCCGTCCTTCATCACGAGCACCTCGTCCGCCATGAAGCGCACCACGGCGAGGTCGTGGCTGATGAAGATGTAGGACAAGCCGAGTTCGTCCTGCAAGTCCTTCAACAGGTTCAGCACCTGCGCCTGCACCGAGACGTCGAGCGCACTCACGGCTTCGTCGAGCACCAGCACTTCGGGGTTCAGGGTCAGGCAGCGCGCGATCGCAATGCGCTGGCGCTGGCCGCCGGAAAATTCGTGCGGGTATTTGTTCAGCGCGCTTTCCGGCAGGCCGACCTTCGCCAGCAGGCTTAGTGCGCGCGCTTCGCGCTCCGCGGTGCTGCTGCCGATGGCGTGGATCAGCATCGGCTCGAGCAGCGTTTGCGCCACGGTGAAACGTGGGTTCAGCGATGCATAGGGGTTCTGGAACACGACCTGCAGGCGTTTGCGCACCGCCAGCATCTCGTGCTTGTTCAGCGCCAGCAGGTCGCGGCCTTCGAACATCGCGCGCCCCTGCTGCGGCCCGCCGCTGGCTTCATGCAAGCGCAGCAGGGTCAGGCCGAGCGTCGTCTTGCCGGAGCCCGATTCGCCGACGATGCCCAAGGTGTGGCCGCGCCGCAGCGTGAAACTCGCGTCGCGCACCGCCTTGAATTCCCTGCGGCCGAACACGCCGCTGCGCAGCCAGAAACTCTTGCTCAGGCGCGTGGCTTCGATCACCACCGGCGCACTTGCGTCTTTGATCACCGCGGCGGTTGCGGCCTGTGTCCCGGCATAGGCGCCGTCGATGTGGTCGTCGATCACCATCAGGCGCGCGCTGCGCTGCTCGAGCGTCGGCCGGCACGCGAGCAGGGCTTTCGTGTAGAGGTCTTGCGGTGCGCCGAAGATCTGTGCCACCGGCCCCTGCTCACGCACCGTGCCTTCGCGCATCACGACCACATGGTCGGCGATCTCGCCCACCACGCCCAGGTCGTGGCTGATGAAGAGCATGCTCATGCGGTGCTTCTGCTTGAGTGCGCCGAGCAGTTCGAGGATCTGGCGCTGGATCGTCACATCCAGCGCCGTCGTCGGCTCGTCGGCGATCAGCAATTTCGGCTCGCAGGAAATCGCGATCGCGATCATCACGCGCTGCTGCTGGCCGCCCGACAGTTCATGCGGATACGACGCGAGGCGCCGCTTCGGCTCGGGCAGGCCCACTTCCACGAGCAACGCCTCGGCCCGCTCCAGCGCGGCGCGCCGGCTCAAGGCCAGGTGCTTGATGAGCGGCTCACAAATCTGCTCGCCGATGCTGAACACCGGGTTCAACGAGGTCAAGGGATCCTGGAAGACGCAGGCAATGTCTTTGCCGCGCAGGCGCTGCAAGTCGTGCAGGTTGGCCGCCAGCATGTCGCGGCCCTGGAACGTGATCGCGCCCTGGCGCTCGGCGTTGTCGGGCAGCAGGTTCAGGATCGACATCGCCGTCACGCTCTTGCCCGAGCCCGATTCACCGACGAGCGCGAGCGTGCTGTTCTCGGGCAGGTCGAAACTCACGCCGCCCGGCGCGGCGCCTTCGCCGCGGCCCACGGCCTGGACGCGCTGCGTGATGCCGGCCACCTTGCCGAGGCGAAACGCCACACGCAGATCCCGGATCGTCAACAGCATCGTCTATTCCAACCCGCGCAACTTGGGATCGAGCGCGTCGCGCAGCGCGTCGGTGAAGAGCGAGAACGCGGTCACGAACACGGCCATGAACAGGGTCGCCGCGGCGAGTTGCCACCAATGGCCGAGGATCAATTCGCTTTGCGCCTCGGCCAGCATCGTGCCCCAGCTCACCTGATCCACCGCGACGCCCAGGCCCAGGTACGACAGGATCACCTCGGCCTTGATGAAGCCCACGACGTGGATCGAGAGCTGCACCAGCGCGACATGGCTGACGTTGGGCAGGATGTGGCGGAACATGCGCGAAAACGTGCTCGCGCCGATCGCTTCCGCGGCGCGCACGTACTCACGCACCGCGTGTTTCATGAATTCGGCGCGCACCAGGCGGTAGATGCCGGTCCAGCCGGTCAGTCCGAGGATGATGACGATGCTCCACACGCCTCTCGGAATGATGGCGTCGGCGCGGTTCAGCACCGCCGCGAACGTGAAGATCAACAGGATGCCGGGGATCGACGTGAATACGTTGTAGACCCATTCGAGCAGGTCGCCCACCTTGCCGCCGAAGAACCCGCCCAAGGCGCCGAGCACGGTGCCGATCAAGGTCGCGACGAGCGCGGCGAGCACCCCGACCATGATCGAGATCTCGGCGCCCTTCACGGCTTTGGCGAGAACGTCGCGCCCGAGCCTGTCGCCGCCGAACGGCAGGGTTTCGCTCTTGATCGTTTCGACCGTTTTGAGTTGCGCCGCGCGTTCGGCCCATTCCTTGTAGCGCGGCGCGAGCGGGTCGACATCGGAGATGTCGACGTTCGGGCCTGTAGGTTGTGCGATCGCATTGCTCTCGGTCGGCGGCGCCGGACCGACGAAGTGCGGCGGCGCGTTCGGCACTCCCACTTCCTGCTGCCAGCCGCGCGCCACCAGGCCGGACGCCGACGCGACGATCAACACCAGGAATGCGGCCACGATGGCGAGCGACACGAGGCCGACGCGGTCGGAGCGAAAACGCGTCCACGCCGCGCCCCAGACGCCGCCGCTGGCCGCGGGCGCCCCGGAACCGGCAGCCAACACCGCGCTCATGGTGTCGGCCCCTGGGCGACGGCGTAGCGCGACTCCCGCCCCGCTGGCAATCTCGCTCGCCGCAGGCGGCCCGCCCCGGCGCTCATTTGAGAACGACCCGCGGATCGGCGAGTTTGTAGAGCACGTCGGTGACGAGGTTGACGCACATCGTGATCACGGCGATGTAGATCGTGACCGCTTGAATCACGGGATAGTCGCTGCGATTCACGGCGAGCAGGACTTCGCGTCCCAGCCCCGGAATCGAAAAGAAGGTTTCGATCAGGAACGAGCCGACGAAGATTCCCGGCAATGCCACCGCGACGTTGGTCAGGATCGGGATCAGCGCGTTGCGCAGCACATGCTTGAGCAGAATGGTGCGTTCGGTGAGGCCCTTGGCGCGCGCCGTGCGCACGTAGTCCTGGCCGATCTCGTCGAGGAAGAACGTGCGGTACAGCCGCATCTGCGGCGCCAGGCCGACCATCACCGCGAGCAGCACCGGCAGCGGCGTGTAGACGAGCAGATTCGTCAGCGTGCTGTCGCTCCAGCCCTGCACCGGGAACCAGCCGAACTGGAACGCGAACAGGTACTGGCCGACGATCACGTACACCAGGAACGAGATCGACAGCGCAACCGTGGTCACGACCATCAGGCTGCGGTCGGTCAGCGAGCCGCGCACCGCAGCCACTGCCATCGCGAAGGGGATTGCAAGCAACACGTCGAGCAACAGGATCGGCACCATCACCGTCAAGGTGGCAGGCAGGCGCGTCATGAACAGGTTCGCCACCGACTCATTCGTCGCCCAGCTCTTGCCCCACTCGAAGGTGACGATCTGCCTGAAGAAGATCCAGAGCTGCTCCCACACCGGCAGGTTCAGACCGAGCTGGTCACGGATCGCCTGGATTTGATCCGGCGAAGCGTTCAAGCCACCAAGAATTTCCGCCGGGTCGCCGCCGAAGTACTTGAACAGGAAGAACACCAGCAGCACGACACCGATCAGCGTCGGGATCATTTGCCAGAGGCGCCGGATCAGGTAGGCGAGCATGCGGTGGGGCGCGGGGGCGGTGGGTGGGGCGAGTGGGTTCGGGGCCTGGCGCCGTGGCGGCGCAGCGCAGTCTACGCGAGACGGGGTCGCAAGCGCACCCGCACTTGCCCGACGCGCAACACAGCGACAAACCCCTAGACTTGCGGGCCGGACGGGCGCACGCCCGCGCGCGATTCGGGAGCGAACATGGTGAAACGACCTGGCAGGTTGCAGCGTTGGCTGGTGGCGGGACTTGCAGCCCTGACTGCAGCGCACGCCGGGGCCCAGCAAGCATCGGCGAGCGGCCAGAAGGTGTTGCGCTACGCCTTCCCGGTGGCGGAGACCGGCTTCGACCCGGCGCAGGTGAGTGATTTGTACTCGCGCACGATCACGGCCGGAATCTTTGAAGGGCTGCTCGCGTTCGACTTCCTGGCCCGGCCGTTCGTGATGAAGCCGCTCACCGCGCGCGCGCTGCCCGAGATCTCGGCTGACTTCACAAGCTTCACGTTTCGCATCAAGCCCGGCATCCTGTTCGCCGACGACCCGGCCTTCAAGGGCGCGCCGCGCGAGTTGACGGCCGCCGACTATGTGTACGCGATCAAACGCCATTACGACCCGCGCTGGAAGAGCCCCAACCTGTACCTGCTGGAAAACGCGCGCCTGCTCGGCCTGAGCGAATTGCGCAAGAAGGCGATCGACGCCAAACAAGCCTTCCCCTACGACGTCGAAGTCGAAGGCGTGGCTGCGCTGGATCGCTACACGCTGCGGTTTCGTCTGGCCGAACCGTCGCCGCGCTTCCATCAACAGGTGCTGACCGACAGCTCTGCGTTCGGCGCCATGGCGCGCGAGGTGGTTGAGTTCTACGGCGACAAGATCATGGAGCACCCGGTCGGCACCGGGCCCTACCGGCTGGGCCAGTGGCGGCGCAGTTCGCTCATCGTGCTCGAGCGCAACCCGCGCTTTCGCGAAGAGTTCTACGACGAGCAGCCCAGCGCCGACGATCCGGTGGCGATGGCGATTGCGAAGCAGATGCGTGGCAAGCGCATGCCGATGATTGACCGCGTGGAGGTTGCGATCATCGAAGAGGTGCAGCCGCGCTGGCTGTCATTCCTCAACCGGCAAAGCGACTTTCTGGAGCGCCTGCCGAACGAGTTTGCGAACGTCGCGATTCCGAACAACAAACTCGCGCCGAATCTGGCCAAGCAGGGAATCAAGATGGACCAGGCGCCGCTGGTCGACGTGACGCTGTCGCTGTTCAACCAGGAACATCCGATGGTCGGTGGCAACAGTCCGGCCAAGGTGGCGTTGCGGCGCGCGATCGCACTCGCCTACAACAGCGATGAAGAGATTCGCCTGGTGCGCAGGAACCAGGCGGTGCGCGCACAAGGAGCGATCGCGCCGCTCGCCTTCGGCTACGACCCACAGTTCAAGACCGAGATGGGCGACTTCGACGTCGCGCGCGCCAAGGCGCTGCTCGACCTGTACGGCTACCTCGACCGCGACGGCGACGGCTGGCGCGAACAGCCCGACGGCTCGGCGCTGCTGCTCGAGTACGCGACCCAGCCCGATCAGTTGAGCCGCCAGCTCGCCGAACTCTGGCAGAAGAGCATGAACGCGATCGGTGTGCGCATCACGTTCAAGAGCGCGAAGTGGCCGGAGAATCTGAAAGCCTCACACTCGGGCAAGTTGATGATGTGGGGCGTGGGTTGGCTCGCGGGCAACCCCGACGGCGACACATTCCTGGCGCTCGGCTATGGCCCGAACAAGGGCCAGGCGAATCATTCGCGCTTCGACCTGCCTGCCTTCAACGAGCTCTACATACGCCAGAACAAGATGCCCGACGGCCCCGAGCGATTGGCCGTGATGCAGCAAGCCAGCAAGCTGATGGTGGCGTATGTGCCCTACAAGATCAGCAGCCACCGCATCGCCACCGACTTGATGCATCCGTGGGTGCAGGGCTATAAGCGCAACCCATTTATCCGCGAGTTCTGGAAGTACCTGGATGTTGACCTGGATGTCCTGCACCGGGAGCTGAAATGAGGCGATGCATCGCCGCCCTTGTTGCCGCCATGGCCCTGGCGCCGACAGCCCGCGCCGCGGATGACAATCCGCCCCGCGTCTTTCGGTACTCATTTCCCGCTGCGGAGACCGGTTTCGACCCGGCGCAGATCAGCGATTTGTATTCGCGCACCGTCACCGCCCATATCTTTGACGGTCTTTACCACTACGACCCTCTGGCGCGTCCTTACCGGGTGCGCCCGAACGTCGCGCTCGGCATGCCCGAGGTCAGCGCCGACTTCAAGGTCTGGACGGTTCGCATCAAGCCCGGCATCTACTTCGCTGACGACCCGGCCTTCGGCGGCAAGAAGCGCGAGCTGGTGGCGCAGGATTTCGTCTATTCGTGGAAGCGCTTCTTCGACCCCGCCTTGAACAGCCCGGTGTATTCGGGCTTCAAGGAGGCGGGCGTGATCGGCGTCGAGGCGCTGCGCCTGCGTGCGATCCAGGGCAAGACGCCATTCGACTATTCCATCGAAGTCGAAGGCATCCGCGCGCTGGACCGTTATACCTTGCAGTTCAAGCTGGATTCACCGCGCCCGCGCCTGATCTACACGCTTGCCGAGGGCAACCTGTTTGGCGCGGTGGCGCGTGAAGTGGTCGAGTTCTACGGCGACAAGGTCATGGCGCACCCAGTCGGCACGGGGCCGTTCATGCTCAAACAGTGGCGGCGCAGTTCGCTCATCGTGCTCGTGCGAAACCCGGCATTTCGCGAGACCTACTACGACGCCGAGCCGAACCCGGATGACGCCGAAGGGCATGCCATGCTTGCGCGTTTCAAGGGTCGGCGCCTGCCGATGCTCGACCGCGTCGAAATCAGCATCATCGAAGTCAGCCAGCCGCGCTGGCTGGCATTCCTCAACGAGCAGTTCGACCTGCTGACCGTGCCGCTGGAGTTCGCGGGCGTCGCGGCGCCCAAGGGCAAGCTTGCGCCGAATCTCGCCAAACGGGGTGTTGGCCTGCAACGTATCGTGAATACGGACCGCACGCTGTACTACTTCAACATGGAGGACCCGCTGGTCGGTGGCTACACACCGGACAAGGTGGCGCTGCGGCGCGCGATCAGCCTGGCCACCGACGTCTCGCGTGAAATAAACCTGCTGCGCCGCGGCCAGGCGGTGCCGGCGCAGACCGTGCTTGCGCCCGGCACCTGGGGCTACGACCCGAATTACAAGAGCGAGAACAGCGACTACAGCCCGGCGCGCGCAAAGGCCCTGCTCGATATGTACGGCTACGTCGACCGCGATGGCGACGGCTGGCGCGACCTGCCCGACGGCAAGCCGTTGATCCTGCAGTACGCCACGCAACCCGATGAGTTGTCGCGCCAGTTCGACGAGCTGTGGAAGAAGAACATGGACGGCGTCGGCCTGCGCCTGAACGTGATCAAGGGCCAATGGCCCGAGCAGTTGAAGATGGCGCGCGCCGGCCAACTGATGATCTGGCAGCTCGGCTACACCGCCGCCAGCCCGGACGCACAAGATGGCCTTCAAACCCTCTACGGCCCCGGCGCGGGGGGCCAGAACCTGCCGCGCTTCAGGCATGCTCGCTTCGATCAAATCTACGAGCGCATGCAGGCCTTGCCCGACGGGCCTGAACGCCTGGAGCTACTGCATGAGGCGCTGAAGATCGTGACCGCACTCGCGCCGCACAAGTACAACGTGCACCGCGTCATCACCGACCTGACCCAGCCCTGGCTGCTGGGTTACCGCCGCCCAACGTTCGGCAGCCAGTTCTGGCAATACGTCGACGTCGACCCGGCCCATCGGCCCAAGGTGAAATAGGGCACGGGCCGGGCGATGCGGCGGCGTCAGGTGATTGCCGGTTCGGCCGCCGCGCTCGCAACGGCGCAGCTCGTGCCGCCGCAAGCTGCGAACGAGCCGCGCCGATCAAGGACGCTGCGGATCGCCTTTAACACCGCCGAGACCAGCTTCGACCCGCCGCAGATCTCGGACAGCAATTCGTTCGCGGTGGCGGCGAGCATTTTCGAGTCGCCTCTGACCTACGACTACCTCGCCCGACCGGTGAAGCTGCGTCCGCAAACTGCGGTAACGCTGCCCGAGATCTCCGGCGACTTCACGCGCTTCACATTTGATATCCGCCCCGGCATCTTCTTCGCCGACGACCCGGCGTTTCGCGGCCGCAAGCGCGAGCTGGTGGCGCAGGACTACGTCTACAGCGTCAAGCGCTTCTACGACCCCAAGCTCAACGCCGAGAGCATCTACATCTTCGAAAACGCCAAGGTGCTGGAGCTTTCGGAGCTGCGCGCCAAGGCGCGGCGCGACAAGACCGCCTTCGACTACGACAGGCAAGTCGAGGGCATTCGCGCGACTGATCGCTACACGTTCCAGGTTCGCCTGGGCGCGCCAAACCCGCGCTTTCACCACCAGTTCGCGACGACGATGACGGGCGCGGTGGCACGCGAAGTCGTGCAAGCTTACGGCGACGATATCGGTGCACATCCGGTGGGCACCGGGCCGTTCAAGCTGGAGTCGTGGCGCCGCGCCTCAAGGATTGTGCTGACGCGCAACCCGAGCTTTCGCGAACAGTTTTTCGATGCGCAGCCTGAGCTCGACGACGCCGAGGCCGAATCGGTCGCGTCCGAACTCGCCGGCGAGCGCCTGCCGCTGCTCGACCGGGTTGAGATCAGCGTCATCACGGAAGCGCAGCCACGCTGGCTTGCATTTCTCGAAGGCTCGATCGATCTGCTCGCGCTGCCCAATGAGTTCGCGCCGATTGCGATTCCCAACAATCGCCTGGCGCCGCACCTGGCGCGCAGCGGCGTGCGGCTGCAACGCGGATTGCAGCCGGAGATGGCAATGACCTACTTCAACATGGACGACCCACTCGTGGGAGGCAACGCGCCGGACAAGGTGGCGTTGCGACGCGCGGTCGCCTTGGCCTTCGACGGCGACGAATACAGTCGCGTCGTGCGCAATGGTCAGGCCATCGCCGCGCAGTCGACGATTCCGCCGTTCACCTCGGGCTACGTCGAGTCGTACCGCAGCGAAATGAGCAGACACAGCCGCGCCGAAGCGATGGCTCTGCTCGACGTGTTCGGCTACGTCGACGCCAATCGCGACGGCTGGCGCGAATGCCCCGACGGTTCGCCCCTGGTGCTGCGCCTTGCCTCAACGCCCAACCAGCTCGATCGGCGCCGCAACGAGATCTGGCGCAAACACATGGCCGGCGTGGGTTTGCGCATGGAATTCGCTTATGCGACCTGGCCTGACTTGCTGAAGAAGGCCCGGGCCGGTGGCTTGATGATGTGGGGCTACACCTGGGAATCGGGCACGCCCGACGGCGGATTTTTTTTGGGCATCGGCTACGGGCCGAACGCGAGCGAAACGAATGACGCGCACTTCGCCCTGGCCGAATTCGACCGCCTGTTCGAGCGCCAATACAACTTGTCAGACGGCGCCGAGCGCGACGCAGTGATGCGGCAGGCAAAGAATCTGCTCGTGGCCTACATGCCATACAAGGCGCACGACCACGGTATCGCGAGCGACTTGCTGCAGCCCTGGGTCAAAGGCCATCGGCGCCATCCGTTCCGGCGCGACCTGTGGCGTTTTATCGGCGTCGATCCGCCACTCGCGTAGAGTGGCAACACGCCAAGTCGGAAGTATCGCGATGCCCCTGCCGCAACCCCAAATCCTGCGCTACACGCGCTGGCTGCAATCCGAGCGTGGTCTGAATTTCAACCCGACCACCACCGCCGGCTACGACGAACTCTGGCGCTGGTCGGTCTCGGATCTGCGTGCGTTCTGGGGTTCGATCTGGGACTACTTCGACCTGCGCTCGCCGGTGCCGTACTCGCAGGTGTTGGTCGATGAAGTGATGCCCGGCGCGAAGTGGTTCCCTGGCGCGATGGTCAACTACGCGGCGCAGGTGCTGCGCCACACCGATGCCACACACGCAGCGGGCCAGCCGGCGATCATCTTCCAGAACGAACTCCTGGCGCAGCGCGGCGAACTGCAGGAACTCTCCTGGCCCGAGCTGAAACGCCAGATCGGCTCGTTCGCTGCGGCCTTGCAGCGCATGGGTGTGATGCCCGGGGACCGGGTCTGCGCCTTCCTGCCCAACGTGCCGCAGACGGTGGTGGCGTTCCTCGCTTGCGCGAGCGTCGGTGCGGTCTGGTCGGTGTGTTCACCCGACATGGGGCCAGTGGCGGTGCTCGACCGCTTCCGCCAGATCGAGCCCAAGGTCTTGATCGCCTGCGATGGTTATGTGTACGGCGGCGTTGCGCATGACCGCCAGGCTCTGTTGCTCGAGTTGCTTGCCGCTTTGCCGAGCGTGCGAGACGTCGTGCTGCTGCGCAACCTGGAACCGCAATCCGACCCGGCGCGACTCGCGAATTCGCAGCGGCGCGCGCATGATTTCGATGCACTCACCGCGGGCAGTGAAATTGCCGAGCCCCTGTGGCTGCCCTTCGATCACCCCCTGTGGGTGGTCTATTCGAGCGGCACGACGGGCCTGCCCAAGGCCATCGTGCACGGCCACGGCGGCGTGATGCTCGAAACCATGAAGGGGGCGTGCCTGCACAACAACCTGGGGCCCACGCTGCAGACGGGCGCCCGTTTTCATTGGTACAGCTCGACGGGCTGGATCATGTGGAACCTGCAGGCCGGGGTTCTGCTCGGCGGCACCAGCGTGTGCATGTTCGACGGCAGCCCCACCGGCCGTGCGGGCCAGGCCGACTGGAGCACGCTGTGGCGCTTTGCCGCCGCATCGGGCGCCACTTTCTTCGGGGCGGGCGCGGCGTTCTATGCGAACTGCCTGAAGGCCGATGTCCGGCCCGCCGAGTTGGCCGACCTCTCGAACCTGCGGACCATCGGCTCGACCGGCTCGCCCCTGGCCATCGAGTGCTATCGCTGGATTCATGAGCGCCTGCCGCAAGTGGACGGCCGGCCGATCTGGCTTGCGCCGATCTCGGGCGGAACCGACTTTGCCGGTGCCTTCATCGCCGGATTGCCCACGCTGCCGGTGATCGACGGCGAAATGCAATGCCGCTGTCTGGGCGCTGCAGTGCAAGCCTGGAGCGAGCCGGACGCGAATGGTGCAGGCCGAGCCCTGATCGATGAAGTGGGCGAGCTTGTCTGCACCAAACCGATGCCGTCGATGCCGCTGTACTTCTGGGGTGATGCCGGCAACCGGCGCTACCTCGACAGTTATTTCGACATGTACCCCGGGGTCTGGCGCCATGGCGACTGGATCCGCATCACGCCGCGCGGTGGCGCCATCATCTATGGCCGCAGCGACGCCACGATCAACCGCCACGGCATCCGCATGGGCACGGCCGAGCTGTACCGTGCCGTCGAGGCGCTGCCCGAGGTGCTGGACAGCCTCGTCGTCGACCTTGAATACCTTGGGCGCGAGAGCTACATGCCGCTGTTCGTGGTGCTGCGCAAGGGCCTGCTGCTCGACGCTGCGCTGAGCGCATCGATCAAGCAGTCGATTCGAGAGGCTTTGTCGGCGCGCCATGTGCCCAACGACGTGTTCCAGGTCAGCGCCATCCCGCGCACGCTGTCGGGCAAGAAGATGGAGCTGCCGGTGAAGAAGCTGCTGCAGGGAACCCCCGCGGAGCAGGTGTTCAAGCTCGATGCGATGGCCAACGCCGACTGCGTGGCCTGGTTCACCGCCTTCGCCGCGACCCGGCTCACGCACCCCTTGCCCTGATTCAGCGCCAGGCCCGGCGCTGCGTGCGAAACACACGCAACGCCATTTGGCCCGGGGGAATAATCGCACCCACGCTTGCGTAAGCCCCGTCGTGGACGCTCCCCTCGCCTTTCGCCGCCAACTGCTGGACGCCATCCCGCGGCTGCGCCGCTACGCGCGCTCGCTGGTGTTCGACAGCCACGGCGCGGACGACCTGGTGCAAACCACCTTGGAGCGTGCGCTCGCGCATTGGCACCAGTTCGACCAGCGCCGCGACATCCTGCTGTGGGCGGTCTCGATCGCCCACAACGCCTTCATGGACGACCGCAGGCGCGAGAAGCGCCAGCCTGCGTTGGACGCCTACGAGTCTTACGACGACCGAGCCGATGAGTTGCCGGCGCCGGGCGTCGATATCGGCCTGCGCATCGACCTGCTCGCCGCGCTGCGCCGCTTGCCTGTCGAGCAGCGTGAGCCCCTGCTGCTCGTAAGCCTCGAACAGCTGTCCTATGCCGATTGCGCCCAGGCCCTGGGCATCCCCATCGGCACCGTCATGTCGCGCGTGTCGCGCGGACGCGCGGCCCTGCGTGAGCTGCTTGATGGCAAACCCCCGCGCTCGACGAGCGGGCTGCGCCGCGTCGTTTGATCCCTGACTCTTGACTCGTTGCCATCCCTGGATCCGCCATGACCGCCCCCTTCGACGACAGCATCTTCAACGCCTGGCTCGACGCCGAGCTCACGCCTGAGCGCCGCGCCGAGGTCGAAGCCTGGTTGCGCGACCACCCGCTCGACGCGGCGCGCGTGCGCCTTTGGGCCGCCGATCGTGAAGCGCTGCGCAGCCAACTCGACAGCGTGCTTGCCGAACCCGTGCCGGCCCATTTGACGCGCCTGGTGCTGCGCGGTCCGTCGGCCACCCACTGGCGCCACTGGCAGGCCCGTGCCGCGGCGTTTGCCCTGTTTGCGCTTGGCGTGGCGGTCGGTGCGGGCCTGATGTGGCGCAGCCGCATTGACGCAACACAGACCGTATCCGGCGCACCCACCCCAATGGCCTGGGTCCAACGCGCAGCGGTTGCGCACAGCGTTTACGTTCCCGAGGTGCGGCATGCGGTCGAAGTGAAGGCGCAGGAAGAACACCTGAGCCGCTGGCTCACGAAACGCCTTGCCGTCCCGGTGCAGTTGTTCGACCTGCGTGAGCAGGGCTTTGAGCTCGTCGGTGGCCGCCTCTTGCCCGACGCCGCGGGGCCGAGCGCACAGCTGATGTACCAGGCGCTGCCGGCAAACGACGGCGAGAGCGACCCGAGCCTCAAACCGGCCCGCGTCACCGTCTACCTGCGCAAACCTGACGCCAGCACGCCGGCAGCATTCCGCTACGAGCAGCAAGGCGCGCTGGGCATGTTCTACTGGATCGAGGGCGACAGTGCGCATGGCGCGGCCACCGGTTATGCGCTGGTCGGCGAACTCCCGCGCGAACGCCTGCTGGCATTGGCCGAGGCGATCCACAAACAAGGCGCGAGCATGCCTTGAGTCGCCAGGGACATGCGGGTCAATAGAATCGCGTCATGCCCCAGCCACAGACGGAAGCGAACGCCGTCCCCGCCGCGACCGCAGCCACCCCCGTTTACCGGCGCAAGCTGTTCTGGGTCGCGCTGCTGTACTTCAGCGAAGGCCTGCCGCTTGGGGTCTTCTACGACATCTTCCCGGTCTACTTTCGCCAGCAGGGCGTAAACCTGGCCGACATCGGGCTGCTCAGCCTGCTGGGTCTGGCCTGGACCGTGAAATTCCTCTGGGCACCCGCGGTGGACTGGGCGCGCCACCACCGCTGGTGGATCGCTGGCGCAAACGCCGGCATGGCCGGTGTCATGTGGTGGTTCGGTGCAGCTGCGGGCGCGGGGGCCGCGAGCATCACGATCGGGCCCTGGGTCTGGGTCGCGATCGGCATCTTCACCGTGCTTTCGGCAACCAACGACATCGCCACCGACGGCTACACGATCGAGCTGCTCGATCGCAGTGAATACGGCATGGCGAACGGTTTTCGCATCGGCTTTTATCGTGTCGGCATGATCTTCGCGGGCGTAATGCTGATGGTCTCGGGCTGGCTCGGTTGGAGCATCGCCTACTTTCTGGGCGGCACGATGTTCGCGGTGAACTCCGCCTTTGCCTTGCGCGCGCCGGTGGAGCAGCAGATCGTGAGCGACCGCGCAGACCTCGCCACCGAATTGCGCCTGCTGCGCGCCCAGCCGCTGTGGGCGCTGGCGCTGGCCTGCGTTTTGCTCGGCCTGTTGTGGCCGGGCCTGGCCCCGTTGGGGCGCTTCGCAGGCTGGCCGGCGCTGGCCTTGCACGGCGACGCCTGGTGGTTCCGGGGCGCCATTCCCGTGGGTCTGATGTTCCTTGGCGCTGGCATCATGGTGCACGCGGCGCGCCAGCCGCGCGCGCAACTGCTGCGCCAGGGCCCGGTGTTCGGTGCCTGGGTCGAATTGCTGTCGCGCCCCGGCATGATGGCAATTCTGCTGTTCATTCTGCTGTTCAAGCTGGGCGACGCCTCCATGGGCTTCATGGTCAAGCCATTTTGGGTCGACAGCGGCTTCACGGCGCAGCAGATCGGCCTCGTCAGCGTGAACCTTGGGTTGGCGCTGACTATCGCCGGTGGCTTGGTTGGCGGCTGGTATGTCGACACGCGCGGCATCTACAAGGGCTTGTGGGTGTTGGGGCTGTGGCAAGCCGTGTCCAACCTCGGTTATGCCCTGGCGGCGTGGTGGGTGCCGCGCCTGGCGCAAGGCGCTGACCCCGTGCTGGCGCAGCAGGCGCTGGTGTATGCCGCGAGCGGCCTTGAAAGTTTCACCGGGGGCCTGGGTACCGGCGCGTTTCTGGCGTTCCTGATGGCCATCACGAGCCGCACCAAGGCGACCACCGAATACGCGATTCTGTCGAGCATCTTCGCCTTCAGCCGCGCCGTCGCGGGCTGGGCCGGAGGCATCGGCGCGCAGGAAATGGGCTACGCGGCATACTTTTTCCTGACGTTCTGGCTCAGCTTCCCGGCGTATGTTCTGCTGCCGCAGGTGCGACGTATGCTGGACCAAGGCGAGGCGCGTTAGGGGTGGGCCGCGTGAGCGCGGCATGTCCGGCAGCAAGGGGTGACACAAGGGCGATGAAGAGGCAATTCAGATCCGGATTGAAAACGCACTGGGGCTGCGCCTGCTGCTTCGGCGTGCCGCTGCCGCCGCGCCGCTTGTTCGGCGCGGCGCTGCTCGGTGGCGTGGCCGCGGCCGGATTGCCCGCTTGGGCGCGTGAAGGCGTGGACGTGGGCAAGCAGTCGAGCTTCACCAAGCTCGTCTCGGCGCAACAGGTCGAACGCACGGCGTCTCAGCAGTATCTGCAGCTGCAGCAGCAGGCGGCGCAGCAAAAGGCGCTCGCACCAGACAGCCATCCGCAGCTGATTCGCCTGCGCGCGATCGCGCAGCGCATCATTCCGCACACGTTTGAATGGAACGAGCGTGCGCGCCAGTGGAAATGGGAGGTGAATCTGATCGGCAGCAAGCAGATCAACGCCTTTTGCATGCCCGGCGGCAAGATCGCGTTCTACTACGGCATCCTGCAGCAGCTGCAGCTCGACGACGACGAAGTGGCAATGATCATGGGCCATGAAGCGGCGCATGCCTTGCGCGAGCACGCGCGCGAGCAGATGGGCAAGAACGCTGCGACCAGCCTGGGCACCAGCGTGCTGTCGGCATTTCTTGGCTTGGGCAGCACCGGGGATGCGCTGTTGCGCGAGTCCGGCAAGCTGCTGTCGCTGACCTTCAGCCGCGAAGACGAATTGGAAGCCGACCTCGTGGGCCTGGAACTTGCCGCGCGCGCCGGCTACGACCCCGGCGCCGGCGTGACGCTGTGGCAGAAGATGGCCGCGGCGAGCAAGGGTTCGCCGCCGGAGTTCCTCAGCACGCACCCCAGTGGGCCGACCCGAATCCGTGACATCGAGGCGAATCTGCACAAGGT
>Ga0315286_10001038_pt1 | contig 24757 bp, 21 predicted proteins | sample YL17G10_0_MG_FD_205038 | JGI IMG/M metagenome (GOLD analysis project Ga0315286, IMG submission 205038) | Sediment microbial communities from Yellowstone Lake, YNP, Wyoming, USA - YL17G10_0 | ecosystem: Environmental > Aquatic > Freshwater > Lake > Sediment | place: USA: Wyoming | collected...
CCTTTAACCCCCTTCCTGTCCACCGGGACGAACCCGACGAAGCGCATCGCCAGCCCCACGACCGGGATGCGCAAGATGGATTTTTTGAGGACGACCCGGGCCGCTCCCGGGATGAGCATCTCGAGCAGGGGGCCGTCGAGAAAGCTGATGTGGTTGGGCATGAAAATGAGGGCCGTCCGAGGGTCGATCCGGTCGAGCCCCGAAACCTCGACTTTGATCCCGAGGATGCGCCGGGAGACGCGCATGGCCCATTGGCCGACAGCGATCAGCGGGTCTCTCCACCCCGTCAGCATGCAGAAGACGATGAACGGCGTGATGAGGATGACGAGCAGGACATAGAACAGCACCAGGGCGATCGTGCGGAATTTCATGCGCGGACGGGATTATAGCACAACGCTTTTCCTTTCCGGGATTGCTTTTTTGGCTCAATCCTCATAAAATCGGCGTCGAGGACGCTCCATGATGTGGGAACTTTTCAGAGCCCTTCGACCGCAACAGTGGATAAAAAACCTCTTTGTCTTTGCGCCCTTGATTTTTTCTCAAAACGTGCTTAACCGGGCCCTCGTCCTTCGCTCCGCCCTAGCTTTCTTGGCGTTCTGCCTCATCTCAAGCGCAGTTTACCTCCTTAACGATCTGCGGGATATCGAGGAAGACCGGCAGCACCCCCTGAAAGCCCAACGCCCGCTCGCCTCGGGCCGGCTGAGAAAAAGCGCGGCCGTCGCCGCCCTGGCGACCATCGCGCCCGCCGGTTTCCTCGTCGCCCTGCTCGTGAACCGCTCTTTTGTCTTTATCGCGCTCGCTTACTTCGCCCTGCAAATAGCCTACACCCTGTGGCTGAAACACGTGGTGATTCTCGACATTTTTGTCGTCGCCTCCGGCTTCCTGCTCCGCGTCGTCGCGGGCGGATTCGCGATCCGCGTCTATCTTTCTTCCTGGCTCCTTATTTGCACAACGCTCCTGGCCCTGTTCCTGGCGATGGGCAAGCGCCGTCATGAAATAGTCCTCATGGAAGGCCACGCCTCCAGCCACCGTCCCATTCTTAAGGAATACAACATCTATTTGCTTGATCAGATGATTTCCGTCGTCACGGCTTCGACCCTCCTCGCCTATTGTCTTTACACCATCTCCGAAGAAACCGTGGCGAAATTCGGGACGCGCAATCTCATCTACACCGTGCCCTTCGTCCTCTATGGAATTTTCCGTTACCTCTACCTCATCCATCAAAAGGCCGAGGGCGGAACGCCGGAATCCCTGATCATCCGGGACAAGCCTCTGCTTGTCGCGATCGCCCTGTGGATCGGCGTCGCCGCCGCCGTTCTCAATTTCAGGTGAACCCATGACCCGCGCGAAAGTCGCCGTCCTCAAAACCTCCCCGGATTCCGTCCGGATCGATTATGGGCGGCTCATGGAGCTGGCGGATTGGCGCCGCTTCCTGCCCCCGGATCGAGACACGCTCATCAAGCTCAACCTGTCCTGGACGAAGTATTTCCCGGCCTGCTCGAGCGAACCCTGGCAGGTAGAAGGCGTCGTGAAGACCCTCCTCGACGGCGGTTTCCCGAAAGACAGGCTCTTCCCCGTCGAGAACAAGACGGTCGTAACGGATCCCGTGAAGGGCTGCCGGAACAATCGCTGGCTGCCCGTCCTCGAAAAAAGCGGCCTGCCTTTCATTCCCTTGCCGGGAGTCGAGTGGACGGTCTATCCCTTCCGGAGCAAACTCCTCAAGCTCAACGACATCTTCCCCGAAGGGGTGCAGATCCCCAAGATGTTCATCGGGAAAAACGTGCTCCACCTGCCGACGGTCAAAACCCACGGCCACTCAACCACGACAGGCGCCGTGAAGAACGCCTTCGGAGGTCTTTTAAAAGAAGTCCGGCATTATGCCCACAAATACATTCATGAGGTCCTGGTGGATCTCTTGCTCATGCAGAAAGAGATCCATCCGAGCCTTTTCTGCGTCATGGACGGAACGGTCTGCGGAAACGGCGCCGGGCCGCGGACGATGCATCCGGTGATCGAGAATATCATCTTGGCGGGCGGGGATTCCGTGGCTATCGACTCGATCGCCGCAAAGATCATGGGCTTCAAGCCGCTGACGATCCCCTACCTCCGCATGGCTCACGACATGGGACTGGGGGTCGCCGATCCCCGGGAGATCGAAATCGCGGGCGCGGACATCGCGGAGATGAATTTCGGCTTCAAGAGCAAGCGGAGTTTCGTCATCTGGGGCGACCAAATGATCCGCAAGGGTTTCCTGCGGCGCCTGGAAAAGCTCCTTCTTCATTCCCCGCTCGTCGTCTGGGCGCCCTTCGCCTCGAACGTCTATCACGATCTCCTCTGGTATCCGACGATCGGGAAAAGACGCATCCGGGCCTTCATGAAGACGGATTGGGGACGTCTTTGGAAGACATATTGATGCGGATGGGATAGCGAATATCATCATGACCAAGAAAACTCAAATCATCCTTCAGCTATGTCTTATCATTCTGGTCACGGTGATCGCTTTTTACCCTTCTCTCAAGAATGGATTCACCAATTGGGATGATCCGGAACTGCTTCTCGAGAATGACTCGGTGAAGAGCCTTTCCTCCGGCAATATCCGGAGTTTTTTCTCGGGTTCCTATGCGGGATTCGGCGGCTATACCCCTCTTGTTTTTATGAGTTATGCGCTGGAATACCACTTTTTTAAGCTGGATCCCAAGATCTTCCATATCGATAACCTCATCTTGCATGTCCTGAATACGGTCCTGATCTATTTTTTGATCTTCTTGATCAGCCGGAACACCTGGGTGAGTTTTATCACTGCGTTGCTATTCGGCATCCATCCTTTGCATGTCGAATCCGTGGCTTGGATACAGGGCCGGAAAGACCTCCTGTTCTCGGTTTTCTTTTTGGGGGCGTTGATCAGCTACTTGCTTTTCTTACGGAAGAGGGTCAAAAAAAACATCTATTACATCCTGTCGCTCCTGCTTTTCACATGTTCGCTCTTTTCAAAAGTCACGGCCGTCGCCTTTCCCCTCGTGATCCTCCTCTTGGAATCCTATTCCGGTCGAAAGCTCGACAGGAGCGCCCTCCGCCGATCGGTCCCGTTCTTTGCCTTGGCCGTTGTTTTTCTTTCCCTGGCCTTCGTCACCCTGAAAACCGGATCCTCCGGGATCCCTACGCCCAAAGGGCATTTGACCTACTTCCAGAATTTGAGTCTTTTTTTCTACGCATTCGTTTTTTATATCAGCAAGATCCTTCTGCCCGTCCGACTCATGGCCCGCTATTCCTCCGACATCTTTCACTATCCCTTGGACCTCGTGCTGAATATCGCCGTTTTCGCCGTCGGCGGCGCGCTCATTTATTTTGTCTACCGCCGTAAAAAAGAATTCGCGACGTTCGGAACGGCATTCTTTATTCTCACGCTGATGCCGACGCTTCCCTTCCATTTTGGGGGTCAGCCTTACGCTGACCGCTATACCTACCTGCCTTTGGCCGGAATTCTTTTGATCATCTCCGCTTTCTTTCTCGAAATCCTGCCAAAAAAAAGGCCTGCGCGACAAATTCTCGGCTACGGCGCGGGCGTCTTTTTAGGCCTCGCGGTCCTCTTATTGAGCGCAAAAACTTGGGCTCTCAACCAGGTCTGGCATGACAGCTTATCGTTATGGACCCATGTCCTAAAAATTGACCCGCGGAATACGATCGCCTATTTGGATAGGGGTCAAGCCTATATCGACGCCGGAGAACTGGATAAGGCACTGGCTGACCTCGACGCGCTCGAAGAGCTCGAACCGGAAAACTTGAAGATCTACAACAATCGAGGCATTATCCATTTTAAAAGGGGCGAATATGATATGGCCCTCAACGAATTCAACCGGTGCATTGCCCTCAATCCACGCTTTCAGCTCGGCTATCTCAACAGGGCTATCCTCTGGGGCCAAGTGCGGGAATTCGAAAAGTCCGTCCGTGATCTTACTGCCGCGATCGAGATCAACAAATACTTCTATCTGGCCTATTATTATCGCGGGCTCGCCTATAAAGAATTGAATTTATTGGACCGCGCGTTAACGGATTTCAAGGCGGCTTATAGGATTTCCCCCAAAGAGGCGGCCCGCCGGGAAATCGAGAGCTTATCCCGCCGAAAGAATCCATAGCGGATCGTCCGTCCCAAAGCCGCCCGTCTGTTCTCTTTTCTCGGCTCCGCAACCCCGGAGAGAATTGACTTTTCGGAGGCTCTGTAATATCTTCAGACCCGAGTTCGAAAGGATGCGACGGTGCCCAGTTTATGGAACGCATGACCGGTGATCCGGCCTTGGAGAGTTCTAAACCGCTAAAAAAGAGAGCGCGCTTGCCCGGCGCCGCACCCTTTTTCATCCTGGGCGGATTGCTCGCGATGACCTACTTTATCGTCGCGGGGAAATTTGCCTATTTCTTTATCAACGACCTCACCTATATTGGGAATCCATACCTGAATTTCTTTTTCTCAACCACACAGCTCTCCTCGATGGTCGTGAAACTCGTCCTCCTGGTTCCCGCCACCTTCTTGCTGGCGGTAGGGCTGACCGCCAGAACCAGCCTGGATAACATCTCCCGCGTCCTCAATCAAAAGCGCCTGCTCGTCATCCTCTCGGCCGTCGCACTCATCATCTTCATCCTGACCATCAATTTTGTCCTGCAAAGGACAGAGGTCACCGATGATGAATTGGCCATGGACCTACAGGCGAAGATTTTCCTCAAGGGCAAACTGCACGTGGCCCCGCCGGTGCGGAATTCCTTCAACAATGTCTTCATACTGCCCGGTGACAAGTTCACCGGGCAGTACGAGTTCGGCCACCCCATGATACTCGCCCTGGGCATGACCCTGGGAAGTCCCTATATCTTCACGGTTTTGTTCGCCATACTTCAGATCCTTCTCGTCTATAAGATCAGCTTCCTCCTGTACAGGGATAAACGGCTCGCCGCGCTGGGGTCGATCCTGGCGGTATTATCTCCCTTCTTTTTTCTCACGGGGTCGACCCGGTTGAGCCACACCACAGCGGCGTTTTTTCTCTACCTGTTCATCTATTTGTTCCTGAAGATCTCCGAGAAAACGCATCGCGGTGTCGATTTCCTATGGGCGGCGGTGGCCGGGATCGCTGCGGGCGTGGCCTTCAACGTTCGTCCCTGGACGGCCCTGGCGTTCATCGCGCCGTTCGGCGTCATGGGAATTCTCAACATTCTGAAATACAAGAAGCCGGTTTTTCTGAAGTACTGCTTGATGAGCCTCGGGTTCTTCCTTGTCATCGGTTTGACCCTGCTCTACAACAAGGCGATCACCGGCAGTTACCTGACGATTCCTTATCTAGCCTACAATCCCTTGGAGAGCCCCGGGTTCCACGCGCTGGCGGGAGGCGCCCGGCACACTCCGGCGGCCGGCTTCTACAACATAGGGATCAACATTATCAAAGCGAATATCGCCCTCTTCGGATTCCCCTACAGCCTGGCCTTCCTCGTTTTCATCCTGGTCGCCAAGTCCAAGCTCCTCCAAGACAGGCTGCTCATCTCCGTTCTCGCCGTATTTTCCTTTCTGTATCTCCTTTATCACGGGATGGGGGTTTCCGATACGGGTCCCGTTTACTGCTATGAGCTGATCGGCGTACTGGTCATCCTCTCATCGCGGGCGATCTATCAGATGAACCACATTATCCGGGAAAAATGGCCGACTGCCAGGAATTTTCTTTCCTGCTTCCTGTTGATGTCGTTCATCTTCGCGGCGCTGACGTACGACCTCGAGAAGGTCGTCCAGGTCAGGATGCTGACCACGGCCATTCGAGAACCGTACGTCGCCATCGAGGCCGCCGGCCTTCACCGGGCCGTTGTTTTTATCCAGTCTCTGCCGAACAAGGGATTCGTCTACGGCTACCGCAATAATTCTCCCGATTTTAATGATGACGTCATTCTCTGCCGGCTCCTCGGGCTGGACGACAATGCCAAGGTGATCGACCGCTTTCCGGATCGATCCTATTACGTCCTGCGCTACGATAATTCGATGGGAGAGAGCCAACTGACCAAGGTGAATCGGGAGGAGCTCCTGGCGCTAGGTCAGAAAAACAAGTAGGTCTTACCCCTCGCGGCGCGAGGAAGCCGGGGCGGCCGATTCATGATTCTGTGGACTGGCCCTTATAGAAAACCCTCGTCATCAGCGCGACAAAGCCGTTGCATAGACGCTTAATGTTCCCGGGATACTTAATTAGCATCCGCAGGTAGGCAGCGATCACTCTCGGCCGGAAGTAGAATTTTGCGTAGGCCTTTTTCGAGTACCTCTCGAGGTCATCGGCGGTCAGGCCCTTCGGCAGGAAGACGGGGATCTGCATGCTCGTCTTGCTCCAGGTCTTATCGAATGTTCCGTACCTTTCGGCGATCGAGTACGCGGGAGTGCCGGGCAAAGGCGTGAAATACGTAAAGTGGAAATCATCGAGTGGGATTTCGTTCATGAACCTGATGGTTTCCTGGATGGTGCCCGGAGTTTCCAGAAGATGTCCCATGATGAAAAAGCCCCGCGTTCTGATCCCCGCTCTTTTAGTGGCCGCGACGGTCTGCCGGACCTGTTCCAGAGTGATGCCCTTCCGGATAAAATCGAGGATCTTCTGGGATCCGCTCTCAATGCCGAAGCTGACCTGCCAGCAGCCCGCCCTTTTCATGAGGGAGAAGAGTCCGGGATCGCCCTGGTCCGCCCTCGAGTAGCAGGACCACGTCAGGTCCAGCCGCGCATCGATCATTGCGCGGCATATCCGTTCGACCCTTTCGCGGTCGAGGATGAAGTTGTCATCGTAGATACTGATGTCCCGGATGCCATACGACCCGATCAGGTGATTGATCATGGCCACCACATAGTCGGCGCTGAAGCACCTCAGTCGGCCGAAGAGAGCCTTGCTGTTGCAGAAGAGGCAGTTCCCGTTACATCCCCTGGAAGTCACGATCGTGGTCGAGGGCAGTCTGACGTGGGAGGGGGCCGACGGCCGATAGAATTCCGGCATCCCCCGAAGCAGGTTCCAAGCCGGTAGCGGCAGCGCGTCCAGGTCCTGGATCAGCGGCCTCCTCTTGTTCCTCACGACCGCACCGTCTTTTCGAAAGATGACCCCCAGGACGCCGTCGAGCGACCTGCCTTCGTCCAGGCAGGAAAGGACCTCAAGGATCGTCTCCTCTCCCTCTCCTATAACTCCGACATCGAACGAGCGCAGGCGCTGCATGGTTTCGGTCGGGGCGGAACTCACATGGGCCCCGCCCGCCAGGACGATGATGCCGGAGAGCCGCTCTTTGATCTTGGCCGCGACCTCGGCGGCATTCTCTACCGAGAGAGTGACCGTCGTGATTCCGAGATAATCGGGCCTCATGTCGGCGATTGCCCGGACCGTCTCCTCGACGCCGAGTTCGAGGTTTGTCGCGTCCAGGATCGACACGCGATATCCCGCCTTTCTAATGACCGAGGCGAGGCTCAGCAGTCCGTACGGGATCGACCTCGCTACCGCGGCTTTCAAAGCGCCCCCCCGGAGGCTGGACGACAGCGGGGGATTCAAAAGCATGATGTTTTTCAGCAAATCACAAGACTCCTTCTTATGATCTTTTGCGTTTGACATAGATCGACACGGTGTGGAGCAGCAGCGTGAAGGTGAAGAGCATAAACGCCGTGATGATAAACAAGAGCCCAGTCACGGCGAGATAGTACTGGCGCTTCATGCCGTACGGAAGCGTCAAGCCATACTTGATATAGTCGCTGATCAAAAGCGTCGTCATCAGCACGCCCAAAACAAACATCACGGAACTCAGAAGGGTCGTCCTGGTATAACCGAAGACCTTCAGCCAGCGTTTCGTCTTTTCCCCCGTGTAGTCATAGATGGCCTTGGCGACGATCCCCATCAGAAACGATTGTATCCCCAGGATGGCCATCACGAGCCCGAACAGCATCCCGTAGATCGAAAGCTTGACGGGGCCCAGGGACAACGGCCCCAGTGACATAGGCAGGACCAGCAGGAGGCCCAGGATGGCCAGGAAGATACCCGGGACGAAGAGGAAAAAGTCGGCTTTATAGATGAAGATGGCTCTCAGGTTGATCCAGCCTGAATACCAGGGGGTATACCAGTTGCGGGTGAGATGGCTCCGGCGCCCCTCCCGATCTTTCCAGAAGGTGATCGGAATCTCCGTCGTCTTGAGTCCCATGTGGATGGACTTGATGATCATCTCCGAGGCGTACTCCCATGATTGGGAATGGAGGTCCATTCTGATCAGGGCGTCTTTGGTGATGCCGCGCATGCCGCAGTGAATATCCGAGAACTTCGACTTATAGATAAAATTGAGAATCCAGGTCGTGAGCGGCGTCCCGAAGTAACGATGAAGGGCCGGCATCGCACCGTCCTCGATCTTGCCTTTGAAGCGAGTGCCCATGATGTATTCGTAGCCCTGGCGGAAACTCTCCACGAAAAGATAGATGTCTCGGAAATCGTACGTGCAGTCGCAGTCTCCCAGCAGGACGTACTTGCCGCGGATGTGGGGGAGAGAATCAATATAGGCCCTTCCCAGGCCGCGCTTGGACGTTTTCAAGACTCGGGCACCCCGCTCGAGCGCGATGTGTGGCGTTTCGTCGATGGAACTGTCGATGATGAGCACCTCTCCCTTGACGTTGCCTTTGCTGAGCCCTTCCTTGCACCAGTCGACGAAGTCCCCGATGGTAATCCGCTCGTTGAGCGCGGGGATGACGATCGAGATCTCGGGATCATCCGTGTCATCATCGGGAATCCATAGTTCGTCGCCTTCGTCATTGACTCGAATGACCTCTCTTAGGTTCTTCATGTCTAGAGTGCTCCAATTCGAGATTGCATGGCCCGCTTATCCCTGGCCAATCGTTGCACAATTCATTTTTTTTGACATACGCCGAAAAGGTTTAGGCCAAACTTGTAGTAGGTGAGTTTGAGCCGGCTCGGCTTGAACCCTGCCCTGACCAGCGCGGGCCAGATGTCACGCTTGTCAAAGTACATCCGGTGATCGTCTATCTCGCAAGCCGGACTCAACCCGAGCCGAAAGGCAGAGAACTCAAGGAATCTCTTGCCCAGCCAGGTGGGGACATTGACAAGCAGACAGCCTCCTGGACGCAGCAGCCGATGGCAATGAGCCAAGGTCTCCTGGGGAGCCGTCAAGTGCTCGAGCACGGAGATCACCAGGACCACATCAAAGCTCTCCGCGGCGAGCACAGGCAACGCGTCTTCCAGAGTGCTTTCGATAAACTCCAGGTCACCGCCGGACTTAAGCGCCGGGTCGATGCAGATGTCGATCCCAACGCCCCGGCGGAGACAGGGCTGCAGGGCCAATAATATTTCTGCGCGATAACCGCAGCCGCAATCGAGGACTTCGAGGCCGGCGCTCTTGGGCAGAGATTTTACGATTCTCCGATGCGACAGCCAGACGCCCAGGCGGTCCACAGGCGTCAGCCTTCGCTGGCCATAGGACTCGGAGCGGGATAATTGACCGGTCATTGGCGGCCCCTTTGACGATCCATCTCAGCGGCGGCATTTTCACCGCGTCCACGCCCCCCCTGCGACGGGCCGTCCAATCGCTCGGGGTCTCGCCGCTGGGATAATATGAGCAGCTGTGTTCCCCAGGGAAATATGTCGTTAATATAAAAGGAGATATTGATGATTTGGGAAAAGAGTTTTTTCGCAAATCCGTATCGTTTCTCGCCGAATGAACGATACACACTTCCAGGCATCACGCCGTTTATGGCGTGCTTGTATAAAGAGTGCACAGGCCAGCCCCAGCGGCGAATCCTGATGACGTCCATGCCATGAGCCCTCAGGGCCGTGGAGAGTTCATCTCCCGAGAAGTGCCGCAGATGCCCGATGTGCCGGTCGATGGGCCGGATCTTGCCGCCCGGCACCGTGATCAAGAGATGCCTCCGGCACATCTTCGTCAGGTTGGCCAGCGCGGCTTTCCAGTCCTCCACGTGTTCCAGCACCTCAGAGCAAACCACCAGGTCAAATCGGCGCCCGCCCTGCCAGACCTGCCGGACCAAGTCGAATTGCTCGAATTGGGCATACGGAAAGTGAATTCTGTTCTGCCGGATCACCTCATCAGAAACATCGCAACCGCAGGCATCGATCCGATGCCGGCACAGCTTCTCGAGAAGATATGGTTGGGCACAGCCGGCGTCGAGGCAATCGGCGAATCGCAGCCGTCGGATCCAACCCGCGATCAGCCGACGCCGATGACGGGGCGCGGGGGAATAGCGGTGGGCGTCTTCCCAGCTCGCCACGTAGTTTTCCCCGCTCACGACTCTATGTCTCCACCGTCAAGAGGATCACGACATGAACTTCCATCTCGGGTGTCAGGCCTGGGCGTCCTTCAGGAACATCTGGACGGTTTCTTTGCTGAAGGGATGCACGAGCATGCCCTCCAGGAGATTGGGGGACGCGGTGACAATGTGGGCGCCCGCCGCCAGCCATTCGATGACGTTCAGGACCTCCCGCGTCGAGCCCACGATGATCTTGCTCTTCAGCTCAAACCGATCCAGGATAGTCCGGATTTTTCGGATCTCCTCCACGCAATTATATCCCATGTTGTTGACCCGTCCGCCGAAAAGGGAGACATAGGTCGCCCCGGACAACGCAGCCAAAAAGCACTGCTGGGCGCTCATCATGGCCGTGACGTTGACCCGAATGTTCAGGTTCTTTTCGAGATGATGGGCGAGCTCGAGGTAGTGGAGCTCCCCGTTCGGGCCGTGGATAGGTATCTTGACGTTGATATTCTCCGCCCAACCCGAAAACTCCTGGGCCTGCTGGAGCATCACTTCGGGGTCATTGGATATCACCTCAACAGATAGGGGATACGGAGAGATCAGCCCGGCGATCTCGACCGAACGCCTCTTGATGGCGTCTTTCCCCCCCGTGACCCCGCACCTTGCCAGGATCGTCGGGTTGGTCGTCACGCCGCGGATCACGCCCATCTTTAGATATTTCTCGATCTCTTCGATCTTGCCCGTATCCAGGAAAATGGCCATGCTCAAATCTCCTCTTATGCAGATAATATTAGGTCGACGGCTTCGTGAATATTTCTCGCCCTCGCGAAACAGTCGAGCCCCTGATTGTAGGGGGCATTGATCAGGATACCCGCGCAGCCGACGTTCCTGGCTAGCTCCATGTCCTTCCAGCCGTCTCCGATCATGTAGGATTCCGCGATGTCGATAGCGTACTTCTCCCGGGCCCGCTGGACCATTCCGGACTTGGGTTTACGACAGTCGCACTGGGCGTCGTCATCATGCGGACAGACCCAGACTTCGTCGACGGGGAGATGCGACCTGATCGCCGCCGACATTTTCTCGAGCTCCTCAAAGGGCAGAATTCCCCTGGCCACGTCCGGCTGATTGGTGATAACGAAAACGTGGAAACCGGCATCCTTTATTCTCCTGACCTCTTCGCCGATGCCTTCGACCCACTCGAATTCATCAAATCTCCGGGGCGTGGACGGCCTCCCGTGACGGACAAGGATCTTGTTAATGACTCCGTCCCGGTCGAGGAAGACGGCTCTCTTCATTTTGCCGATTCCCATTTCATCGGGTTCAATTTAACCTTGGGATGAGAGACGACGAGGTGCCAGATCAGCGATTGAAAGGACTCGGCGAGGGGCGTGACCGTCTCCGGGTTGACCGGCGGAACGATGACCACGGCGTCAGCGACCTTGGCCGTGTAGCCGCCGTCTCTCCCTACGATGCCCATGATTTTGGCGCCGGCGCCCCTGGCATAATCCAGGGCGCTGACGATGTTCGCGCTGATATTTCGGTCCTTGTCCCCTCCCCCAACGCTGAAGACAAAGACCCCGTCACGGGAACCCAAGCGGCTCGTCATCAGCCAGTTGACCAGTGATTTTTCCCAGCCGTGGTCGTTGATCTGCGCGGTCAGCTCCGAGACATTGTCAACGGGCGTATAGGACTCCAATCCCGCGATCTTTCGAAAATCGTTCACGGCGTGGCTGGCGTTAGCCGCCCCCCCGCCGACTCCCAAAAAGAAGAGCCGCCCCTCCTGCCGCCGAATCTCGACGATCAGGTCGATGATCTTTTGGATGCTCGGGACGTCCAGGGTGTTAATGATCTCGCCGGCCTCGTCAAGATAATCTCGAATGTAGGATTCCGCCAATTCCGTCCTCCCGATGAGACTTCAGCCTCTCCGCATGTTGACCAGGATTTTCGCGCCCTCATAATCGAACCGAAAAGGAGTATAGGACAGTCCCAGACGCTGGAGCGCCTCGATCAAGCTTCCCTTTCTGTTCTGCGAATAAAACATAAAAAAACCTCCGCCTCCCGCCCCCATGATCTTTCCACCCAAAGCGCCGCTCTTGCGAGCCGTTTCATAGATTTCGTCAAAGTGAGGGTTCGAGATCTTTTGGGACAGCCTTTTTTTGACCTGCCAGTGTGTATCCATGAGCTCTCCGAATTCATCAAGCTTGCCGAGCTCCAATGCGCGCCGGCTTCTCAGGCCGATGTCCTTGATCTGGTGCAACGTCGAGATAACGGCGCCGTCGTCGGCCTTGGTCTTCTCGTTCTGCGAGGATAATATCTCGGAAGCCCGGCGCTCCACTCCGGTGTAAAAGATGGAGAGGTTGTTCTCGAGGTCCATCAGCTTATCGGCGGGCAGTTGCAGCGGCTCGATGACAACCCGGCCGCTCTTCTCGAACGTCAGCGAGCAAAGCCCGCCGAGCGCGCTCATGTACTGGTCCTGCTTGCCGATCGGTTCACCCAAGATGTCAATCTCCAGCCGGCAGGCCTCCTCGGCCAAGCCCTCGAGCGAGACAAATTCTCGCTTGTAAGCGTGCAGGCCGTTGAGCAGAGACACGGTGAACGCGCTCGATGAACCCAGGCCGCAGTTGGAGGGGACATCGGCGATCGAGACGATCTCCACCTGGTTGACAATCCCCAGAAGCTTGAGCGCTTCTCTGAATATCCTGTGTTTGACTTGGTCCACGGAGTCGACGATCTCCGTCTCCGAATAACTGAGGCGGATGGTCGAAAAGAACCGCTTGTTGATGGAGATAAAGATATATTTATCGATGGCCGCGGCGACGAGGAAGCCGCCGAATTTCGTGTAATAAGAAGGCAGGTCGGTGCCCCCTCCTCCAAGAGAGATTCTGACCGGCGCGCGGGAGATAATCATCTCATGATCTCTTGGATTGTCCGGAGTCGCGGAGAATACGTTTCAGCTCACCCAGACCCGAGATCGAACCGACCTCATAGAATCTCTGTTCGGTCTCATAGGCGGCGACCTCGCCCCGCTCCGACAATCGCTGGAACAGCCTCTCGATCTCGAAGGGCTTGCCGGACGGGATCATCCCGAGAATGTCCTTCCTCCACGCTGAGAGGCCATTGTCTATATATAACATATCCGAATGAGTCTTCCATTTGTTGTAGAGCGCAACCCGGTCGTCTCTGACCGCCACGTTGCTTGGGATCCTATCATTTGAGTTCTTGTAGACAACCATCAGCCCCAGGCGATGGGCCTTGAGAAAGGCGTTCCATATCTTGCGGTAGTCCAGCAGCAGATAGGAGTCCCCCCACAAAAACAAAAAGCGCTCTTCCAGAAGCGGTTCCGCCTTCTTGAGAGCACCTCCGGTGCCGAGCAGATCTTCGCCTTCCTCGCTATACCGAATCGTGACGCCAAGGTCGCGGCCGGTGCCAAAGCGTTCCTTGATCTGCTCTCCGAGATGGCCGATACAGAGCAGGACCTTTCGGATGCCGTTCTTTCTCAACAGATCGATCTGATATTCGAGAAAAGGCCTGCCGTGGATGTTCACCAGCGACTTGGGGAGCCGGGCGGTCAGCCGGCCGAGGCGAGTGCCCATGCCACCGGCCATAATTACTGCCTGCATCATCGTTGTCTATTTCCCCAGCAATTCTCGAACGGATTTGGTGATCGCTTCCGCGGAGGGATATTTCGCAGCCCAGCCGAGCCCGTGGATTTTCCGGAGGTCGAACCTGACCACTGGAACGTCTCCCTTCCAGCCTCTCGCCCCGCCCGTGTAGACGAACTCGACATCGTCCAGTCCTCTCTCCCGGACGACAATCCGGGCGATCGCTGTGACGTCGACGTAGTCATCGGTCGCCACGTTATAGACATTGAGGACTTCATGACTGCGGTTGTGCACGTAGAGCATGGCGCCGACGACATCCTCGACATGGATATAGGATTTGCTCTGTTTCCCGTCGCCCAGGATTTCGAGGGAACCCGGTTTCTCTTCGAGCTTCCTGATGAAATCAAAGGCGACACCATGAGTCTGGCGCGCGCCGACGACATTCGCCAGGCGAAAAATATGGGCGCTCATGCCAAACATGTGGCAGAAGGCGCTGATCAACCCCTCGCTGGCCAGTTTGTTCGCCCCATAGAGGGACACGGGAAGAAGCGGTCCGAAATCCTCGGCGACCGGCCGGGCGCCCTGGTCGCCGTAGATACCGCTTCCCGATGTGTAGGTGATGTTTTTGATGCCATTCAGCCTCATGGCCTCGAGGACGTGATATGTCAACAGGGTTCCCTCTTTAAGGTCCAAGTCGGTCTCGAGCACACCCCGGGCAATATCCGGGTTAGAGGCGAAATGGAAAACGGCATCGTGGCCTTTCGAGGCCTCCTTCAGATAGTCCAAATCCTTGAGGTCGCCCTGGATGAACCGGAAGCCCTTCCTTTCTACGTAGTGGGCAAAATGAGTTCGCTTCCCCGAGGAAAGGTTGTCAAAAACCGTGACCTCGTGGCTCCGGATCAGGGCATCCGTCAAGTGGCTGCCGATGAATCCAGCGCCGCCGGTGATGAAGTATCTCATGGATTTTCTCTCAAGGTCTCAATTCCTCCATGGCAGCCGTATTGTGATTCATTTCTGGCCATGGGTCAATCGCCCAACACGATGAACGCAGGGATGAGACGCGTTGGCGTGGGGCGCGAAGAGGGACAGGAGTTTTCTTTTCTGCGCCGCGAGGAATATGTCGGTTCACATAATCTCTATTCGGAGAGAAAGCCCTACTTCGTTTTTTGCCAGTAGATTCCGGTCCAATCGATTTTATTGATCTCATCATTTATCCCATTTGCCTTGCGGTAATCCTGAACGGCTGTTTTGCACGCATCATAGCATCCATAATCATCGACGATCACATAGCCTCCGACAGAAAGCTTTGGATAAAGATTCGCCAAACTATCCATCGTCGACTCATAAAGATCCGCGTCGATCCGCAACACGGCCAATTGCCGAATGGATGCTTTCGGCAGTGTATCCTTAAACCATCCTTTTAGAAAAATGACCTGAGCATCTAAAAGACCAAATGCTTTGAAATTGGCTACGGTCTTTTCTATCGGGCAAAACATGTAATCCTGCTGATACAAATCCATTCCCTTGTCTTTAGGATATTTTTTAAGATCGGGTTTGGGACAACCTTCGAACGAGTCGGCCACATACACTTTCCGATCATTGACGTTGTAAGCTTTTAAAATCGCTCTCATGAAAATCGTCGCGCCGCCCCTCCATGCCCCACATTCGATAAAATCGCCCGGAATCTTTCTTGAGAGAGCGTCCTCAACACAATATTGGAGATTATCCAGTCTCTTAATGCCGATACATGTCATGGCGGCCGGAGGCTGGTCGCGCCCGTCTAACCTGGCCTGCGGATTCATCGGAGGATTTTCCGAAGCTCCGTATATCCAGTTCGTTAGACTTTTTTTCATTAAATCAAGGTATAAATCTTTAGCGCTCGTCGCTTTAGAAGACCCAAAGCTGGCAATATCAGTCCTGTCTTGACAATAGCCATTGGAAAGAAACAGAAAGATCACCGCTACCGCAAACGATATTTTTCTCATCCGTTCTCCTTGCTTACTGAATGCCGTTCTTCGGGTAGATAAAGGAAATTCCTTTTTCCCCGGCGTAGTGAATTCCCGCTCCAGACTATGAATCTGCCCTCCTCACTATGCCAGTACTATATCGCCGGACGGCCGGTGCGGTCAATGACCGCAAAAAGCGTGCCCGAAAATCCAACCGGGACAAGAAATCCGCTCGAACCGGCTAAAAGACGATTGACTCCCGCTCTCCGTGATCACAAATAACCAACATAATCCAAATCAAAGAATTGAGAAAAAGTCCGTTTTTTGATAGAAATTGTATTCATGATTCCGGATCGAAGCGCGGCCGGCCTCGTTTCTAAGAAAGACCTTTTCTTCTTCGCCCTCTTCGTCGCCCTTTTTCTTCTCGTCTTCAGGGAGTTCTTCTTCTCGAACCGCGTCTTCTTCGAACGGGACACGACCGTCGTCGAGGTTCCGGCCAAGAAACTCACCGTTCAATTGCTTAAAGAGGGGAACTTCGCCCTGTGGGCGGACGCCCACGGCAACGGCCAGCCGTTCCTGGCCAATCCGAAGAACGCGATCTTTTATCCGACGACCTGGTTCTATCTCATCCTGCCGCTTTTCACGGCCTTCAAGCTCCACTATCTCATCCACGTCATCCTCGGCTGGCTCGGCCTCTACGTCCTCTGCGGGTCCTATTCCCTTTCAAAAAAAGCATCGTTCCTGGGGGCGTCTCTTTTCGCCTTCAGCGGCATGTATCTTTCGTCTTTCGAATTCTACAACCACATCGCGGCCCTGGCCTGGATGCCTTGGGTCCTTTGGCTCCTCCATCGTGACGTCCTGCCCGGCCGAGCGCAGATCGTCCGGCTCGCTTTACTCTGGACCCTGATGATCCTGGCCGGCGCCCCGGAGTTTATCCTGATGACGCTTTTTCTTGCCGCCGGTCAGGCCTTCTTTACGGCCGGCGCATGGAAAAAGAAGGCCGGACTGACGGTCCTCTCCCTATTCTTGGCCTCACTGATCTCGGCGGCCCAACTCCTCCCTTCGATCGAACTGCTGGGCCGGACCGAGAGGGCCGCCCAATCCGCGCAATGGCCGCTCGACCTCGCCCAGCTCTTCAACCTGCCGTTCCCCCATTTCCTGGGAAACGACCGGGAGCCCGGGCACAATGACTTCTGGGGTTGGCACCTTTTCGACCAGCATTTCCCCTTGTATTACAGCTTTTATATGGGCGTCGGCGCCCTTCTTCTCTTCCTCTTCGGATTGAGGAAGCCCTGGGATAGGCAGCAAAAGATAATCCTGCTCATGTTCTTTGTTTTCTTCCTTCTCTCGTGCGGCCGCTATTCGCCCTTCTTCTTCCTATACAGGTTCGTTCCCCTGCTTTCTTCGATCAGATACCCGATTAAGTTCTTCCTGGGCGCCGTATTCTGCCTGTCGATCCTGGCCGCCTTTGGATTCGACAGGGTTACATACGCCGGGAAGCCGGGCAGGAAAGCTGTTTCCTTCCTGGCTGTTGCGGCGGGTCTGGGCCTCCCGCTTTTCTGGCTATTCAAGCGGCCGATGATTGGCGTCCTGAACAAGCTGCTCATCATCGACCAGGACGCTTCGTTCCTTGAGTTCGGCCGGTCCGTCGAGATGGGCCTCGTCCTCCTGGCCGTTTACGCCCTGGTATTTTCTCTGCTTCACCGGTCGAAGGGACGAGGCTTGGTCCTGGGCTGGGCGCTTATCGCCCTTGCCGTCCTGGATCCAGCTTATCACAACAGATATGTCAACCCGACGGTTCCGGTCTCGTTCTACAACAAGCCGCCGTTCCCGGGCGGCCTCACGGCTCCGCTCACCATTTACCGGGACGAACTCTATGCCCCATTCTTCAAGAAAACAATGGGAGACAACGTCAGACTTCTCAACTTTTTCCGCAAAAGTCTCTATCCCTTCACCGGGATAGGCGACGGCGTCCGCTATGTTTTCAACTGGGACTTCTATGGGACCTATTCGCGCCGCTATTTCGACCTGAGAGACGCCTTTAAAGGACTGCCTCCGAATGGTCAGTTCAAGGTATTGAAATACATAGGCTGTGCCGCGCATATCGGTTACGAACCGTTATTTTCCAGGGAAAGCGCCCAACAATTTCAGATCGATGGCGTCAATGTCTGGCTCGAGCGGATTGCCGAAACGGGCCCCTCGCCGTTTATCGCTTTCCGGGCGGTCAAGGCAGTCACGGTCAAGGATAAGCTCGGGATTTTCGCGGCTGAAGCGTTCGACCCGCTTAAGGAAATCATCACGGAAAAGGACATCATCCTGTCCGAATCGCCTGGGAACACGGGCACGAAAGCCGGAGCGGCCCTTATCCGGAAGGAGATCCAAGGAAGAGGATGGTACTTCGTGAGCTTGCCTTCTGAAGGGGTTGCCGTGTTTCCCGGAAACGCCGCGCCTGGCTGGCAGGCCTGGATCGACGGCCGGAGGGCGGAGGTCTTCGAGGCGAATCTCTTCGCCAAGGGCGTCCTGGTCCCGGCCGGGGACCACGAGATCGTCCTGCGCTATTTTCCGGCGAGTTTTCTATGGGGAGTGGTCATCAGCCTGGCGTCGATCGGCCTCATCCCCGCCAGCGCCATCATCCTCGGCAGACGGGCTAAAAGAAGGGCCCGCCGCGCATCCCTTTGAACTCTTCCGGGCAATCGAACTGCGCCGCGAATCTCGTCGGCCGTTCCCCCCGAATGACGACGTCCTGCGGCTTTAGTCCGGGCAGGAACCGGCCGGCCTGGGCAAGATAAAGTATCTTTCGCGGGTCAAACCCCATCATGCGGGTGGCCGTCGAGTCGGCGGCCAGGGGGAAGGGGCTCAGGACCAGGGCGCCGACAGGCCTTGCCTTTCCCATGATCGGGCCGTCTCCCTCCATGCCGACGACTCCGTCGATGATGCTGTAGTGGACTTTGACCGTCCGGGCCAGGTCCAGGATGGACCTTTCGATCCCCCTGGCGTGGAGCAGGTTCTTGGGCCAGCCGTAGTAGATCCCAGGCAGAACGCCGAAGAGGTTCTTCAGGCACAGAGTGACCCCGACCCAATGATGGGTTTTCATCTTGGGCAGGCTGATCAGGACGTCGGCTTCGGCTACAGGCTTGGCCAGATAAAAATGCGGAAGGCCGGTTAGGCCGCCCCTGTTCGGCATGGCCACAGCATCGCCGTGGTTGAGGTCCACGCATCTGACCTTCCTGTCCAGGATGGACCTGAGTGTTGGATTAAGGACAGAAAACCAGGGGTCCCGCCGGTGCCCCGAAGCCTCGCCGACGATCACTTGAGCCGCCCCCATACGTAAACAGGCATGAGCCACGCCGGCGATAACGGATGGATTCGTGTTGATCGGACGCTCCGGATGAGCTTCCACGAAATTCGGCTTCAGCAGGACCTTCTTCCCTTTGAGCGCGAGCCCATCGCCGGCCATGATGGCCGCGATCTCTTTTTCCATATCCCGGCCGTAATCGGGCATGGGGAGCAGGGTCACCGGGCATGGGACCGAAGCCTGCTGAGCGCCATAGGTCAGCCCTCCGAAAGCCGCGGCGTTCGCCAGGGCAACGGTGTTTTTCAGGAATTCGCGCCTCTTCATGCGATGAACACTTTTCTTCCGGAGAGAGCGATCAGGCCCAGGGCGAAATTTCCCGCGTGGAATTCCTCATCACGCAGGGAGCCCATGACATCCAAGAGCCTCACTTTCGCTCGGCCGGCGTCCCGTCTGTAGCTGTCAAGGCACTGGACGGCCCAGGAGAGGCCGCTCAAGGACTCGATCTTTCCCTGATTCTTTTCCATGAGCCCCAGGCTGGCGCCGACCCGATTGGGGTCACCGTGCCCATGAAGGGCGACGAGGGCCAGCCCGGTCGTGTCCCAGAAAGGGAGCAATTCCTTTCCGTCCAGAGCCGGGTTGCCGTAGTTCCAGCCGCCAGAAGGGATCTGCCGGTCCAAAAGGAACCGGACGCCTTCTTCGGCCCGGGAATGTCCGCCGAGGCCGGAAAGGCTGAGGGCAATAAGAGACCAGGCCGTCGGCTCCACCCAGCCGAACGTTCCCGGGACCCAGGGCCAGCCGGTCAGGGTGTCGTCCTGCCTGAGCCTCGGATCTTTTTGCCCAGTTACGGAGCGCAGCGAGAGGAGAAAGTCGAGGGCCCGTTTCGCACTCTCCGCGAGCCCGAAATGGTGGAGGACGATGGCTGCTAAGGCCGTCAGCCAAAGGCCCTGGTCGCGGTGTCCGGGGTCGAGGCCGACGGACCCGTCCGGGTTCTGCAGTTTTTGAGCCCAAGCAAGAAGGGGCCTGGCGCGTTCGGCCGGGGCGCCGGAGACGGAAAGGGCGAGCGCGGCCAGGAGGGTCGGCTCCGCGGAAGAGGCGTTGCCTCGATAATAGGGCAGCCCCCCGTCCAGGAGAGAGAACGACCAGAGCCTTTCGACGAGGGCTGCGGTTTCGGACGCGGAGCATTCCATGACGTCATCATTATAACCCATGTTGAGGAAATGCGGGTAAAAAAAAGGGCGGCGAAGCCGCCGCCCCTCAAAAAAATGCGTTAGGATCAGACCTGAGATCAGCTCCCTACGTTAGTCTGGGGCCCGCAAATCCATGAGCCGTTCCAAGCCGCGAGATCGTTGTTGAAAGCGGCCATCCCGGTAACGGTATACAGGCCGGCTTCCGGAGTCGCAATGGCATAGGTCGCTGCACTAATAGGACCGACGGCCTTATCCCTTCCCCAAGAAGCCATGGCGAAATCATCGGCAGCGGGGGCATTCGACCCGGTCGCAGCGGCGACCAGTGTGGTGACGGTTGTTCCGTTGTAAGCCAGGTAAGGCGTGGCCCAGGGGTCATTGACGGGAACGACCTTGATGTAGAACGAGCCGAGCGCCTGCATGAAGATGCTGTTCGTCACCAAGATACCAGCCTGGGGAGCGGCCGTCCAATCCCCGTGGTCCGTGATGTAGTCCACCGCGGCCGTGGAGACCGTCATGATCGCCTTCATGGCCGATTTCTGCTTGGCCTTCTGGATGGCCTCGAGGGCGTTCGGGATCAGAAGAGCCGCCAGGATGCCGATGATCGCGACGACGATCAACAGCTCGATGAGGGTGAATCCTCTCATCTTTTTAAGCATTGATAACCTCCTTGAGATTCCCTGGCTGATCTCCTCAGCCGGGTTGTTTTGCCACTCTTAGTTGGCACTCAATCTATAGCAATATCCGTGCCAACCTTAAATGATATTTAAGTTATTGATATAAAAATAAATACAAATATTGCCCTGAATCGGGCATAAAAAATGACGACATCTTTTGTCATTTTCGACACTATTTGTCGTTTAGGCGGGCTTCCGCTCGCCGTTGCCATTCCGCTTTTCGGCCTTACGGACCTGGTTGAGGTCGTACTTGCCGATGAGATAGCGGATGGTCCGGTAGCTCAAACCCAAGAGGGGCGCGGCTTTCTGCAAGCTGCCGCCCGTGGCGGTCAGGGCTTCGTGGATGTATTTCTTGGTGATCTCGTCGAGATGGCCGGTCAGGCTGAACCCCGGGGTGAAGAGCGCCCGGGTCTCGAGCTTCTGCTTCTGGGGGGAGACGATCTCCTGGGGCAGGCAGTTCACGGTGACCGTCTCGCGGTCCTCGATGGCGACGATGCGCTCGATGACGTTCTCCAGCTCGCGGATGTTGCCCGGCCAGGAGTAGCTTTCGAGGAGCCCGACCACCTCGGGAGTGAACCGCTTGGACTTCTTGCCCATCTTGTCGCAGTATTTCTGGAGAAAATGGGCGATGAGCAGGGGGATATCCTCGATACGCTTGCGGAGCGGCGGCATGTCGCAGGAGATGACGTTCAGGCGGTAGTAGAGCTCCTCGCGGAACTTACCTTCCTGGATCCGCTTCTTCAGGTCCTGGTTGGTCGCGGCGATGATGCGGACGTCGACGGCGATCTCGTCCGTGCCGCCCACCCGGCGGACCTTCCTTTCCTGGAGGGCGCGGAGGAGCTTGACTTGGGTCCAGGGCGACATCTCCCCGACCTCGTCGAGGAAGAGAGTGCCCCGCTGGGCCATCTCGAACATGCCCTTCTTGTCGGAGACGGCCCCGGTGAACGAGCCCCGGACGTGGCCGAAGAGCTCGCTCTCGAGGAGGTTCTCTGGAAGGGCGGCGCAGTTGATCGATACGAAGGAGTGGTCGCGCCGGGCGCCCTGGAGGTGGATGGCCCGGGCGGCCATCTCCTTACCCGTCCCGCTTTCCCCCGTGACCAGAATGGTCGAGTCCGTCGAGGCGACCTTCTCGATGAGGATGTAGATCTCCTGCATGGCCCGGCTCTTGCCGATCATCTGCTCGAAGCCGTAGCGGTCCTTCAGGTCCCGCTTGAGGAGGATGTTTTCCTGCTTGAGCCGCTTCGAGGCCAACCCGCGGCCGACGATGATCTTCAGCTCTTCGACGTCGAAGGGCTTGACGACGTAGTCGAGCGCCCCGGCCTTGAGGGCCTCGACGGCCTGGGCGATGCTCCCGTAAGCCGTGATCAGGATGACCGGGAGGTCCGGCCGGTTCTCCCGGGCGTAGCGGAGGATGTCCATGCCGTCGGCGCCCGGCATCTTGATGTCGGTCACGACCAGGTCGACGTCCTCTTTCTCTAGGATCTCGAAGGCCCGGGCGGCCGAGAGCGTGGCCTTGACGCCGTACCCTTCCTTCTTGAAGACGACCGTAAGCAGGTCGAGGAGGCTTTTCTCGTCGTCGATGATCAGGATCGTTTCCATGGTTGCGGCCTTACGCTCCGGCCGGCTTGCGGAGCGGCAGAGTGATCCATACCTCGGTCCCCTTGTTGAGCTCGGAGCGGACGTCGATCCGCCCATCGTAATCGTCGACGATCCTGCGGACGATGGACATGCCCAGACCGCGGCCGTTCTCGAAGCCCGAGTAGAAGGGCTCGAAGAGATGCTTCTTGTCCTCGTCGGTCATGCCCTTCCCCGTGTCGGCGACGACGATCCGAATTTCCTTCCTCTGGGGGCCGAGGAAATCGAGCTTCAGCCGCCCGCCCTCGGGCATGGCCTTGACCGCGTTCTTGATGAGGTTCCAGAAGACCTGCTTGAACTGGCCGGCGTTGCCGTAAAAGGGGACGTCCGACGTCCGGAAGTTCCCGGTGACCTCGACTTTGCCGTCGAGCTCCCCTCCCCCCCGGACGATCTTGAGCGTTTCGTCCAGGATACCGGTCAGACTGATCACGGAGAAGACATGTTTGGACGGCAGGGCGAAATCCAGGAACTGCTCCAGGCTATGGGAGACCCGCTCCGACTCCTTGATGACGATGCCCATGAGGTCGCGCTGTTCGGCGCTGAGGGCAAGCTCTTTTTTGAGGACCTGGACGGAGCCCGAGATGGCGGCCAGGGGGTTCCGGATCTCGTGGGCCAGGCTGGCCGAGACGCGGCCCGCCTCGGATAGGCGCTCGCGGACGAGGAGGGCCTTTTCGGCAACGCGGAGCGCCTCGCGTGTCCGGCGGAGGCTCCCCGCGAGATAGCTCATCATCGCGGCGATGACGAAGAATACGCCCCAGGCGATGAAAATGGTCACGAGCATCGAGCCGAGGGGTGTCTTGACGGCCTGCTCAGGCCGGAAGGCGGGGATGAACCTAAAGTAGACGCCGTCGACGAGAAGTCCGAACAGGATGGCCGACAGGGACGCCGCCAGGAAACCCGCCCGGCCGGAGACAACCAGGCCCGCGGCGATGATCGGGAACAAGTACAGGAAATACATCGAGGAGGCGATGCCGCCGGAGATATAGACGAAGGCGGTTATGAGAAGAAGATCGAAGACGACCTGGGCGTAGGCCTGGGCGACGAGCCCCCGGCTCCAGACGTAGAGGCCGAAGAAGACGGCCGAAAAACCGTAGGCGACGAAGATGAGGTAATAGAAGGGCAGGTTGGGCTCGGAGTCGGGGGACGAGAGCTGGATGATGAAGGCCGAGACGAGGAGCGAAGTAAGCACGACCAGCCGGTACAGACTGTACAGGAGGACGTGTTTCTTCTCGATTGACCGTTCCATTTTCATTCCCCGCCTCTCGCAGTGGTCCCCTAGAACTTCGACATGAGGTCGAAGATCGGCAGGTACATGGAGACGACCAGGCCGCCGACGATGACGCCGACGAAAATGAGCAGGATGGGCTCGAGGATCGAGAGCAGGGCGGACACGGCCACGTCGACTTCCTCGTCGTAGAACTCGGCCAGCTTCGACAGCATCTCGTCGAGGGTTCCCGTCGCCTCGCCGACGTTGATCATCTGGAGCATCATCGTCGGGAACCGCCCGGCCTGCTTGAACGACTCGCTCATCGTCTTGCCTTCGGAGACGAGTTTTCGGGCCTCGACAACCTCCTTCTCGATGAGGACGTTGCCGGCCGTCGTCGAAGTGATCTTCAGGGCTTCGAGCATGGGGACGCCGCCGGAGATGAGCGTCGCCAGCGTCCGCGTCACCCGGGTCATGGCTACCTTGTAGAGGAGTTGGCCGATAAGGGGCATCTTCAGGAGGAGGCGGTCGGTCGTCCAGCGCCCCTGCTCGGTGCTCCGGTAGTAGCGGAAGAGGAAGAGGAGGCCGACGAGACTGATGACGATCAAGACGATGTACTTCACGACGAAGTCGCTCAGGCTGACGACGGCGGCCGTCAGGAAGGGCAGTTCGGCGCCGAGGTCGCGGAAGATCGTGGCGAAGACGGGAATGACCTTCCAGAGCAGGAAAATGGAGACGACGATGGCGAAGATGACGATGGCCACCGGGTAGATCAAAGCCTGCCTGACCTTGGCCCTCAGCCGGACGGTTTTCTCGATGAACTCGGACAGCCGGCGGAGCATGATGTCGAGGGAGCCCGACTGCTCACCCGAGGCGATGAGGTTGCAGTAGAGGTCGTCGAAGGCCTTGGGGTGCTTCCGTTTCGCCTGGTTCAGGGTCGAGCCGGCCTCGACGTCATCCTTGATGGTCTT
>Ga0315286_10001039_pt1 | contig 24727 bp, 18 predicted proteins | sample YL17G10_0_MG_FD_205038 | JGI IMG/M metagenome (GOLD analysis project Ga0315286, IMG submission 205038) | Sediment microbial communities from Yellowstone Lake, YNP, Wyoming, USA - YL17G10_0 | ecosystem: Environmental > Aquatic > Freshwater > Lake > Sediment | place: USA: Wyoming | collected...
CCGTCGAAGCGTGCGAGGATCACCACGGGAGAACCCTGTTCCACCTCCGTGTCGCCGGGAGTCACCGTGACGTTATAGCCGTGATGCAGTACCGCCAGCCCCGAGGGCGAACCCGGCCGGGAGCTGGGCCACATCAGCAACAAGGTGAACAAGAGGAATGACATTGCCCCGATCCGGGCGAGATTGGCCAATGCAAGTCTCCCGGGCGGGACAGTCTGCAGCCAGTCGTGACCTGTTGCGTGGACGACCGCATCGGCGATGACCTGCCTTTGCAGGTAGCCCAACTGGCCGTCCGGGTTTTCGGGCCGCTGTTCGATGGCGGCCAGGAGCAGGGCTTTCAAGTCCGGGTGTTGCTGCTCGATGGTCCGCGCAATGGCCCGGTAGTCCGGCCGCAGGCGGCGAGACCGATAGACGGCCCACAGAGTCGCCGCAACGACAGCGGCGCACAGTGCCCCGATGGCGAGCGATGATCTCCAGCCGTACAGCCGGCCGGCGCCGATCAGAACGAGACCTGCGAGTCCCGAAACAAGCCAATAGAGCGACAATCGCCAGGCCAGGGACAAGCGCCGTCGGCGATTCGCCACGGGTTCGATCTGTTTGCGAAGGGCTTCTTCGATCATGGCTGCTCCTCCTGAGATAGGAGACTGGAACGGGTGAGCCAGCCGCCCAGCCAGGTCTCAATCAACAGAACCACGAATGTCGCGATAAGCACCCACCGCCAGAGCTTCTGCTCGGACTCCATCTCGGTGAAACTGCTATGGTGTGCCGCACGCTTGGCCTCCTCGGATGTCACGGCGTCGGTCGGCTTCAGCGAGACCCCGAGTCTCTCCAGGTCCTCGACGGGCATGGGATCCGTCCGGCTTTCCCCGGCAGGCAGATTGATCGCAAAAGTTCGATTGCCTGCGGAGGACTCAAGCGTGTAAACCCCTGGAAGATCGGTTCGCGTGAAGGTCGATTGGCTTGCGTCCACAGGCACGATAGTGCCATCCGGCCTGCGAATTTGGGGGTCCGCTACCGCGGCGGATGACCGGCTCGGCAGGGGCACAGAGTCCCCGATGAAGTACTGCGACTGACGCTCGGCAAAGGTCCCCCCGTATTCGAGGGCGCTGTACAGCAGCGGGACGAATTTCGACGAGAGAGCCAAATCGCTGTCCGACGGCTGCCACCCGCTGGTCCAGACCAGCAGGGCCCCTCTGCCGATGGGGATCTCCAGCCACGCGGGATCGTTATTGTCGAACCGGGCCAGTACCCTCGCCCCGGGACAATCGGCGACGTTGATCCGCCGGTACTTCCAAAAGTGAATCCGCGTGAAATCCCCAAAGCGGGGGTCGGAGAAGGGTTTCAGAAGCGGGTGATCGAATTCGAGCCTGCCCAGCATCGCATACCGATTGACATCGGCTTCTTGAGATTCGACAGGTTTGACACCCGCCAGGCTCGACAGGACCGTGACCGCCTCGGGGGATCGCATCGCGAGCAGGAGCGATTTGCCTGATTCGAGATAGCGGCGCAGCGGCGCAACATTCTGCTGATTCAGCGGATCGGTGACGACGATCAGGTGCGCGGTCTCAATGTCCGCAGTGCCCAGAACCTCGCTGCCGGGGCGGTGAACGATGTGCGAGGTCAATGTCTTGCCGGCTCCAAAGGCTTGGCGGAGATAGTACAGCATCCCTGCGGTGTCGTTCGGATCGTCGCTGCCGACGTACAGGATGTTCGCCGGCTGCGGAAGGTTCGGCATGACGTAGAGGGCATTGTCAAAGTCATGGTCATCACCGGTCAGGACGAGTCTCGCGGCCGCCCGCTGGTCCGGCCGGGCCGGGGCACGCACGACGGTGCTGCGGCCCGGTGCGACGTACACGTCGAGGGCTTGGCCCGACGCATCAGTGGTCGCCTCGTCAGCAGCCCAATGCAGTCGAAAGTGGTCGCCGGTCGCATCGGGTGAGTTTGTGACACGGATATCGGGCAGGTCATCCGCACGCGCCGGGGCCAGAGAGTCGCGATTCATCACCAATTGCAGCGACGCGTTCGTCGCCCCCTGGCACGGAATCGCTTTGACCACCAGCTCCATTCGCTGCGGCCATTCGTAGGCGAGCAGGGCCTCGATATTGCTGCCCTGTTGCAGGTCGCTCACGAGCACGATCTGGCGACCGGAGCGGGACTGCCCCGCATCGTTGGTCTCATCATCCTCGATGGCCTCGGCCGCCGTGATCAGAGCGTGGCCAAGATCGGTGGCCGCCCAACCAGGTGACAGTTGCGAGATTTCCTGCGCCGCAATGGATGTGCGTTGGGCGGGATCCATCGTCTCCCATTGCTCGAATCCGATCGACGTTCGCGCCCCCTGGTCGAAGCTCATCACGCACACGCGGTCGGCCGGACCTGTGCTTTTCAGCACCGATTTGGCCTCGTCCATGGCCTTGGCCCACATTCCGGTGCGCCGCATGGAAGCACTGGTGTCGATCAGGAGAACGACTCGTTTTCCCGGGACAGCCGAGTTCGTGGCAGCGGGTCGGGGCAGGAAGGGGCGGGCAAAGGCAAAAGCGAGCAGACACAACACGATGCACCGCAAGATCAGCAGCGGCACGTGCTCCAGACGGCTGCGGCTTCTGAATCGCGGCATGGTGGGGCGCAGGAACATCAGCGAGCTGAACGTCACGCGATTGCGCGTGTGGCGGCGGATCATGTGCAGCAGGATCGGCAAGCCCACGGCGACGATGCCGGCCAAAAACAGCGGGTAAAGAAGACTCATACCACCCTCCCCGCCGCACCGGGGCCAAGCCCCGCTCCCGGACCGCGTATGCGCTTAACCCGCTTCCTGCGACGCATCCGGTCCTGCAGGAAATCCAGAAGGGCCAGATCGAACGGCCGGTCCGTTGCGAACAGATGGTAGTCGATCCCGAGGCTCTGGCAAACGGACCGGGTCCGGGCGAGGTGGCTGTCCAACATTTGTCTGTAGCTTTTCTGAGCAGCGGTCGGATCGACGTACAAGTCGCGTCCTGTCTCGACATCCTGGAACAGGGCCGGCGAGGCAAAATCGAAGCTCAGCTCCGCCGGGTCCATGATGTGAAATACGACCACGTCGTGGCCGCCTGCACAGAGATACCCCAAGTCGCGTTCGAGCCGGTCAATCGAGGTCAGCAGATCGGAAACCAGCACGATCAGGCCCCGCCTGGTCAGCATGCCGGCGAGGCGATGCAGGGGCGGCCCCAGGCTGGTGGCACGGCCCGCAGGCTGCGCCTCCAACGTGAGCAGCAGCCGCCGCAGGTAGCTCGCCCGGTTGCGGGGCGGCATGTATTCCCGGATCTGGTCGTCAAACGTCGCCAGGCCAACGGCGTCACCCTGGGTGAAGAGAAAGTAGGCCAGGGTCGCCGCCAGTGTGCCGGCGTACTGTGCTTTGCTGTAGTCCCCCGAGGCGTAGCCCATCGACCGGCTGTGGTCGATCAGCAAGTGGCAGCGCAGGTTCGTCTCGTCCTCGAATTTCTTGATGTAGAACCTGTCGCTGCGGGCGTACACGCGCCAGTCGAGGTAGCGGGGGTCGTCCCCGAACGCGTACTGGCGGTACTCCGTGAACTCAACCGAAAAACCGTGATAGGGGCTGCGGTGAATGCCTTTCCAGAAACCTTCGACCACTGCCTTGGCGCGCAGCTCCATCGACTTGATCTTCATCAAGGCGACCGGATCGATCATGCCTTCAGCTCTGGCGATGCCGGCCTTGGACCGGGATGGAACCGCTCGGTCTCTCACTTGCCTCGTCCTATCCCAAGATGGTGCATGGAAAGCTGCGTATTGTTGGGGTGGCAGCGGCAAGCGCCAGCTTGCCGATGGTCTCCCACGTAGACAGGCAAGCCATCGGCAAGCCCTTCGGCTTTGCCGCTGCCACCCTTCGCATGACAAGAGAATAGGTCATTTCGAGTCCTTTACGGATTTCAGCAGGCGGTCGACCAGGTTCTCGACGACCACGCCCTCGGCCTCCGCCCGATAGTTGATCAGAATCCGATGCCGCAGCACCGGGCAGGCCAGGGCCCGGATGTCTTCGAAATTGACGTGCGAACGTCCGTGAAGCAGCGCGCGGGCCTTGGCGCCGAGCACCATGTACTGCGAGGCCCGCAGACCGGCGCCCCACGTGACCCACTCGTTGATGAAATCGAGCGGATTGCCCGGGCTGGGCCGCGAGGCGGCGGCGAGTCTGACGGCGTACCGCACCACGTCCTCGGCGATCGGGACCTTGCGCACGACGGCGTGAAAGCGCCGCAGGTCCTCGCCGGTGAAGATCTGCGTTACCGGCGGAGGCTCCATCGTTGTGGTCTGGCGAACGACGGCCACCTCGTCGTCCTCGGACAGGTAATCGATCGACACGTTGAACATGAACCGGTCGAGCTGGGCCTCGGGCAGCGGGTACGTACCTTCCATCTCGATCGGGTTCTGCGTCGCGAAGACGAAGAACGGCTCATGCAGTTCGTACCCCACGCCGGCGGCCGTCACGTGGTGCTCCTGCATCGCTTCGAGCATGGCCGCCTGCGTCTTGGGCGGCGTCCGGTTGATCTCGTCGGCCAGGATCATGTTCGCGAAGATGGGTCCCTTGACGAACACCATCTTCCGCTCATGGTCCGTCTGCTGGAGGATCTCGGTGCCGGTGATGTCCGCGGGCATGAGGTCGGGCGTGAACTGGATGCGCTGGAACTTCAGATCGAACAGTTGGGCCAGCGATTTGACCAGCAGCGTCTTGGCCAGCCCCGGCGCGCCGGTGACTAAGCAATGCCCGCCGGAGAGCACGGCGATCAGCAGGTGCTCGATCACGTCCTGCTGGCCGATGATGACCTTGGAAAGCTCGGCGCCGATGCGATCCCGCGCGCCCCTGATCTGCTCGACCGCCTGCCGCTCCAGCTCGTACATCTCGTTACTCAACGGCCACCCTTTCAATTTACAATTTGCGATTTACTATTTAAGATTTATGGAGTCGTATTTTGCGTAACCCAATTGTAAATCGTAAATAGTAGATCTTAAACTCAATGCGTCATCGCATACACCACGATATTGATTCCCAGCGGATAGGCTTTCTTCTCGGAGAACTCGTGAAAATACCACTCGTCTTCCCCTTCCCGCTCCCAGCCGTCACCGAGGTCCGTGTTGTGACAGATGATGACCATCATCCGACCCTTGTCGTCGTAGATAGCACGGAAGTGCGGAGTCTGACTGCCAGGACCATGATCTTCCCAGGTGATGCCGTAGCCGCGACCGGCCAGGGCCGTGTCGATGCTGGGAATCTGGGGCTTTTCCTTCAAGTCGAACACGGCGTGGAAGATCGGGTGCTCGATGTCCAGCTCGACCGGCTCGCGATCCGGGAACACCCGCTTGATCTCGCGATAGAAGTTGAACCACTGCGCGTCGCCCCAGAAATCGTCCACCATAAGGAACCCGCCGTTGAGCAGATAGCGGCGAAGCGCCTCGACCTCGTCGTCTTCAAAGGCCAGCCGGCCGGGCTCCAGCATGTAGAGGAACGGATAGTTGACCAACTCCGGGTCTGTCAATTCGAGCACCAATCCATCCGGGTTGACCTCCATCGACGTTAATTGATGCAAACGATAGGAGAAGTTCAGATCGCTGTCGGGGTAATCTGTCGCCCAACCGCCGCCGCCGGGGCCGAAGCCGCCTCGGCCCCGACCGGGGCCGCGACCATACCCACCCCCGCCGTAACCCCGTCCACCGTATCCGGAAGAGTACCGGATACGCACGAACGTAAAGACATCCTGTGAGAACTCCTTGTCAAGCTGCCAATTGGGCACGCCGTTCCGGTCGTCGTATCCTCGCCGGTTGTATCTCTGGGCCAGCGTCGCCGTGGCCGTTATGACGGCCACAGTGAGCAAGATGACAAGCCCTCGGGTTTTCGTCATTTTGACTCTCCTTGAGCCGGCATCTTCAGCAGCAGCTTGTGGCCTTCGCGAAAACGCGGGGCATCGGCAAGAGCTTCAAGGACGTGCCTCTTCGCGGCGGCCGGGTCCCGCTGCCGGAGCAGTCGTGCCAGGCGGTAATGGACGTCGACAGGGTCGGCTGGGTCCAGCAGGAGCAGACGCTGGTACGATTGTACGGCCGGTTCCTCGCGGCCAAGCTCCTCGTCCGCCCGGCCCAGACGCCAGTACACGGAAGACAGCAGCGGGTAGACCGTGAGATATCTTTGGCCATTCTCGACGACCTGCGTCCAGCTCTTCTGCTCCATGCCGAGTTCCATGAGCCGGCCATAGGCATCGGCAGCGTCGGGCGACAGGCCCGCCAATGTGCTGAGCACCTGGGCTTCCTCCCGAGTCTCTCCAAGGTTACGGTGGGCCTGGGCCAGGAGGTGATAGGCGTTGTCCTTGTCCACGTGCTTGGGATAGAGGGAGATCATCTTTCGCAGAGGCTCCTTTGCCTGTTCCCACTTCCCGTCGGCCAGCAGGCTGTCGGCTTGCACGCTCAGCGCCCAAAAGCTGTTCGGGTGTTTGCTCAGCCACTGGGCGATTGCCTGCGGGTCGGAAGGATCGAGCTGTTCGCGCGGCGGCTGTTCCCAGTCCACGCCCGGCACCAGGCCCTCCGCCCGCTTTCGGGCGAAGGCCTCGAATTCCGTCTCGATCTTGTCCAGAGGCCCCACGTGTTTGGCGATGGCGGCGTTGATTTCTTCGCCCCTGGCCAGATCGGCGAGGATCGCTTTGAGCGAGGCCAGATCGGAACGCTCGACGAAAAACTCGACCACGAGGGCGGATTCGTAGTACGCGAATTGCAGGTGCATCGGGGTCTTGGGACTCAAGAACGCGGCACTGAGACTGCCGATGGGCGTCAGCTCGCCCCCGAGGACCATCCGCCGGTACTGGGGGTTCATCTGCTGGCCCCACGCGGGGTTGTGCTGCGATTCCTCGTAGACGGAAATCCCTTCGCTCAGCCACCGGGGCATCTTGTTGGCCGTCAGGCTCAGCGTCACGACGTGGCAGAACTCGTGCCACAGCATCGACTGCCAGTTGAACGTCGTGGCGGCTCTCGGACTGTTGGCCGTGATGACCTTGCCGAAGCAGACGCCGAGGAAGCCCTCGACGCCGGGCATGCCGAACGTGCGGACGGCGAAATCCTGCTGGTTGGGAAAGAGTTCCACGATGGCCGGGCCGTCCAGCTTGAGACCGTACTTCTCGCACAAGGCCGCTTTGGCCTGCTCGAGCAGCTCCACGACCTTGTCACCGTAGACCGCCGCCTCGCGCTTGTCCATCTTGATGAGCAAGCCGTCGGCCGACAGCGTCTTGAATTGGGACAGCGTTTTGTGGAGACCGACGAGGTTGTACGCCTCGACGTTGTAGGGATCTTTTTTGTTGACCTCGTCGGCGAGGGTCCAGCCTTGCTGTTCGTCCCCGAGCCTGAGCAGGTCTTCGGCCAGTTGGATTTTGGCGGGCAGGTAGTTCGGGTCCAATTTCAGTGACCTGCGCTGGCAGGCGGCGCTCTCGGCAAAACGATAGTTCTGGGAAAGTTTCCGGCCGATCAGGTAGTCCACTCTCGGGTTGGCCGGCCAGAACTTCAGCGCGTTGGCCCGATGGCTGGTGATGGCGTTGGCATCGCTCGCCAGATGAGCCAGCACCGCCCGGTACGCCCAGGCATCCGGGTCCCAAGGATTGACCGCGAGCACCCGGCCCAGGGACTTGGCCGCCGAGTCGCGGTCCTCGCAGTCGATCTGGTGCTCGGCCAGCAGGACCAGCGCCGGTGCGTGCCTGGGGTTCACGTGAAGGGCCGCATCCAGCGACGAAATCATGGCCTTGCGGTCGCTATGGTAGAACGCCTGCGCCAAACCGTAATGAATATCCGGGTCATCGCCGAACCGTTTCAAAGCCTCTTGATACCGGTCGGCGGCCAGTTTGTAGTCCTGCTTGGCCATCGCCAGCGAGCCGATGGCGAGATACGCCTCGCCGCAGTTTGGATCGTTTCGCAGGGCGGCGTTATAGAAGTTCTCCAAGATTACCCGCGGCTCGACCCCGAGCAGCAACAGGGATTGGCCCAGGGCCACCACCTCCGCGCCGCTGAGGTATTCGCTGCGGCGGTAGCTGGCGATCCTATAAATCATCGCGAGCATCCGGCTGGCCTGTTCCGCTTGGCCGGTCTGCTGAAAGGCCGCGTGCGAGAGTGCCAAGAGGCGAATGTCCGTGCGGGAGTCCCGGATCGCCGCGTCGGCACGGTCCGCCGCCTCCTTGTACCGGCCCAACGCCATCAATGACTCAATTTCAAGGATGCGCCACTGGGTGGCATACGCGCCTTCCTTGATGGCCTTCTGTGCCGCCTCCAAGCACTTCTCGTACTGGCCCGTCTTGAACGGGTCGCGAAATGCGCCGGCATCGGCAGCGCCAGACGCGGCGCGAATCCCGCCAACGACAAGGACAATCCCAGCCAGCACCCAAGCACGGCGGCAACAGGACCTGTTTGACAACGGGCCAATCATATCATCCCTAACCAGTAGGTCGTGCATCGGGCGCACAACATTCCGCGGCGAGCGGGGACGCTCGCCCTGCATGTGGTCCAAGCAGATACATCTCCTGCACCACGCGTGTTCAGCCTGTCCACGTCGATATTATACCCGTTTGGCTTGGCTGTCAGGCTAAGGAACTGCGAAAAACAACCTGGAACGGTTTCCGTTGCTCGGCAAGCGCAGACCCCATCCACGGAGCCGTGCCGGATCAAGGCACTTCGACCTCTACCGTAGTCAGTGTTGACGAGAGGCCGCCTGGTTTCAATAAATTGGAGAAAAATAAAGGATTTTTCGTGCAGGGAGCTATCGCCAAGCACATCGGAGACGGTAGAATACGGCGGCAAGGCTGCAACGGAATTCAGTTGCCGCGTGTGCAACTCGCTGCGGCTTCTCTTCGCAAATCAGACGGGAGGTCACCATGAAGAACACGAATCGATGCAGAGCGGCGGTGGCGGGCTGCGCGGTTCTGATCGGCGCGAGCTGTTTGTTCGCGCAGGACTGGCCGCAGTGGCGCGGGGCCAATCGGGATGGGAAGGCCAGCGGGTTCACCGCACCTGAGAAATGGCCGGCGCAGTTGGCGCAGAAATGGAGGACGACCGTGGGCACGGGCGATGCGACGCCGGCGCTGGTGGGCGACAAGCTCTACGTCTTCTCTCGTCAGGGCGAGGAAGAGGTCATCTCATGCCTGAGCGCCGCCGATGGAAAGGAAGTCTGGAAAGACCATTACACGGCGCAGACCGTAGGCGGACCGTCCGCCAAGCAGCATTCGGGGCCGCGGAGTTCGCCCGCTGTGGCAGATGGAAGGATCGTCACCTTGGGCGTGGGTGGAGTCGTTTCCTGCTTGGATACCTCGGGCAAGCTCCTGTGGCGCAAGGACCCGTTCCCCAAGGTCGTACCACGATTTTTCACGTCCACGTCCCCGATCATCGTCGATGGGATGGCCATCGTGCATGTCGGCGGGCAGGGGAAGGGTGCGATCATCGCCTTTGCCCTGGCTACCGGCGACGAGAAGTGGCGCTGGGGCGCGGAAGGGCCGGACTACGGTTCGCCCGCCCTGATGACGGTGGATGGCACCAAGCAGATCGTGACGCTGACGGAGAAAAGCCTTGTTGGGATCGCCGTGGTCGATGGCAAGCTGCTGTGGCAGCAGCCGTTCCCGATCCAGGGGATGGCGTACAACGCCGCCACGCCGATCATCGACGGGCAGACGGTCATCTACATGGGCAAGGGCCGGGGCACCAAGGCAGTGAAGGTTGAGAAGAAGGGAGATGCCTTTGCCGCAACCGACGTCTGGAGCAACCCCGACCTGGCCCCGCAGTTTGCCACGCCGGTGCTCAGGGACGGCATGCTCTTCGGTCTGTCCGACAAGGGCAACCTCTACTGCATCGACGCCAAGACCGGTAAGACCGCCTGGACCGACACGACCGCACGCGACCGCCAGGGCTTCACGTCGATTGTGGACGGCGGCTCGTGCTTGCTGGCCCTGCCGAGCAGTTCCGAGATGGTCGTCTTCAAGCCCGATGGCAAACAATACCAGGAAGTGGCCAAGATCAAGGTCTCCGACACGCCGATTTATGCCCACCCGGTGCTCGCGGGCAACCGCCTCATCATCAAGGACCAAGATACGGTGACGATGTTGACGGTTCAATGATCCGAATGAGCCGGCCGGACGAAATGCGGCGGTAAACCGGACCTGATGTGCAATAAAAGGATACCGCCGAGCGTCGGTAATAGAATGAGAAGCAACCGAATGAAAGGCCGGATACCCCTTCCTATTGTGGGAATCGGTTGAATGGCGAATCATAACTTCGTTTAGGAGGATAGTCCCATGAAGAAAAGCACGATGATTGCAGCCGGCGTTCTGCTCACCATGGCCGTGGCGTGGGCGGCCTATGGACAAGCGGGTGGCGGCGGTGGTGGGCGTGGCGGCCGTGGCGGCGGCATGATGGGTCCGGCGCAGCAGAAAGCCGTGGCCGACCTGCAAGCGCAAGTGGCCAAGCTCAAGGCCCTCGTCGATGAAGGCGCCAAGGCGATGGAGGGCAAGACGTTCGCGGACCTGTCCGAAGACGACCGCGCCAAGATGAAAGAGCGCACGACGCAGCAACAGGCGATCATGGCGGCGATCCAGCAGGGTGTGGACCGGCTGCGGACGAGGCAAATGGCGACCGAGTACAATGAGTCCATGACCGCGCTCAAGGACGCTCAGGCCTCCGCTCAGAAGGAAAACGCGAAAGAGACCGCCCAGAAGCTCGGGCAAATCATCGCCGCACGCGAGAAGCAAATGGAAGAGAAGGTCACGGCGATGGGCATGACAATGGACGACTTGCAGAAGATGGGAACAAGGGGCGGCGGCAGACGTCAGCAATAGTTTGCTCGTAGTGACGCCGTAAGACGTTGCTTTCGATGCACTTACGGGCACACTACAAACCCTCAGGGCTCTTTCTTGCATCCGTGTGCCATCACGGCATAATGATCGCAAGAAGGAGCCCTTCTCATTGGAGGTGAACTTCTGCAAAATGGAGGTTGGAACATGAGAGCGCGTTCGGTGATCGCTATCACTGTGTTACTCCTGTTCGGCGTCGATGCCGCACGGTGCGCGGACACCGACATCCGGTTGAATTCCCTGGGGTTCCTCCCCAAGATGCAGAAGAAGGCTACGATTGTCTCGCCCTGCTCCGCTTTCACGGTGAAAAAGGCTCCCGGCGGTCAAGTGGTCTATTCTGGTGCTGCGACGGGACCCTTGCACCAGGATGACGTGGGCCAGGATGTATGGGTGGCCGATTTCTCGGCGGTCGGTGAGAAAGGCAAATTCTATCTCGATGTGCCCGGCGTAGGGCGGTCCTTCGAGTTCGAGATCGGCGATGCAGTCTATGATTTCGCGTTCACCACGGCCATGCGAAGCTTCTACCTGTGGCGGTGCGGCACGGCCGTCGCGGGCGAGCACAACGGCCTGCGGTATGCCCACGCCGCCTCGGACGCCGTGGCACATCTGTTCGGCCGGAACTACTACGGCCGGTCCTATGTCACAGGACTTGGCCGCCAGCCGCCGAGGAATCCCCATGACCGGCGCTCGGGCGCCGACGGCATCGAGGCCCCCTGGCCCGGCTACGTCGTCGGAGGCGGGCAGTCCGCCAAGGGCTGGAACGACACCCAGGCGGACTACAGAACCAACGAAATCGCCATCAACTGGCAGGCCGCCCTGGTCTACGCCCTGGCATGCCTCACCAGCGGCCAGTCTCAGTGAGGTCGCAGACGGCAGCTATGACCGCAGATCAACAGACAACCGTTGCACCCGCTCGGCGCATCGCGTCCATCGACGCGTTGCGCGGCTTGGTCATATTCACCATGATCTACGTCAACGACATTGGCGGCGTTGACAGCCGGATTGTCCCCGCGTGGATGCGCCACTTCCACGGTCCCAGCGGCATGACCTTCGTCGACTTGGTCTTTCCCGCTTTCCTTTTCATAGTGGGCATGTCCGTCCCCTTCGCCCTTGGCTCGCGTCTGGGCCGAGGCGAACCCCTCTGGAAGTGCCTCCTGCACGTCGCTACCCGCACGCTGTCGCTCCTTTTCATTGGCATCATGATCGTCAACGGATGGCCCGATTCCGAGAAGATGGGCTGGTCCGCCTCGCTCTGGTCCGCGTTGATGTTCCTTTCCGCGATCCTGGCGTTCGGTGCTCTCGCTCCACCGCACCAGTCCGAAGCCTCGCCGGATCGAGTGCGGACGTTCCGCATCGTCATGGCGGCTCTTCGCGCCCTTGGCCTCGTCTCTCTCGTGTTCCTGGCGTTCGCCTTCCGCGGCAAGGATGATCACCGCATCATCACTCTGTCGCCCTTTTCCATCTACACCGCATGGTACGGCATCCTCGGCCTGATCGGCTGGGCCTACCTGGTCGCCGCCATCGTCTTCCTCGTCTTCCGAGGCCATCGCACCGCGCTGCTCGGATGCGTCGTCCTGCTTTTTTGCCTCTATCCCGCCGGCCGGACCGGCGCCTTCGAGGGCTTCTGGCTCGACCGCATCGTCGGCATCGGCGGGACGCTCGGCTCGCAGGGGGCCATCGCCGCCGCCGGCGTGCTCCTGGCTTCCATCCTCCTGGCGCCGGACGTCACTACCATCCGCGCACGCACGAAATTCGCTTCGCTGTTCATCGCCGGCTGCTCCGCTGGTGCGTTGCTCCTGGACGGCCTCTACGGCATCAACAAGAATAGCGCCACCCCTTCATGGTGCCTCTGGGCGTGCGCGATCACCGGCGCCCTATGGCTGGCCTTCTACTGCCTGGCCGACGTCCGTCCACAGGGCCTTCTCGCCAAGGCCGCCAAGCCCTTCGCCATCGCCGGGGGAAACGTCCTTCTGGCCTATTTGCTCTCCGAGATGCACGGGTCCGTCCTCAGCTTGCTGGGCCTGGGCAACTGGTATTCCCGGCTCGCCGAGCCTGACCTCGCTCACGCGATGGCCCGTTCCATCGGCTGTGCCGTCGTCATCCTTGCCGTTGCCGCCGGGCTCAATCGTATCGGTTTTCGTCTCAAATTGTGAGTCTGGAATCTGAACTTATTGGTGGAGGTAGTGCCATGCAGAGAAGAGACAGGGGCATTGTGATCGCCGTGGGATTGCTCGCCACATTGTGTCTTGCGGAGTCGGGCCCCGCACAGGGACAGCCGAGCCAGCAGAAGCAGCGGCAATCTCAGGGGCAGACAAGCCGCCGGTCGCAGCGGGTGAAAATGGAGCAAATTCAGGTCGCCAGCCCGGACGGCAAGGTCAAGCTGACCCTCGCCCCCAACGCGGAGCGGCTGACCTTCACGGTGACGCTGGGAGATAAGATGGTGCTCGATCCATCGACCATCGTAATGAAGGTGGACGACTACGATCTCTCGTCAGGCGTCGTCCTTGGCAAGGTGGAGCGTTACGAGATCAACGAGAGCTATCCCTGGCACGGGGCCCACAGCACGGCGGTGAACCGCTGCAACGGCGCGCGGATCGCGCTTCAGCACGATTTGTCTTTCATCGATTATGTGCTGGAGGTTCGGGTCTTCAATGACGGCGCAGCCTTTCGCCACGTCATCCCGGGCGATGAAGGGGTGTCACGGGTGCCGGACGAGTACACGACGTTCGTCATTCCGGCCGGCTCGACGGTCTGGCACCACGACCTCGGCGGGCATTACGAGTCCGCGTACAATAAGGACGACATTTCCGATATCAAGCCCGGCGAGTGGGCAGGTCCGCCGGTGACGTTCGAATTGCCGGGCGGCGCCGGCTACGGCTCGATCACCGAGGCGAACCTGGTGAACTACAGCGGCATGGGGCTGGAAGCCGACGGCCGCCGGGGTCTGGTCACGGGCCTGGGCCATCGCCAGCCGCTGAATTACCCGTTCGAGCTGCGTTACGGACGAGAGGAGGGCAAGCGCCTGGCCAAGCCGGCCGCCGTCGTCGGGACGATTACGACGCCATGGCGCGTTGTGATGGTGGGGTCCGATCTGAACTCGCTGGTGAACAGCGACATCTTGCCCAATCTCTGTCCCGCTCCTGACAAGAAGGATTTCCCCGAAGGCATCAAGACGGCCTGGAGCAAGCCGGGCCGGGCGGTGTGGCGGTATGTCGATGGCGGGGACGGTTCGTTTGAGGGCTTGAAGGGCTTCTCCCGCATGGCGGGCGAGTTGGGTTACGAGTACCACATCCTGGAGGGCGTCTGGAGCCGCTGGAGCGATGAGCAGATCAAGGACATCGTCGAGTACTCCAGGCAGCGTGGCGTGCGGCTGCTCTTCTGGAAGCACAGCAACCAGTTGCGTACGCCGGAAGCCCGCGAGGCGTTTTTCTCCAAATTGCAGGCCCTGGGCGTCGCCGGGGCCAAGATCGACTTCTTCGACCACGAGGCCAAGGAAGACATCGACCTTTACGAGGAGTTGCTCAGGATGGCCGCGGAGCATCGAATGGTGCTCGACTTCCACGGGGCGAACAAGCCGACGGGCCGCTATCGCACGTGGCCGAATGAGGTAGTCCGGGAAGGCATTCGCGGCATGGAAAGCAGCAGTCTCAAGGAGCGTGCCCGGCACGAGACGATCCTTCCCTTCGCGCGGTATCTGGCCGGTCCGGCGGACTACACGACGCTGCACTTCGGCGCTCGCCGGGGTGACTCGACCTGGGCGCACCAGATCGCCAGCTTCGCGATCTTCGCCAGTCCCATGCTGACGCTGGCCGCGAATCCTCAGTCCGTTCTGGATAATCCGGCCGTGAACGTCATCAAGAGCATCCCGGCCGTCTGGGACGAGACCATCGTGCTGCCGGGATCGAAAATCGGCGAATTGGCGATCTTCGCCCGGCGCACCGGGGACACATGGTTCCTGGCCGTCATGTGCGGCCCGCAGGGCAAGACGATCCAAGTGCCGCTGTCGTTCCTGGGCAACGGCCCCTACAGAGCGTCATTGGTCCGCGACAACAAGGACAGGCCTGATGCGGTGGTCCTGGAAGAGAAGCCCGTGCAGCAAAGCGACACGCTCATAATCGAGATGACCAACGGCGGCGGCTTCCTCGCCCGCTTTTCGCGGTAGGGTGTGCCTCGCACACCATGCCCCATTATGCCGGCCGGCTGTTGGCGTGCAGTGCATACCCTACCGGCTTTGTGTCACCCCCGCGCAGGCGGGGGTCCATTAACGCACGGCGGGTTTGTGGATTCCCGCCTGCGCGGGAATGACAGCGTGAGGGGTGGGCGCAGCCCACGTGATTCGTTGTCGAGTCTCCCGAACAAGTGGACGGCTCTTGCCGGAATCGGAGGTGTCCCAAGATGACCATGAAGTCTCTCGTCAGGCGATTTGTGATGGTTCTGGGTTTGATCTCTCTGACTACATTGTGCAGTGCCGCTGAGTTTCAGTGGGTGACTGCCACGCCGGAAAGCCAGGGGATGTCCAGCCTGAAGCTCGCGGCACTGCGTGACGATCTGGCAGCGAGAAAAACCACGGGTCTTCTGGTCATTCGCAACGACAAGATCGTCTGCGAGTGGTACGCGCCCGGCCAGTCGGCGGCGAGCAAACATGGCACCGCCTCAATGGCCAAAGCGATTGTCGGCGGCGTGTCGCTGGCGGTGGCGATGAGCGATGGGCGAATTGCCCTGGACGACCGGGCGGCCAAGTTCATCCCGCAGTGGCGAGACGACCCTCGCAAGTCCTGCATCGCAATTCGAGATCTTGGCTCGCACACCTCGGGTATCGAGGACGCGGAAGAGGGCGGCCTTCCCCACGAGAAGCTGAGCGGCTGGAAAGGCGACTTCTGGAAACGGCTCGACCCCCCGCGCGACCCATTCACGATTGCCCGCGATGTGGCCCCCGTGCTGTTCGATCCGGGCAGGAAGATGCAATACAGCAATCCTGGCATCGCGATGCTAACCTACGCGGTCACCGCGTCGCTGAGGAACGGCCCGCACAAAGACATCCGCACGCTGCTGCGCGAGCGCGTGATGCGGCCCATCGGCGTGCCGGACGAGGAATGGTCTATTGGCTATGGTCAAACCTTCGTTGTAGATGGCTTGCCACTTGTGGCCTCCTGGGGCGGCGGCAGCTACACCGCCAGGGCCGTCGCCCGTATCGGTCGGCTGATGCTCCGCGAAGGCGATTGGGACGGACAACAACTCATCAGCCCCGGCGCCGTGCACCAAGTCACCCGCGACGTGGGCACACCCGGCAACTGCGGCATCGGTTGGTGGAGCAACAATGAGGGCGAGTGTGCCAAGCTGCCGAGAGATGCGTTCTGGGGTTCGGGGGCCGGACATCAGATCGTCCTGGTTGTGCCGAGCCTCAATCTGATTGCGGTCCGCAACGGCGAGCTGATCGCGGCTGCGGCTTCCGAGCCGTCACAATACCACGAGCCGGTCCGCCGATACCTCTTCGAGCCGCTGGTAGACGCCATTACCGGAAATGCCGTGCAACTGCCGGGTGGCAGCGTCAAGGCCGAAGGCCTTGGCGATGGCTCCACCCCATCGGCGGAAGGCCATCGCCAAGCTTCGCTTGACGCTGCCACCCGGATCGAGAATGCCGCGCGTGCCCAAACCAGGCCGCACCGGGCGGCTTGGATGCAGGAGGCCCGGTGGGGCGTGATGACCCACTACTTGGCCGACTGGAAGGCCCGCGAGGCAAAGGAGGAAATGACCGTCGGGAAATGGAACGAAATGATAAGCCATTTCGACGTGGAGGGACTGGCCGAGCAGCTCAAATCGGTCGGGGCCGGGTACTACCTCATCACCATTGGCCAGAACTCCGGCTACTATCTTTCGCCGAATGCCACGTACGACCGCTTCGTCGGCATCCAGCCGAGCAAGTGCGCCCGACGCGACCTGATAGCGGACTTGTGTGCCGCGATGCACAAACGCGGGATCAAGCTGATGGTCTACCTGCCTGCAGGAGCGCCCGGGGGCGACGCAACCGCCTGGCAGACGCTGCAATGGCAGAATGGGCCAAACCGCAATCGTGAATTCCAGCTCAAATGGGAGCAGGTGATTCGCGAATGGTCCACGCGCTGGGGCCGGAACGTTTCGGGCTGGTGGTTCGATGGATGCTACTGGCCCAATACGACGTACCGCACCGACGAGCCCCCCAACTTCGCCAGCTTCGCGGCGGCCGCGCGGGCGGGCAACCCGGATAGCATCATCGCCTTCAATCCCGGCGTGGTCCCGCGAATCCTCTCCGTCACGCCGCACGAGGACTACACCGCCGGCGAGATCAACGATCCGAATCGGGTCGAAATCCGCCGGGCGGTCGATGGCAAGATCGACGGGACGCAGGTGCACATTTTGAGCTATCTCGGCCGGACGTGGGGCATGGGCTCGCCCCGATTTGCCACGGAGCAGGTCGTCAGATGGAGCCAGAGGATTCGCAAACAGGGCGGCGCGATCACATGGGATGTCCCGATTCAGGCCAGTGGCCTCATCGCGCAGCCATTCCTCGACCAGTTGACGGTCGTCGGCCAGACGCTTAGCTCACGCTGAGCCTGATTCAGTCGGAGGAATGATACAGTGAAGTTGAAGACGATATTGGGCATAGTCATGCTGATTGGCGTGTTGCCGGTCGTGGCGGCAGAGCGGCAGATGGAGTATCTGAGCCGCGGCGTGGTGGCGGTCAATCAGGGTGATGGGAAAGTGTACGTCGGTTGGCGAATGCTGGGCACCGATCCGGAGAATATCGCATTCAACGTTTGTCGTGCTGTGGACGGCGGAGTGCCGGTCAAGCTCAACCCTCGGACCATTGTGCAGAGCACGAATTACGTGGACAGCGGTGTTGACCTGAGCCGATCCAACGCGTATTTCGTCAAGCCCGTCCTCGATGGCCGCGAGCAGGAGGCAAGCTCCGCCTGTACGCTCCCGGCCAATGCGCCTGCACGTCCATACCTATCCGTTCCGCTCAAGACGCCCGAGGGTTACACGCCCAACGACGCCTCCGTGGGCGACCTGGATGGCGACGGCGAGTACGAGATCGTGCTGCACCAGGCGGGCCGGGGCCGTGACAACTCGCAGAGCGGGACGACCGATCCGCCCATCCTGGAAGCCTACAAGCTCGACGGCACATTCCTTTGGAGGATCAACCTGGGGAAGAACGTCCGCGAGGGCGCCCATTACACGCAGTTCATGGTCTACGACCTGGATGGTGACGGCCGGGCCGAGGTGGCCTGCAAGACGGCGGATGGGACGGCCGATGGCAAAGGCAAGACGATTGGCAACGCCAACGCCGACTACCGCAATCCGAGAGGCTACATCCTGGACGGACCCGAGTATCTGACCGTCTTCAATGGCCAGACCGGTGCCGAGCTTGTCACGACCGATTACGTCCCGCCCAGGGGCAACGTGGCGGACTGGGGCGACAACTATGGCAACAGGGTAGACCGATTTCTCGCCTGCATCGCCTATGTCGATGGCGAGAGGCCGAGCCTCATTATGGGCCGGGGGTATTACACGCGGGCCGTGCTGGTCGCCTGGAACTGGCGGGACGGCAAGCTGACGCGCGTATGGACCTTCGACAGCGATGATGGCACGCCGGGCAACGAGAAGTATCGCGGGCAGGGCAACCACAACCTCAGCGTCGCCGATGCGGACGGCGACGGCAAGGATGAGATCGTGTACGGCGCCTGTGCGATTGACCACGACGGCAAAGGGCTCTATTCGACGGGTCTCGGTCACGGCGACGCCATGCACTTGTCCGACATCGACCCGGACAGGCCGGGCCTGGAAGTGTTCGCCATCCATGAAAGGCCGCGACACCCGTACGGTGCGAGCATGTGCGACGCGGCGACCGGGCAGGTGATCTGGGGCCTGCCACTGAACGATCCGGGACGGGGACTGGCGATGGACATCGATCCCCGCCACCGGGGCTACGAGTGCTGGGCCAACAGCTCTGACGGCCTGTACACCTGTAAGGGCGAGAAGATCTCCGAGGCTAAGCCCAGATCGTGCAACATGGGCGTCTGGTGGGATGGCGACCTGCTTCGCGAGATCCTCGACGGAACGACCATCGACAAATGGGACCACGCCAGCGGCACGGCGGTCAGGCTACTCTCGGCCGAGGGCTGTGCTCGAAACAACGGCACGAAGTCCAATCCTTGTCTCTGTGCCGACATCCTGGGCGACTGGCGGGAGGAGGTGATCTGGCGAACGAGCGACAACAAGGAGTTGCGCATCTACACGACGACGGTCCCGACGGACCGTCGCTTGGTTACGCTCATGCACGACCCCGTGTACAGGCTGAGTATCGCCTGGCAGAACGTGGCCTATAATCAGCCGGCGCACCCCGGCTTCTACCTGGGCGAAGGCATGGCCGATCCGCCCCGTCCCACAATACGAACGGTTCGCCGTGCCAGATGAAAGCACAGAGAACCGGATGAGTATGAAATCCGGTCACGATCATCGCGCTTGACCTGACGAAATTGGTTTGCCAACGCTCCACTCAACGGCCATGATAGACCTATGCTGGAGCGTAAGAACGACGGCAGCCTTGATCAAGCGCGAGAACGCATGCTCAAGCACGATCTGCGGGGGCGGGATATCACCGATCCCGATGTTCTCAGGGTCATGGCCCAGATTCCGCGCGAGGAGTTTGTGCCACAAGAGCATCGCCGGCACGCCTACGAAAATGGTCCGTTGCCCATTAACGGGGGCCAGACGATCTCGCAGCCGTACATTGTTGCTTTGATGACGCAGTTGTTGCGGGTGAATCGCGAGTGCGAGGTCTTGGAAGTGGGGACGGGCAGCGGGTATCAAACGGCCGTTCTGGCCCGCCTGGTCCAGCGGGTCTATACGATTGAAAGGTCGCCCGATCTATCGGCCGCCGCCCGGGAGGTCTTGGAAAGGCTGGGCATCGACAACGTGGAGTTCCGGATCGGCGATGGCAGTCGCGGCTGGCCCGAAGAGCGGGTCTTCGAGAGGATCATGCTCACGGCGGCGGTCCCGGACTTCCCTCCACCCATAATAGCACAACTCGCCGAGGCCGGCGTGATCGTTGCGCCTGTCGGTCAAGACTCGGTGCAACAGCTCATCGTGGCCGAAAAGTACCACGGCAAACTCGTGGAGAGGTACGTTTGCGGCTGTCGCTTCGTGAAACTGATCGGCGAACACGGCTTCGCCGAATGAGACGCGGCTGGGCGGAATAGCGGAAGATAGTATCTGGCAGATAGGGCAGCCTGGCATGGAAAAGCCTGCCCGTCACAGAGGTTCGTGGATTCCCGCCTGCGCGGGAATGACAGGGAGAACGGCTATGACAAAGAAGGCACGCGTGCAGGAGAATGGGAGGCACGAACAATGATGCGCAAACAGATTGAGCAGTACAGACTGGATCTCGTTCAGATTCAGGCGCAAAAAGATGTGAACAAGAAATGGGAAGAAGCGCGGGACCTTGCATTGAAAGTGGGGGCAAGTATATGGCGGATACATCCTCTCAAAGACAGTGATATTCAGGCCCCAACTCATGCTCTCGCCATAAGCGAGGCCAGGGAGGCCGCGACGGCAGAGATCGTGCACAACATTCATCAGGCATTGCAGACTGCCACCATGATAGACATGTGCAGCACCGCGAACCGAAACTGGATTATTGCCACCGTAGCCTCTGCAAGTGCCTTCCTCAGTATGCTGGCAACGTGGGCGGCTGTCTAAGATGAAACACAGACCCCATTTGTCATTCCCGCGCAGGCGGGAATCCAGGAACCACCGGACGTGAAGTGCTACTGCGTGTATATTCTGGCCAGCAAGAAAAACGGCACCTTGTACATCGGTGTGACAGGTAGTCTCACGCGCAGAGTGTATCAGCACAAGAAAGGCCAGGTCCCAGGCTTCACCAAGCAGTATGGCGTGGATAGATTGGTTCACTATGGAGTCTTTCACGATGTTTGGGATGCCATCACAAGGGAGAAGTGCCTGAAGAAGTGGAACCGAGAGTGGAAGATCAAGCTCATTGAACAAGATAATCCAGCGTGGAGGGATCTGTACGGAGACCTTGTCCGGTGAATGGATTCCCGCTTTCGCGGGAATGACAACTTGTGGCCAAGGCAGTCTTGGAGTGCATCTGTGCATAAGAGTTCACCCCATGTCATTCCCGCGCACGCGGGAATCCAGGAACCATCGGGCGTGCAACGCCACCATGGGAAACGGATTTGCGCCTGCGCGGCGATGCAATGCCTGGAGTTGCCCTGGCAGATGGCTGACCAACTTGGTATCATCATTGGGCAGGATGGGAATTGGGGGCGTCCAAAGCAGGATCGAAGCCGGCGTGTGTTGCAGGATGAAGAATCGTTAGGAATATGGAAGCCACTGTTCCAAAACAGACCTCCGGCAGGGAAGGCGTAACGCTCTCGACGCCGGTGCAGTACCTCAAGGGTGTCGGGCCGGCGCGGGCGGAAGTCTTCAGTAAGCTCGGCGTGCAGACCGTGGCCGATCTGCTGGAGTACTTTCCGCGAGACTGGATCTTTGCGCCGGGGCCGATCAAGATTGGACAAATGAGGGCGGATGAGCCGGCTACGATCATCGGCTTGGTGGAGTCCATCGACTTTCAGAGCTACCGCCGGCCACCTATTTTCGAGGCAATCGTCAGCGACGAGACGGGTGTCTGCCGGATCGTCTGGTTCAATGGCGGCTACTTGCGGAACCAGGTCCGATTGGGCCAGGTGATCGTGGCCTCCGGCAAGCCGAACGTTTTCAAGCACCAACTCCAATTGACCAATCCCAAGTTCATGATGGCCGATGAGCCGCACGCCGAGCCGGATAAGCAGTTCAACGGCGGCGTATACCCTGCGAGCGGACGGCTGAGCAGCCGGCAGATCAAGCAGATCATTTTGCCGGTACTGGATCATCTGGGCGACCTGGTCGACGAATTCTACGATGCAAGCTACCTCAAAGAGGCCAGGCTGATCGGCAGAAAGGAGGCGTTTGCCTGGATTCACATGCCGCCGGACGAGCAGAAGCTCGCGGAGGCCACACGGCGACTCCGGTACGACGAGTTGTTCCTCATGCAGCTTGGGCTGGGTCTGCGCCGGTATCACACACAGCACTATGCCTCCGCCACGCCGTGCACCCTCACCGAGGAGATCGACAGTCGAATCCGCAAACGATTCCCGTTCCTGCTCACGGACGATCAAAATGCTTGTATCTCCGAGATCGCCGAGGACATGGGTCAAACGAGGCCGATGAACCGCCTATTGCAGGGCGACGTCGGTTCCGGCAAGACCGTGGTCGCGCTCTACGCCGCTTTACTGGCCATCGCGAATAAGACGCAGGCGGCCATCATGGCGCCGACGGAGATTCTCGCCTCCCAGCACTTCCTCAGCATCGAGCGGTATCTCAAAAATAGCCAGGTCCGGCGCATTCTCATCACCGGCGGCCTGACCGGCAAAAAACGCGACGAGCCGCTCGCCCGGATCAAGCAGGGTGATATGGATATCGTCGTCGGCACCGTCGCCTTGCTCCAGAAGGATATCGAATTTCGCCAACTGGGGCTGGTCGTTATTGACGAGCAGCACAAGTTCGGCGTCCACCAGCGGGCCGAACTGCGTAAAGACAGCGCCCCGCACTGCCTGGTCATGACCGCCACACCCATTCCGCGCACGCTAGCCATGACGCTTTTCGGCGACCTTGATGTCTCCATCATCAAGCACTGTCCTCCCGGCCGGGGCCAGGTCGTCACACGCTGGGTGGACCCGCGGGACCGCCAACGGGCGTACGAGTTCATTCGCGAGCGGGTGCGGGCCAGGAAGCAGGCGTACTTTGTATACCCGCGTATTTCCTCCGTGGAGGAGACCAGTAAAGAGATCGCGGCCGCGACCGATGCGTGGAAGGAGTTGTCCGAGCGGGTCTTCCCTGAGTTCCAGGTGGCATTGCTGCACGGCCAGATGCCTTCGGCCGAGAAGCAGCGAATCATGACCGGCTTTCGCAAAGGCACGATCAATGTCCTGGTTTCCACCGTCGTGGTCGAGGTGGGAGTCGATGTGCCGAACGCGACGATCATGGTGATCGAGGCGGCCGACCGGTTCGGCCTGGCGCAACTGCACCAGCTTCGCGGCCGCATCGGGCGAGGCGAATCCAAGTCCTATTGCCTGCTGTTCGCCGAGACGGACAACGAGGCCGCCAAGAGCAGGCTTGAAGTCATGACGAAGACCAACGACGGCTTCGAGATCGCCGAACACGACCTGCGAATCCGCGGACCGGGCGAGTTGTTCAGTGCCCGGCAGCACGGCCTGCCAGACCTGAAAATCGCCAACATCATTGATGACTACGATCTGCTCGTTGTTGCTCGGAGACACGCCTTCAACCTCGTCTCCAAGGACCCCGCCTTGGCCCAGCGCGAGCATCGCAGCATCCGCCGGGCGCTCGTGGCCAAGTTCGGCGACTCCCTCGGCCTAGCCGACGTCGCCTGATGCAGGTGTATGCTCATCGTGATCTCGTCATCCTGAGCGTAGCGAAGGATTTCCGGGCCGAACACGATGACAAGCGTTGGTCCCATTCGTTACCCAGATGCTTCACTTTGTTCAGCATGATAGATGCAGGCAGCTTCGCTCGGGTGAACAGCCTTCCCGCTGGCCCCCTGGCTTTGCCTGAGCGTCTTGAGTTTCCCGCTTTGAGCCTCCAGCATGTTTTGTTAGAATAATGTTGCCGTCACGGCGGATAGGGCAACGCAGGAGTGCGACCTGAGCACCGTGGCGGTGCCATACGGCATGGGGCCGGCGCCTTACGAGACACCGGCCCTCTGAACCATGCTGGAGGCCAAAAGCGGTAGACTCCCCGCCTCTTCCAGAGGCGGGAATTCACCTTGTTCCCGGCGATGGCAAAGAGAAAGGCAACGGATTTGAAAGGGAGAGCCTATGGCGATTGGAACGGTACAAGTTCGCGTTTCCATTCTTGCAGCCGGTCTTCTGTTCGTGCAAGGCTGTGAAAGGAAGGACCACGAGAGCCGGCCGACCGATGCTACCGCCAACATCGTCTGTCCGCAGCTCTACCAGGGAACTGATTCTCTCGCCGGCGCACTCGCGTTCATCGAGGTTCCCGAAGACCGACGGGCAGTCTCGCTGGCTTCCGTGAGCAAGAGGGGGGAGTTGGCCAATCCCCGGCAGTTGGCCTTTGCCAACAAGCTGTTCCGTCTGCGCAAGAGCAAGGACACGGAGTTGTTCAAGTCATTGCTCGATGACAAGACGCGGAGGCAGCTCGATGAGCCCGACACCAACAAACAAATGGTCCGCCATCGCTTGGGAGAGGTCGAAAACGGAACGTTTCTTGATGGCCAATCGGATGTCAAATTCTTCGCGACGTTTCGCACGTTGACGCAAGATGATCTTGACGTGCTCGGCCGAAACGCGAATTTCGCCCAGACTCCAACCCATGCCATCATCTTCTATCACTTTCACGAGCCCAAAGCCATGCTGGTTGGCGACCGCCATTATCTGATTGAGGACGAGAGTTCATACAGAATCGTTATGGAGACTCTGGCACAAGGCGAACTGCCTCCGGCCACGCGGAAAGAGTGACCGCAAGGGCGTCGGCTTTGATTGACCGACGGGGTCTCATACCCCGCAGCTTGCTGCGCACTGCTCGGCATTTTTCTTGTTTCGATACCCCGCAGCTTGCTGCGAGGTAGTTCATTCCGATGCATACAGATTTCGATCAGCTCTTCCGGTGCTTGCGAAGCATGTCGAGGAGGTGCTGCATGTCGTTGGGGAGGGGGGCTTCGAATTTGACTCGCTCGCCCGTGGTGGGGTGGGTGAATTCGAGGGTCCGGGCGTGCAGGGCGACGCGGCTGATCACGGGCTCCT
>Ga0315286_10001040_pt1 | contig 24718 bp, 18 predicted proteins | sample YL17G10_0_MG_FD_205038 | JGI IMG/M metagenome (GOLD analysis project Ga0315286, IMG submission 205038) | Sediment microbial communities from Yellowstone Lake, YNP, Wyoming, USA - YL17G10_0 | ecosystem: Environmental > Aquatic > Freshwater > Lake > Sediment | place: USA: Wyoming | collected...
CGGACAGGTCATCTCGGCGACGAGCTCCTGGATGGTCATCGACCTCGATAAGAAACAAGCGATCAAGGTCGACGACGTCGTCGGCCCCGCCTACGCAATCGAAAAGCGGGCCCTCGACGATCCGTTCGTCTCGCTCCCGGCATTGGCCTTCCGGAAATCTGAGCTCCATTCGCAAAAAATCAAAGGAGGGGAAGGAGGAATGCGGAAAAAAATCTCTGCGTTATAAAGCGCCAATCAACGACCCAGGTCCTCGGTCTCCGGCCTAAGAATTTCCAGGCTGCGCTGTTATGACGACGAAGCCCCGGTTCTTCTTCGAGACATCGTCGCGGGTGCTCATGGCCTTCCATAAGAGCTCTGCGTCAACCCAATAAACGGGATATTCGAAGATGCCCACTTCGAGGATCAGGAATTTATTCGTTTTCTCATGATAGGCGCCGACCGGACAAAAATGGCCGACACCGACCTGACCGAGTCCTTTCCGCTGAAAATTGACAACGAGGTATTGAGCGGGATTTTTCAAAGCGTTTTTCGCCCGGGCGAGGAACGCCTCGAAGCCGATTTCGCCCTCCCCGACGCCGCAGGAATAGGCCTCGGTTTTCACCCTGTAGCTCGCCACTGCCGCTGCCCACTCGGCCAAGGTGAATCCCATCTTGGCGACGGTGCTCTTCGACACGACTTTTTCGACCCCCGTAGAAAAAAAGTTAGTCTGATCGAAGTAAGGATATTTCGAGTCCAAGCTTTCACAAAGCGGCGTATTCGCCAATTGCATCGTGTTTAGAACGGTGACCGCGGTGGCCACCCCGCAGGCAGAGAGGGTTTGCTGCCAGCTCAGATGCTGGAGCAAATGAAAAACGTTCGCCCGGGCGTCGCATTCCTCCAGGAGCTTGATGCCCGCCGCGGAATGGAGCGGAATTTGGCCTTCGGGCAGCTTCAGATAGGCGCCCCGGGCGGATCCGAGACTCATCAGCAGGACGAATGCTCCGATCGTTGTTATGTTCATCGGTCTCTCCTTTTGGCAACTCGTCACCCTTTCGACTTCAACTCCCTCAAGGCCGCCAGCAGTAAGGCGACGTTTTCCCTACGGCTGGAGAATCCCATCAAGCCGATTCGGAAGATCTTCCCCTTCAACAGCCCGAATCCGCCCGCGATCTTGCTGTTGTATTCCTTGAGAAGACGACGGCGAAAAGCCGCATCGTCGAGGGCCGGGATGGAACCCGTGGTCAGGGTGGGATTGCGATGGTCCGGCGGGACCATGCTCGGGCCGCGGCCCGGGAGAACACGGGGAGTCGGTTGAAGGTCAGAAACGGCGGGAGCTTTTATCAAGAGACCTCATTTCTCCGATGACCTCGAGGGACTAGAGGCCCTTCGAGAAAAGACATAATACACGGCCGATTCTTCATTGTCAAAAAATACGACTTGACTTTCAGCCGCGGGTGAGAATATTAAACTCCAATGCAACCTCGTAGAAGATTGAACCCGAAACACGCCTTGATTCTTGTCCTGACGATGGCCGCGGCGGCCTTCGTTTCTTCGCAAAGCGACGAGATCCAAAAAAAGGCGATGCCCGACATTATCCAGAGAGATCCGGAGGGGCAGTACGCCGGCGACGGCTTGAACTTTTGCGGTCCCTGCGCGGCCGCTAATGCTCTTCTCTGGTTGGGTGCGCACGGATACGAGGGTCTTCTCCCGCCGGGACGCCGTCCCGAAATCCGGGAGCGGATGCTGGTCAGCCTTCTCGCTTCGTCCCGGTATATGCAGACGGCCGAAAAAAATCAAACCAGCCCGGCTGCGCTGAACGAAGGAATCCGAAAATATATCGAGGACTGCGGTTACGAGATCCAAAAATTCGAGACCTATGGCTTCAAGCCTTTTGAAGCCACCAACGTGGTACTCCCGGACGTCGCGGAATCGCTCAAGGAAGGTCTTCAGCTCCGGAGTGTGGCCGTCCTTCATGTCGGCTGGTACAAACATAACAAGGATAACGACGAGTACACCCGTTTCACCGGGCATTACGTGACGGTCGTCGGCTTCGGCCACGAACGGAACGGCGCGCCGAACGATCGGGTCGTCGTCATCCATGATCCTTGGAATGGGCCCGGCGATGATTACGTAAAACTCGAACCGCTCCTTACGGGAACGTTGATCACCGAAAAGGCCGGGCAGCAGATTAAAAATCCCCTCAAGGGCTCTTTCAAGCTTACCGGCGAAATGTGTATCTATGAAAAAGCTGACATCGGGCTCCTCGACCATATCCACATCCTCACCCTTGCCAAGCCGAAGAATCCGGTGCCGCGGCCGTGAACGGCGGCTCATCACATCTGCTTCTCCGCGCCGAACCGGACGCCGCGTGTTGAATTGAGAGGGCCGTCTCGCTATAATCGGCCATCCCGACTGATAAGACATCATTGAGAGGAAGGAGGTTCTCATCCATGCGAAATCATCGGTTCCTCGTTTCGGCGATTATCCTCGTAGCCGGCGTCCTCGGACCGAGTCTCGAGGCCCAGACGGCGGGCCCGCTGTTCGCGCCACCTGTGCTCATCACTTCGGCCGGACAGAGCGGCGACGCGCCGATCGCGACGATGCTGTTCAAAAAAGCCGAGATCGTCGCGATATACGAAAAACTGGCGACGGAGAAAAGTCTGGATGGCCCGAAAACCCTCGTTCTCGTCCTGGGGGCCAGCATGAAAGGCCTCGGCGCCGCCGGCCTGGACGCCGCCAATGAGAACGCCCGTATCGCCGCTCTGATCGCCGAAGCCCAAAAGAGAAGCATCTTGATCCTCTGTCTGCATGTCGGCGGCGAGGCCCGGCGAGGCGGCCTGACCGACCAGATGGTCAACGCCTTTCTTCCCGCGGCCAACGCGGCGATCATCGTAAAATCAGGCAACAAAGACGGCCTCTTCTCGAAAATCTGCAAGGACAAAAACATCCCGCTTCAGGAAGTCGAAAAGACCATCGACGCCGTCGAGCCGCTGAGAAAACTTTTTTCGAAGTAATACGAGATCGTTTCTCCCGGAGAAACGATCTCTCTTAATGCCCAAATGGCCGATTGGCTGATTCTTCTCCTGATGGTGGCGGTGTTCACCGCCTTGGCCGTGGGCTTTAAGCTCCCCATGGGCCTCGCCATCGCCCTTGCCGCCGTGGCCGGATCTCTCGCCGGCGGCGAGGGTTTGGCCCTTCGCCACCTCGTCGAGGGCGCTTTCGGCTTCTTCGATATCATCCTCATCATCGCCACGGCGATGATCTTCATGCAGGTCCTCCAGGAGAGCGGCGTCCTGGACAGCCTCGTGGCCTTGATCCTGCGGACTTTTTACCGCCACAAAATCGCCCTCCTTCTAACGGTCATGCTCCTCCTCATGTTCCCGGGGATGATCACCGGGTCCTCGCTCGCGGCCGTCCTGAGCACGGGTCCGCTCATCGCTCCCGTCCTCATGAAGCTGGGGCTTACGCGCCTTCGGACCGGCGCTTTCGTGGCGATGGGCGCCATCCTGGGGATGATCGCTCCGCCGGTCAATATCCTGGTCATGATCATGGGGGCCGGCGTGGATATGCCCTACGTGGGCTTGACCGGGCCGCTCCTCCTCGCCACTGTCCCGGCGGCGGTCGTCATCGCTCTCGGGATCGGGATCAAGCATATTCGGGCGATCAGCGCGGAAGAAATGAGATCGCTCCTTCCCCAGGAAAAGGCTCCGCGCCGCGGATTCCTCCTCTACGTCCCCATTCTTCTCGTCCTCGTCCTGATGGTCCTCCAAAACCTCAAGGTCCCGTTCTTCCCCGCACTCGGCCTCCCGGCGATTTTCGCCCTCGGGAGCCTGACCGGTCTGGTATGCGGCCGGAGGTTCAATTTCCTGCGGGCGACCCAGAAGGCCATCGCGGAGGCCGTGCCCATCCTTTCGATCCTGGCGGGAGTGGGCATGTTCATCCAGGTCATGACCTTGACGGGAGGGCGCGGATGGCTCGTGACGATGTTCCTGTCCGTTCCCCCGGCCCTGCTTTACGCCGGGATCGCCACCGGAATGCCCCTCTTCGGAGGGGTCTCGGCCTTCGGATCGGCCTCCGTGCTCGGCGTGCCCTTCCTTCTCGCCCTCGTCGGCAAGAACGCCGTGATCACCGCCTCGGCGCTCTCGGCCGTAGTCGGGATCGGAGACCTCATGCCGCCGTCGGCCATGGCTGCCCGCTTCTCGGCCCAAGTCGTAGGCGAGCCGAATTTCTTCAAGGTCCTGCGCTATTGCCTCATCCCGGCCCTTCTGGTCCTGGCAGTGGGCGTGGGCATGCTGATCGCCGCGCCGTTTCTGGATAAATTCCTATGAGAATCGCCCGGTCATGAAAAACGTCTACCATCTGATTGTCGCCTACCTGACCGCCCAGTTGGTCTGGTATATCGTTCGCGAGAAAACCTTTTGGAAACAGGCCGGCGCCGCCCTCGTCTTGGCGCTGGTCATCCTGAGATTGCTTTTAATTCAGTAAAGGAGTTCTTTATTGAAAAATAGAACCGTCCCCCTTTTATTCTTGTTGGGGATTGTGGGGGCGGTCTGTTATTTCGCCGGGAGGGATTTTCTGGCCCAGCGCGCCGACGAGGCGATCTATCCCGGAGAAGGCCTCACGACCCGAAAGAAGCTCAGCGACTACTTCCCGCCGCTCCGGGATACGGCCGGCGACACCGATGTCTTTATCTTCGACGGCCGCGAAGCCGGCGGGACCATCCTCATCCTCGGGGGGACGCACCCCAACGAGCCGGCGGGCTTTGTCTCTGCGGTCGTTCTGGTCGAGAACATCCGGGTCGCCAGGGGCAAGGTCATCATCATCCCCCGGGCCAACGCCAGCGGGTTTACCCACAGCGATCCGCAGGAAGGAAGCCCCCAGCGGTTCGGCCTCGAAACGTCCGGAGGGACGCGCTTTTTCCGCCTCGGCTCGCGCGTCACCAACTCGGTCCACCAGTGGCCCGACCCGACGCTCTACGTCACACCCACCGGCCAGAAGCTGGCCGGGATCGAAGCCCGTAACCTCAATCGGGCTTATCCGGGCCTTCCCCGCGGGTATCTCACCGAGCAGGTCGCGTTCGCGGTGATGGAGCTCATCCGCCGGGAACGGATCGACCTGGGGATCGACCTTCACGAGTCCGCGCCCGAATATCCGGTTATCAACGCCATCGTTTTCCACGAAAATAGCTCTGATCTTGCCGCCTTGGCCCAGATGGAATTGCAGGGGGCGGGGTATGAGTTCCGCCTCGAGGCCTCGCCGCCCAACCTCCGGGGTTTGAGCCACCGCGAGTGGGGCGATACGGCCGGGATCAAGGCCGTGCTCATCGAGACGCCCAACGCCTCGCAAGGCCGGCTCAAGGGCAGACCGTCGGCTTCGCTCGTCGTCGACGGGCGCGATCCGTATTACGTCAAAGCCGCGGGGCTCGGACGCCTCTTCGTCCCCTTCGGACCCGAAGGCATCCCTCTCCGCCGACGGGTCGCTCTTCATCTCGCCGGCGTCGGGTCCGTCCTCCGCGCCCTCGCGGAACTTGAGCCGGAGAAGACCGTAACTCTCGACGGGCTCCCCGCCCCGGCCGACCTGGAGACGCGGGGAATCGGCAGTTTCCTTCGCCCTTCGCGTTGAGGCCGTAAGTCAAACGTTTTTCGTGAGTTACGGGCGCGATCTTATAGCCGAAGCCATCGTTTTTTCTTTTTCATGAATAACATCATCGCTCTGAAAACGGAAATATAAGCCGGCATTCGCCGGGCCATCCCCCTGCTCCGCGGAGCAGACATCATTGGGATCTCGGAAAAGGCGACCGCCCTGCGCCATCTGGGCGAGGCCACGGACAATGTGCGTGGCAGCGAGTATGCCCGAAGAGTTTCTTATCTCGAGAACAAATTGAACGTGATTTCGAACTCTACAAAATTTAACGTCGAGTGAAATTGTCGAGAATCAAGATCTCTGAGCCTAGCGTGAGGGGCTTGCCGTTTACAAGAAAGCCCTCCCCGTAAAAAACTCGACCTGGATTGCCATCGCCAGCCGCGTCCCCACCGTTATCCTTAGGAAATCTTCCGCACTCTCGACTTCCAATAAAAATAGAAGGGCAGGCCGAGGAGGATAATGCCAAATCCAGCCAGGGCGTTCCAGAATTGGTTGATGAGCGAATTGACGGAAATATAGAAGGCGGCCAGGATGAAGATGATCGGCGTTACTGGGTAACCCCAGGTCTTATAAGGACGCGGTAGGTCCGGACGCTTTTTTCGGAGAGTGATGACCGCCATGCCCGTCAACCCGAAAAAGATCCACTGGCCAAAAATTACATAGGTAAAAAGCTGTTCGAACGTACCGGAAAGACTGAGGACGATACTCCATATTCCAAGGGCTACGATCGATACATGCGGCGTTAGGAACTTCGGATGAACGGCTGCGATTTTGTGGAGGAACAGCCCATCCTTGGCCATGGCAAAATAGACCCTCGGTGAACAGAGGAAGCCTTGATTGGCCGCTCCCATGATCGAAAACAAGATAACGAATGCGATGAGGGATGCTCCGATGGGTCCGATGGTCAGGTTCATAGCATCCGCGGCAATTCGCGTCGATTGGGCAATGGCACTCGTCGGCATAACCCAAAGATATGCCAGGTTGACGACGACATAAAGGAAAATGACGGCGGTCATGCCGATTAAAAGCCCAAGCGGGATGTTCCTTTGGGGATCGCGGATCTCGCCGGCACTATAGGTCACAGATTCCCATGACTTATAAGCCCAAAGTGATGCGACAAGAGCAATACCGAAGGCCCCCAACATCCCTGATAATCCCTTAGGTGCCGGGTTTACGAAATTACGCGGTTCTCCTTTGCCGAAGATGAAAACGATGCCGCAGATGGCGGCAAGCGCCGCGAATTTAATGACGGTCAGGAGATTCTGGAGGTTAGCTCCCCAACGTGTTCCCACGTAATTCACGACCACTAAGAACAGAATAAATAGGACGCCGACGAGTTTTTGAACTAGCGGCGACATAACAAAAAAATGGGGGAGATAGCGGGTGGCGAACGCGGCTGTCAGCGCGGCGATCGCTCCGCTGTCAATCACCAGAAAAAGCGTCCAGCCGAAGAGAAAGGCGACAAGCGGTCCGAAGGCTTCGCGAAGATAAATATAGATGCCACCGGCTTCGGGCATGGCCGCACCGAGCTCTGCGAATGAAAGAGCTCCAAAAAAGCTCAAGATACCGCCCAAAATCCAGACGGCTAGCATGACCAGTGGGGCACCGACGCGCAAGGCGATGCTCGAGGACACAAGAAAGATCCCGGACCCGATGACGCCACCGATAACAATGCTGACGACATCCCAAAGGCCGAGCACTCTTGGAAGATGTTGGCTCTGTTTTTCCATGCGCTGAAGATTATCTCAATTTGATTTTATTTTCTAGATTTTTTGGCAGGCAATCACTCTTGTCTAAAATAAAGGTTCTTTCTGGTTTTTCAGTGGAGTACCTGGGCGATAATCGAAATGAGGACAGTCTAGACGGCTATTTGGGAAAGCTCTCCCTGAAACGCCGGGAGAAGATCGAATCGATGGCCGTGGATATGTGGGATCCGTACTTGGCCTCGATTCGCAAGCACGTTCCCGACGCCGAGGTACGGAAGGCCGAGTTTCGGGAGATGGTGAAGAACAACAACGAAAGGCTTAAGGGGACGAAATGCCTGTGGCTGTATTCGAAAGAGAACGCGCCGAAGGAGGAAACGGGTTAGTTGTGGGCGGAAAAGCACTTTACGGCCTAATTCTTTACCTTGTTACCCACAAGAATGTCTGAAGAACCACTGTTCAAATCCTTCAGCGGGAGGCCTGCGCCCCCGGATGGTACGCCCGCTCGAGGTTGGCTTTGATCTCTTGGAGCGTAAACCACGCCGGTCGAAATTCGCCTCGCGCAAAGATCGGTGCTTGATCGAAATAGTGGGGGGAAGCCGGATCCCCGCTAGTGCCAAACACATACACAGCGCGCGCCTTCACCACCGGCGCGAACTCGACGACGCTGACATAGGTGCCGCCGGCCACGCCGTAGGTCCGCTTCTGGTCCTTCGCGGGCGTAGATTTGACCGTGAACACAGCGCCTGCGGCGCCTTGAATTCCAGGTATCGGCAGGCTCGGCTTGTCGTCGCTGAACGGCGCGTCGGAACGTTCATCACGACGCTGCAAGCGGATCAGATCGCCGTACGGCACACACCACGTGCCGTAGTCTTTCTCCAGCTCGTCGAGCGTCGATTCGAGCGCACGGACTCTCCGGGTCGAGTCGGTCATCTGGGTGTGTCGAAAGGCATCCATCTGGGAGAGCCACCTGTCGAAGATGGTCGTTGGGACGGAGGCGACGCTGCTTCGGTGGTCCCAATTACGAAGCATCTCAGCGACGGGCGCGAAGCGCTGCGCGCGGGCGGCGTCGGAACTCGAGAGCGCTATCAAATCCTCTAGGAGCGCCGGTACGAGCGTATCGGCTTCGATTATATGGGTGTCGAACGCCGCGCGTGCCCACTCGTCAAACGTGAATATCGCCTTCGATTCGAGAATCTGCCGCGAGACCCGTCCACGCGGATTGTCGCCCTCGCGCACCATGTAATGGGGGAATTTCGTGGGATCCGGATTTCCGCTGCTGGTCAGGAGGAACGGCGATGAATTGCAGTTCTGCATCCAATCCGTGGATGGGTTGGTCAACTGCGGCAGATCGTCCATCGTGTGATAGCCCTTCCAGTCGGTCTCCGGATCGCTGCCGTCAACCGGCTTGCTCCAGTCGAACGCGTCCGAACGCCTCGGCTGGCCGCCGTTATAGAGATAAAAGATATTGCCGTCGCGATCGCCGTACATGACGTTCCCAAACAGCATTGCCTGAGGCGCGAGCGCCCGCTTGAACCCCGCGAGCGTCCGCGCCTTCGTCATCGCGTACCACTCGCCCAGCCAGCCGTCGCCGTTGATCTGTGCCAGGCGAAGCGTTAGCGGTTTACCGTCTCGAATCCGGACAATCGGGCCGTGATGGGTCTTGCGAAACGTGACCGACCGCGAGTGGACACCGGTCGCGGAATTGACAAGGATTTCTTCCCGCCATTCCGTTGCCATTCGATGACTTTGACCGTACCGGTATGCGAGCGGCTGCTGCGGATCGTCGAAAGTTTCGACGTACACATCCGACATGTCGGCGGCGTTGTCCGTGCTGACCCAGCCGAGCGACTCGTTATGACCGACGTAGGGGAACGGAAACCCGAAGCGGGTGTAACCGGTGAAGTTCCATCCTTCATCGCTGTGCAAATGCCCTTCGTAAACCTGGCCCGGTCCGAAGTAGGGGAGATGCGGGTTGATCAAGAGAAGAGGGTGGCCGCTCGCGCTACGCGACGGTCCGATCACCCAACCGTTGGATCCGACGTTGTCTTGCAGGTCACGCTTTGTACGAGCTGTCTGCAGGTCGCGGGATTCTCCCAGCGCATTGTCGCGCGCGAAGCCGTTCTGGTAATAGGTATAGCGGATGAACGCGAGCGGGTACCACGGTTCGATACGGGTGAGCAGCCGCGGATGCACGTTGGGATGAGTGGCGAGGAAGTAGTTCAACCCGTCCGCGAACCCATCGCATAGAGCGCGGAGGCGCGAATTCAGGCGCTGATACTCGGCCTGAGCGAGCCTGGGAATCTCGAGAGCCCGGTTCAACCGGTCGCTATCGAACCGCGACTCGCCGTAGATTGCGGCGGCGCGCCCCAGCGCTAGAATGAAGTTGTCTTCGACGCGCCAGAAATGATCTTCGGCTTGCGCGTACGCGAATCCGAAGACGACACTAGCGTCGGTCGGGCCAAAAACGTGCGGAATGCCATACGTGTCGCGGTAGATCGTAACCGACTTTGCCATCTGTTCGCTCTTAGCGGATACGCCGTCGCCCGGGGCAGTCCCGGCCCGCGGCACGATTTGGGCGACTGCCGCCAGGGCGACCGTTACGATCCAGCGGTTGATTCTCATGAACGTTGCCTCCCTTAGGACCTAGGAACCTCGAGGGGTGTCGCAGAATACCGAAGAAACAGGCCGCTGTCGAAATCGTTCCGCAACGTCTCGCTAAGTGGAGATTTCATCCTTGTGGCTCACCCGCTGAGCGCCTGGGCGGCCGCCGACTCAGCGCGGAAGGATTTCAAAGGCTTTTCTTTTTTCCTGGTCGCCGTGAATAACCGCTCCGACCGATGAGTCTCCCCGCTTGACCATGCCAGCAATATACTGTCGACGCTAAAAGATGTCAATAATCCCAGAATAAGCTACTCCCCAAAAACGGGGCAGGGGGGATAAGTGGATTTCTCGGATCTTCTAGAAAACGCGGGGATCAAAGTATGTTTGGATGGACGAGGCCGGGTCTACGACAACAACTTCGTCGAACGGCTGAGGATACATCTTTCCGACTATTTCGAGTTTTACAACAACGAGCGACCACACGAGACGCTGGATACCGGACACCGCACGAAGTCTATTTTGGAACACATGCGGCGTTGGCGCCGGCTTCGGAGGCTGTGGTATGACATGGACTGGTTTGAGGTCGTGGCTCCAGAGGCTTCTGGCGAAGCCTTTTTTTCGGACAAAAAAATAAGTTTTTTTTCCTTGACAAAGCCCAAATTCAGGAATTATATTTATTACAGAATAACAATGTTACTATATTAGTAACCAATAAATACTATCGACAAGGAGGGCTCTCGTATGAAAAAGACAAAATTGTTTCTTGCCGTCGTCCTTGTGCTGGTCTTGGGCGTCCTGGTCCAAGCACAAGAACAACGAGGCTCACTCCGGGGAACCGTCCGCGAGAGCGCCGGGTCCGGTCTTCCCGGCGCGACGGTGACGCTATCGTCGCCGGCTCTCATGCGGCCCCTGAACTATGTGTCCACGGGCACCGGATCGTACAATTTTCTCGCTTTGCCGCCGGGGACGTTTACGCTGACCTGTGAACTGCCGGCTTTTAAGACCCTCGTCCAAGAGAATATCGTCATCAGCGTCGGGAAGGCCGTCACCTTGAACATCGTCATGGAGCCGTCCACGGTCGCCGAACAGGTTACGGTGACCGCGCCCTCCCCGACGATCGACGTCAAGCAAGTGAAAATCGCGACTACAGTGACCCGGGAAATGATCGCCAACCTTCCCCTCGCCCGCGATCTCACGGCGGTCCAATTGACCGCCCCCGGCGTCGTGGGAGGGGAATATCCTTATGTCCACGGAGGGACGGTCCGCAATAACGAGTTCAAAGTGGACGGCGTGAATATGACCGATCCCGTCAACATGCGGAGAATGGCCGACATCAATCTTGATGTCATGGAAGAGGTCGAGATCGGGACCGCGAGCCACAGCGCCGAGATGATGAATGCAGGTGCTCTCATCAACGTTGTGACCCGATCGGGCGGAAATACTTTTTCCGGAAGCGTCTACGCTCAGTACGCCTCAAAATCTCTGGTTGAAAATCTTTTCACGGATGAGCAGTTCCAGGCGATGGGAGTGCCCAAACCGGGCTCGGATATCTTCAGTAACGAAGTCTCCTTCACGTTGGGAGGGCCGATCGTCAAAAACAAGTTATGGTTCTTTACGGCTCTCAATTATAGAAAACGCAAATTGGATATCGGGTTCGTTCCTTTCACAGACTTTTTCGGCACCTACCATGCCCCCTATAGTTCTCTAGAGACATTCATTTATCCATTCGCAAAGCTATCGTACCAGGCTACCGATAAGCTGAAGCTCGTCGCCATGCTCAACGCCGGTAACGAGGATAAACCGAATACCTACGGCGCGCCTTACATTACCAAAGAGGCGAGCATGTACGACCATAACATTAAGCGCTATGTGGGAACGCTGACCGGCACCTACCTTTTCGGCGCGAACACGTTCGTGGACGCGAAACTCGGATATGCCTACTGGTTCCTCCCCGAATATCTCCAGCCTGAAGTTGCTGACAAGCCTCTCGTCGAAGATTTTGGCTCTCCGTGGCATTTTCTGTATGGGGGCTATCGTGAGGACGCCTATCGGAAAGCTCACTTCCAGGGAGGGCTTTATCTGACCCATTACATGGATAATTTCCTAGGCGGAAGCCATGAACTCAAGTCTGGCGTCGAGTATGGGGCGGGCAACGAAATCTGGGGGATGTGGCGCCAGGATAACATGATCGTTTACATGAACAGCCTGAACCCGGGAGGATACTATTATGGCCTGGAAACGCATAATGGAATCCCTAACGTGGGCACCGGGTTGATCATGCCCTATGCGATCCAGAAGGAGCCCAACCAGGATTTCTCTAACGGTGTCGTCAATAACCAGAACAGGAGAATCAGCCTTTTCGTTCAGGACAACTTTACGTACAAGAAGCGGCTGACACTGAATTTAGGCCTTAGGTACGACACCATGTGGGATTTCCACCCTCCCAGTGTCAAGGGTGATAGCGGAAATCCCGTGACGATATGGCTGGGGGACAATTATATCGTCCCCTACAGCCAAGCCACCTGGCCTGAATATTTCCCGGATGGCATAAATCCCTACCGGGCTATTGAATACGGGGGATGGAAAAACATCTTCAATTTTAAAATGCTCCAACCCCGCCTGGGGGTGTCGTACGATCCCTTCGGAAACGGGAAGACGGCCATAAAGTTCAGCTTCAACCGATATATGGACTATCTGATGAATATGTACATCTCCTTCCAGATGCATCCCTTGGGCAGCCAGTATCCCATGTTCTACTGGTGGGATATGAACGGAAACGGCACCCAAGACACGAATGATGATTACCAGTTTCTCCCGTCGGACCTGCGGTTTTACAGCGCTGCATTCGTCCAAACTAAGCGCGACCCGAATTATAAGACCCCCTTCACCGACGAGTTCACCGTCGGAATCCATCACCAGCTCTACGAAAGATTTAGTGTTGGCCTTAACTTCATCAGTCGCGAGTGGAAAAACATCTTGAGGCCCCGGCTCTATTCCCCGGACGACAACCTCACCTGGTATTATCCCGGCTCTCAGGGCGCAAACGAATTCACGGTTCCGTTCACGACGGTCGTCCCCGGTAAGGACGGCTATCCGAACCAAGAGATGACAATTTATATGACCAAAACGACGGCGCCGGCCACATTCACTCAGATGGGAACCGTTCCGGAGTATACGATGAAATACCGGGGCGTGGAGCTTGTTTTCGACAAGCGATGGTCTGACGGGTGGCAGCTTTCGGGGTCCATTGTAGTGAGCAAAACGTACGGGAACATCGGGGGCACGTGGAACGAAACCTATGGCTCCCTGGGAGGGGCAACATCTCCCAATAATTTCGTCAACGACTACGGACGGGTGAGCCAAGACGTGCCTTTGGTTATCAAGCTCATGGGAACTGCGAAACTCCCCCTGGGCTTCCTTCTGAGCGGGTACTTCCGTGCTTTTGGGGGCACTCACTGGGGACGGACGGCATGGATCCTGCCTCCGCTTGACTGGTGCATCGCCAACGGAGTCTGGCGGAACTGGGCCAACGTCAAAATCGAAGCGCCCGACTCGCGAAAGAACGTTTCGTCTAATAGCCTGGACTTGCGGTTGGAGAAAGATCTTAAATTCGGCAAACTGGGAATGCTCGCACTCTCTCTCGATGCTATTAACGTCTTTGGCTTCCGAATGGTTTACACGGGTCTCAACGACGTCTATACCTATACTCCTACAGCGGAAAACACCGTGGAGCCGAATCAGGTTATCTCGCCTTCCTTATATAAGAAAATCACGGGGGTCGAAGGGCAGCGCACGTACCGGCTCAACTTCCGGTTCACTTTCTGAGTCTCCCGCGATCGGCGGTTGACATGTCGCGGGGAACCGGGCGTGCGTCCTAAGACGGCGAAACGGTTCCCCGCGCGGGCGGGATTCGGTGGGCGAAGCGTGGAGGCGGACGAACGCCGGCTTATCCGAAAAAAAGCGCCCGTTCGATCGTCCTCCTTTGCGCGCCCTTCTAATAGGAGATGTAAGTGTTTAACGACATTGTCCAGTTTTCGTTTCCGACGACGATCCTGTTCGGACGCCGGGCGATCGGCCGGTTGCCGGATTGTCTTGGCGAACTCGGCGTTCGAAAGCCGCTGATCGTCACTGATCAGGGACTAGTCGAGGCCGGCTTGGTGAACCGGGTGACGACCGTTCTGCAGACCGCCGGCATCCCATACGGCGTCTTCAGCGGAGTCCGCCCTGATCCCCGGATCGAGGACGTCGAGGGGGGCGCGGCGTCCTTTCGGGCGCACGCCTGCGACGGCGTCATCGGCTTCGGGGGGGGGAGCTCGCTCGACGTGGCCAAGGTCGTTCCGGTTCTCGCCACCCAGGACGGGCCCCTGACTCGGTACGACATCCTGACGGGCGGTAACAAGAACATTAGAGGTCCCCTGCCCCCTCTCGTCTTGATCCCGACGACATCGGGGAGTGGCAGCGAGGTGGGCCGATGCTCGGTCATCATCGATCCCTCGCTCAGCCGGAAATTTCTCGTCTGTCATCCGCTTCTCTTGGCGAAGCGGGCGATCCTCGATCCGGAATTGACGGTCGGACTTCCCCCGCTCCTGACCGCCGCGACCGGGATAGACGCTTTTGCCCATAATATCGAATCCCTCGTTTGTCCCGTCTTTCATCCCATGTGCGATGCCATCGCCTTGAAAGGGATCGAATTCGTGGCCCGCTATCTCGAGCGGGCGGTGAAGGATCCGGGCGATGTGGAGGCCCGCGGTTTTATGATGCTGGCGGCGATGATGGGCGCCGTGGCCTTTCAAAAAGACTTGGGCGCGACGCATTCCCTAGCCCACGCCCTTTCGAGCGTTTGCTCGATCCCGCACGGCCTGGCCATCGCGATGTGTCTCGTCCCGGTGATGAAATATAATCAGGATGTCTCCGCCGCCGGGTATGCCCAAGTCGCCCGGTGTTTCGGGATCGAGACGGCCGGCCTGTCGGACCGCGAGGCCTCCGAGAAGGCCATCCGGGCCGTGGCCGATCTCCTTCCCCGCCTCGGCATCCCGAGAAACTTGGCCGCGGCGGGGGTCGAGAAGGGGCGTCTCGCCGATGTCGCCCGGACGGCATTTGAAGATCCGTGTCACCAGACGAACCCTCGTCCCTGCAGGATGGAGGACTTGCACGGGCTTCTCCGGGCGGCCTATGGATCAAAATGAAAGGAGGCGAAAAAGAATGAAAAAGACATGGAATGTCACGACGCCCATTGACGGGAGCGTCATCGCCCGGCGGGAGCTCCATGGCGCCGCGGATATCGAACGGGCCCTCTCCCGGGCTGTTGAGGCCCAGCAGGCTTGGCGCCAAACCGAGATCGGCGAGAGGGTTTCGTATCTGAAAGGATTCGTTCAAAAGTTTATGAGCGAGGCCAAGGCCGGCGGCGAGGAGTTGACCCGCCAGATGGGCCGCCCGATCGCCTATTCCCCGCTCGAGGTCCAACGCACCGGCGAGCGAGCCGAGGCGATGATTGAGATCGCCGCCGCGTCCCTGGCGGACATCGTCCTTCCGGATAAACCCGGCTTTCATCGTTATATCAAACGCGAGCCCCTCGGCATCGTCTTCGTCATTCCCGCCTGGAATTATCCTTATTTCATCGCCGTGAACGGCATCGTCCCGGCGCTCCTGGCGGGGAACGCGGTCATTCTGAGACATTCGGCCGTGACGCCGTTATGCGCCGAGGCATTCGCCCGGGCTTTCGAATCCGCGGGTCTCCCCGAGGGGCTTTTTCAGTATCTTCATCTTGACCATGAGGACACGGCCCTGGCGATTCGGGATTCCCGGGTGAACTTTGTGGCCTACACGGGCTCCGTCGCCGGTGGGCACGAGATCCAAAAGGTCCTCGTGGACCGCTTTATCGACGTCAACCTGGAACTCGGGGGGAAAGATCCGGCTTACGTTCGTTCCGACGTCCATTTGGAGCACGCGATCGAAAACCTGGTGGACGGCTCCTTCTTCAATTCCGGGCAGTCCTGTTGCGGCGTCGAGCGGATTTACGTTCATCAGGACGTCTATGATCCCTTCCTGGAAGGATTTCTCGACCTGACCCGGCGCTATAAGCTGGGGAATCCGCTCGATCCGGCGACGACCCTCGGACCAATGGCGAAAAAAAGCGGCGCGGCCGTGGTCCGGGCACATATCGCCGAAGCCGTAGCCAAAGGCGCACACGCGCTCATCGATCCCCGATTGTTCCCCCAGACGGAAATGGGCGAGAACTACCTTGCCCCCCAAGTGCTGGCGAACGTCGACCATTCCATGGCCGTGATGGTTGAGGAGACCTTCGGTCCCGTTGTTGGCATCATGAAGGTCCGAGGCGATGAGGAGGCCGTCCGGTTGATGAACGACAGCCCCTATGGTTTGACCGCTTCCATTTGGACGCGGGACGAAGACGCCGCCCGGGCTTTGGGAGATCGCGTGGATACGGGCACCGTCTATATGAATCGTTGCGACTTCTTGGATCCGCTTCTCGCCTGGGTCGGCGTCAAGGACACCGGCCGCGGATGCTCGCTCTCCAAGGTGGCGTATGAACGATTGACCAGACCGAAGTCTTATCATTTGCGCTTCCAGTCGGCGACGTGATCAGCCGGAACGCCGCGGCCGCGATTTGTCTTGACAAGAGAGGTGCCTTCCCCATAGTTATAATGGAATCTAACGATGACGCCATGAGTCAGGGGAACCCGATGAAAAAAAAAGCCGATCCGTACTTTTCAACCAGCTTGGAAAAAGGGCTCAACATCCTCAACCTCTTCAATCCCTCCCGGCCTTCCGTCGGTCTTACGGAAATTTCCCGCCTGGTCGGCTTGAATAAGACATCGGCCTTCCGCTACGCCAACACCTTGATCCGGCTGGGCTACCTGAAAAAAGACCCTCGGACAAAACTGTTGAGTTTGAGCACCCAGGTTCTTTTGCTGTGCAACCAGACGCTGATGAGCTTCGATTTGAGAAAGGTCGTCGCCTCTGTTCTGGACGAAATTCACGATACGCATCACATGACGGTCGATTCCGCGGTTCTTCAGGGCAACAAGCTCGTCAAGCTCTATTCCCGGCACGCCAAAGACACCTTGGCCTTCACTCTGCCCCTTGTTTGCGAGGCGCTAAACTGCTCCGCTCTGGGGAAGGCCATTCTGTCCCGTCTCCCCGACGAGGAAATGCTCGACTTCGTCCGTCATCTGCCGTTGGTTGCTAAAACCGATAAGTCCATCGTGGATCGCGAGACGCTTGTCGCGGATTTGCGGAAAGCGAGGGCCCGGGGCTTCTCGGTCAATAATGAGGAGTACGTCCGGGGGTTGTTCGCCCTGGGCGCTCCCTTGATGAACTTGGAGAAGGAGCGGCCGATTGGAGCCATCAGCTTCGATTTCGCTTCATCCGAGCATTCGCTGAAAGCCGTGGAGCGCGACTTCAGTAAGCTTATTGTCGACGTGGCCGCTCAAATCTCCCGTTCGATGCCGATCGTTTGAACTACTGAAAACGGACCCAAAAGGAGTCACCGATGTCCAAAGGAGGCCGGTTCCTGAGAGGCGCGGCTTTCGTCGCAGGATCGATCCTGCTCGGAGGGGCGATTTCCGCCTTCGCCGACGTCGTGGTCGGCGTCTACAGCCGATCCTCACAGGCGAGAGATTCTTATCGGGAAATCGCGACGGCCCTTCTCCTGGATCCCGAGATCCACGTCATCAAGGTCAGCGCGGCCGATCTTGCCGGAGGGGCATTGGAAAAAATTCAGGTTCTCGTACTGACGGATATCGACGGCCAGAACGATCGGACGACGCCCATCGATCTTGGTGATGTCGGCAAGGCGAAGGTCCGGGACTTCGTTGAACGAGGCGGCGCTTTTATCGGCCTGGGAATGGGCGCGGCCTTGGGCCTGGAGCCGCGCCCCCGGGGCTTGAGTTTGGCGGACGCCGTAGCGCTCGAGGGAGGCGATAACCGGCGCGGCCTGGTTCGCGTCCGTCTCGATCCGGAATTCAGTCCGGCCTTCCCCGAGCTCAAGGTCCACCCCCGCGTTTTGGCCTATATCGAAGGCCGCTCGTCCTTTCTCAAGCCCGGGTCCACTTCGCGTTCCGTCTTTGCCTTCGAATCCGCCGCCATTCCGGAGATTCCTTCGTCTTCGGCCTTGACGAAATCCTCCTTGGGAAAGGGGACGGTCTTTCTCAGCGGTTGGAAAATGTACAAGATGCCGGGGCTGAAGTGGATTCTTCCCCGGCTTGCCCGTCTGGGGAGCGACGGCAAAATCGCCGATTATAGTCGCTATGTTGATCTTGACATCCAAACCCAGGAGGACCTGTTCACGGAAGCGACTCTCTCGGCCATGGAGACCCTCACGGCCACGCTGAACGTGGACATGGCCGCCGCTTCGGAAACCGAGGTGGCGGCCGTGGTGGACGCCCTGACGACGCTCGACGGGGGAGACTGCCCCGATTTTCTGCCGATCGTTCCGGGACGTTTGAGAAATCAACACAAAGAAATCCGGAAAAAAGCGGCGGAAATCATCAAAACGTGGCAATATTTCGCCGCCGCTGGCGACCTCTGGGCCGCGATCCGGGGGGAGGACGATCCGTCCGTCCTCAAGATGCTGATCGAGGCCTATGATGCGGTCCGACTCCGCGATATCAAGACGCCTCGCGCTTTTCCGGCGGCGGGGACCGAGATCCGGGTCGCCATCTATGATGATTATGGGATCGAGGATCTGGAAATGGGCGCGGCCCTCCAGAGTATCCTGAGTATCGATCCCCTGATCAGCGGCGTCATTGTCGATGCTGCGGATATCGCGGCCGGAGTTCTGGACGACGTTGAGGCGGTGATATTTCCCGGCGGATCCGGTGGGGGGACGGCGAGCATGCTGGGGGCCGCCGGTATTCGGAAGCTCCAAGAGTTTTCACGAAAAGGCGGAGCCTACCTCGGCTTTTGCGCCGGCGCGTATCTCGGGACATCCCATTATAAATGGAGCCTTCATCTGCTCAACACCGGATCCTTCAATTCCCAATATTGGGCCCGCGGTGGCGCCATCGCGTCGGTCAAGATCGAGGATCTTGGGCGGAGACTCTTTCCCGAGCTGGCCGGCGCCGCATCGCTGTATCAAGTCTTCTGGCAAGGGCCTTTGATCGTCGAAGGGAGCGACAAATCCCTGCCCGGCTTCGAGGTCCCTTTTTCCTTTATCTCCGACGTCTATCATCGAGCACCGGCCTCCAAAGGAATGACGCCGGGGAAGCCATGGATGGTGATCAGCCCCGAGAAAAGTCCCGTTCGGATCGTTCTGAGCTCCGGCCATCCGGAGCTCACGCCCGGAGCCCGGTATTTCGTTCCGCGCTTGGTCCGCTGGCTGGTCCGGCGGGAGATCGTCTCCTACGGGGAATACATGAACCCCGGGAAATACCGGGCCGAGTACATGTTTGACAAAACCTGGGCCGCCGGCCGCGACGCGGCGATCTCGGTCCTGCGAAACAGCGAGAATCCGGGCGAGATCGGAACGGCCATGAAGCAGATCGCCGGAGAAATATTCGAAGCCCATTGGTATATCCCCGGATTCTTGAGAAGCCGACACGCCCGGCTGAGGCGGTTGGCGGCAGACTTGATTGTCGACGGGCAGATGTTCTGGGCGGCGAGGGACATCGAGATGGCCTTGGCCCAGGAAACGGACGCTTCCGTCAAGCCGGCTTTGGCCGAAGCCCTGGCCTACGTCCGGTTCCATCGATGACCGCCCGTCGCGTCCCCCGCGGCGTCGGGGAACGCTGAGATAGGAAAGAACATGGCTTCAGACGAGCAGCCCGAAAAGTCATCGCCCCACCACGCCGCGGGCGTGGATTACGAGCATGTCCAAGCCCGCTATCTCGAAGAGCGGAAACTCAAACGGCATGCCGGCCCTCTTCTCCTCTGGGGACTCGGCGTCGGGGCCGTCATATCGGGGGATTACTTCGGCTGGAATTTCGGACTCTCGGCGGGAGGATTCTGGGGGCTTGCTATCGCGACCTTTCTGGTCGCGGCCAAATACGTCACCATGATGTTCTCCATCTCAGAATTATCCGTCGCGTTTCCCCATGCCGGGGGGCCGTACTCTTTTTCCCGCCAGGCCATGGGCCCCTGGGGTGGATATATCTGCGGGCTGGCGGTCGTCTTCGAATACGTCTTGACGCCGGCCGTGATCGTCGTCGGCATCGGCGGATATTTGAACGCCGTCGTTCCGGCGATCCCGGTGGAGATCTGGTGGCTGATCGCTTACGCCCTCTTTGTCGGGGTCAATTGCTGGGGGATCGAACTGACCCTTCGAATCTCGCTTGTCGTCACCTTCCTGGCCGCGGCGATCCTGATCGTTTTTTACATCGCTGCAATCCCTCATTTCAAGGCCGGGCTTCTGTTCAACATCCTCCCCGACCCCGGTCGGAGTCTGCACTTCCCCCGTGGGATTGTTGCGGGCGTGCTCAAGGCGATTCCCTTCGCCATTTGGTTCTATTTGGCCATCGAGGAGTTGCCCTTGGCCGCCGAGGAAACGAAGGACGTCGCCAGGGACATGCCCAGGGGGATCAACTCGGCGATGGCGACGTTGGTCGTCCTGTCGGCCTTCACCCTTGTCCTGAATCCCGGGATCGGGCTCGGCGCCGCCCGGATCGGAGTTTCCAACGCCCCCTTGAACGATGGATTCGTGGCCCTCTTCGGCGTCGGAAAGATGGCGACGATCTTAACCCTCATCGGTTTGACGGGCCTCGTGGCCAGTTTCCATTCGATCATCTATGCCTACGGCCGGCAGATTTATGCGCTCTCCCGGGCAGGGTACTTCCCCCGTTTTTGGTCCCGGACCTTGCCGCGCCGGAAGACACCGCACGTCGCCATGATCGGGGGCGCCGTCGTCGGCTACGGGGTCGCTTTCGTGATCAAATACGCCCAAAAAATCGGGGCCGATCAGGTCGGTGCGGCGCTGCTCAACATGGCGGTCTTCGGCGCCGTCGTTTCGCACCTGATGATGATGAGCAGCTATGTGATCCTCAAGAAAAAACCGTTTCCGCGCCCCTATCGAAGCCCGGGAGGGACGCTATTCGCCTGGATCTCCATCGTCCTGACCGTCGTCTGTTTATTCGCCTGTTTCGCCAATCCCGATTATCGGCCGGGCGTCTGGGCGACGTGCGCGTTTTATCTGCTGGGATTGGCTTATTTCGGCTTTTACAGCCGGAAACATCTGGTCGCCGAGGCGCCCGAAGAGGAATTCGCCATCATCAAGGCGGCCGAACAAGAGCTCGCTAAAAAATAGGTCCGGACTAAGGAGGCCATTCCATGAATCCTCAAAGCGTCAAAGGCATGACCAATCTCGAGGAATTGAAAGCGCTTGTGGAACGAGGGGAAATCGAGACGGTCATCACCGCGTTCCCCGACATGTACGGCCGCCTGATGGGAAAGCGGATCGCGGGCCGCTATTTTCTGGATGCCGTGGCGGCGCACGGGATGCACGCCTGTAATTACCTCATGGCCTGCGACATGGAGATGGATCCCATCCCGGGATACGGCTATACGAGCTGGGACAAAGGCTATGGGGATTTTCGATGTGTCCCGGATTTTCGGACGTTGCGCCGAGCTTCGTGGCTCGACAAGACCGCCCTGGTCCTCTGCCAGCTCACCGCCGAGGACGATGACCAGGCCGTCGAGATCGCCCCGCGTCAGGTCCTGAAGCGCCAGATCGACCGGGCCCACGCCCTGGGCTTCGTCCCGATGGGAGCCACCGAATTGGAGATCTTCATTTTTAAGGAGACGTACGAGTCGGCCAAAAAGAAGGGTTTCCATAACCTCGAGACCTTCGGCTGGTACATCGAAGACTATCACATCCTCCAAGGGACCAAGGCGGAAGGCCTCGTGGGCGCCATTCGGCATCACATGGAGGAATCGGGCGTGCCGGTCGAGTTCAGCAAAGGGGAATGGGGTCCGGGCCAGCATGAGATCAACTTCCGTTATGCGGACTTGATGGAAATGGCGGATCGCCACGTCATCTACAAGCATGCCGCCAAAGAAATTGCCCACCGGCAGGACCTCGCCCTTACCTTCATGGCCAAATGGGACGAGCGCTTCGCCGGCTCGAGCATGCATCTCCATGTCAGTCTGTGGGATCCGGAGGTTCGACGCAACGCGTTCGCGGGCTCGAAACAAAAAGGCCGGATTCAGGGATCAGAGCTCTTTTACTATTTCCTGGGGGGGTGGATGGCCCATGCCCGGGAGTTCATGCTTTTTTACGCTCCCACCATCAATTCCTATAAACGCTACAGGGTCGGGTCTTTCGCTCCCACGGGAATCGCCTGGTCCGTGGACAACCGGACCGCGGGCTTTCGCATCGTCGGCCACGGCGATTCCCTCCGGATCGAATCCCGGATCCCGGGAGCGGACGCCAATCCCTATCTCGCCTTTGCCGCAACGCTGGCGGCCGGCCTGGACGGGATCGAGAAGAAAATCGAACCCCCCGAGGCCACTGACGGCAATGTCTACGTCGACGCCGCGGTCCCTCGGGTTCCCGGGAGCCTCAAGGAGGCGATTGAGGAATTCGAGCGAAGCGACCTCGCCAAAAAAGCCTTTGGAGAGGAAGTCGTGGCTCATTATCTTCATTTCGCCAGGACGGAGCAGCGCAAGTTCGACGAGGTCGTCACGTGCTGGGAGCGGGAGCGCTTTTTCGAGCGGGCCTGAGCGACCGGGCGGAAATCCGAATCCGGCTTCCAGGGGATCTTCGGGATCGAGAAGGCAGACAAGGAGAAAACATGTTCGCCGACATCAAGGAACTCCGACAGTACATCCAGAGCCAAAAGGTCGAGATGCTGGATTTCAAGGTCATCGATTTGACAGGACGCTGGCGCCACATGACGTATTCGTCCCGGATGCTGGATGAACGCATCTTCGAGGAGGGAACGGGCATCAGTATTTCCCCTTATCCCGGATATCGGACCGTTGAACAGAGCGACATGAAAATTCGTCCCGATCTGGGATCCGCGTTCGTCGATCCCTTCTTTGACGTTCCGACCTTGAGCTTTCTCACGGATATCCTTTTAAACGACGGCTCACCCTACATCCGCGATCCCCGGGGCGTCGCCCGGCGGGCTGAAGAGTATTTGGCCGGGCTTGATCTGGGGGAGGCCCGCTGGAGCCCCGAGCTCGAATTTTATATTTTCGACTCCGTCCGCTATGGCTCGACTGAGCACGGTGCGTTCTTCAATATTGACTCGCGGGACGGCTTTTGGCAGGGCGCGGAGGGGGGGCCGTTGGCGCACCAGGGCTACTATTGTCCCAAGGCTGCGGCGGGCCAGTGCGACCGGCCGCGGGATCATCTCGTCAATTTAAGGTCAAAAATGGTCCAGCGATTGGAGGCCGTCGGCGTCCCCGTGAAATACCACCATCACGAAGTCGGCGGCCCCGGACACGCCGAAATCGAGATTCACTTCCAGCCTCTGGTCAGGACGGCCGACCAGATGATGATCATGAAGTACATCATCAAGAACACCGCGGTGGAAGCCGGCCTGACGGCGACCTTCCTGCCGAAACCCCTCGCTGGCGAGGCGGCCAATGGGACGCATTACCATCAATACTTGGCGAAGAACAGCGGTTCCCTGTTTTATGACCCGGCCGGTTACGCCGGCTTGAACGCCCTGGCGATGTCGTATATCGGCGGCCTACTCCGCGCCGCCCCGGCGCTCATGGCATTAACCAACGCGAGCACGAATTCATATCGCCGCTTCGGCCTGGGGCTCGCGGCGCCTAAGTATCTATTTTTTTCTCAGGGAAATCGCAGCGCCGCTCTCCGGATTCCGGCGTATGCGGTCAACGCGCGGGAAGCCCGTGTGGAATACCGGGTGCCGGACGCGACGGGCAATCCCTATCTGACCCTGGCGGGAATGCTCATGGCCGGCTTGCATGGCGTCAAGGACGCGATCGATCCTCGCGAACACGGCTTCGGACCTTTCGACGTCAACGTCTACACCCTGCCGGAGTCGGAAAAACAGAAATTGCGTGTCCTCCCGCGCTCGTTCATAGAGGCCCTCGATGCCTTGAAGGCCGACCATCGATTCCTCGTCGAGGGGGCTGTCTTCTCTGAAGAGTTGATCGAATCATATATCCGTATGAAGTATGACAAAGAGGTGAGCCAGATCGCGGATCGGCCCCATCCTTTCGAATATGAACTTTACTATGATCTCTAACGGCCCCGAGGCGGGGGGGCGAGCGTCATTGCTATATAACCGCGGTTTTTATATAATAAAATTTCGTTTTTTCGAAAGCGAAGAGCGGACGAAGGCCGGGCTTTCTCTGGAGAGATCGCGCCGCGTCCGTAAGCGGTCATGAAACAAAAGCTCGCCGTCGATGAGAGTGACTTTTCGATCTGGCGGTACGCTCGTTACTATCCCCGCATTCGGAAGGCCCGCCGATTGACCCTCGGTGAAGGCTGGACGAAGGACCACGAGATCCGGGCCCTCTCGCGCCGGCTCGATCTCAAGCGCCTATTTTTCAAGAGAGAAGATCTTAATCCCACGGGATCGCACAAGGACCGGGGCCTGGCGTATCAGGTTTCAAAAGCCTGGGACGATGATCAGAAAGAATTGGTTTTACCGTCTTCCGGCAATTGCGCCATCGCTGCGGCGGCGTATTGCAATCTGGCCCGCATCCGGTTGACTGTCCATATCCATCCGGAAGTGGCCTGTCCAAAAATGGCCCAACTCGCCCGATTCGATCCGCAGATCATTCTCTCCCGGGCGCCCATCAGAGAGGCCGCCGCCTACGCTGCCTCCCGCGGGGTCAGGAATTTAAGCCCGGAGATC
>Ga0315286_10001041_pt1 | contig 24714 bp, 17 predicted proteins | sample YL17G10_0_MG_FD_205038 | JGI IMG/M metagenome (GOLD analysis project Ga0315286, IMG submission 205038) | Sediment microbial communities from Yellowstone Lake, YNP, Wyoming, USA - YL17G10_0 | ecosystem: Environmental > Aquatic > Freshwater > Lake > Sediment | place: USA: Wyoming | collected...
CTCCAGCCCGGCCTGTGGTCCTGGCGGCGTGACGCGCCTGGGATCGCCGGGCTCCAGCCCGGCCTGTGGTCCTGGCGGCGTGACGCGCCTGGGATCGCCGGGCTCCAGCCCGGCCTGTGGTCCTGGCCGCGTGATACGGAATCAGACGTCAGGCGACAACACCAGCTCGACATTCCCGAGCACGATGTCCTGCGTGAGCCGGCTGTCGCGGAGCCATCGGCTGATCGCGGGAGGCAGGCGCCGGACCGTGCCGATGACCTGCAGATGCTCGTGCGCGACCCGCAGCCCGGCATCGGCGATCAGGCCGCGCAATCGGCGCATCCGGACTTTCTCCAGCAGGTCGTCGTGCTTGACGAGCCCCATGCGCGCATCGCGGATAAACGAGTTCTCGTCGGCGGGCTCGCGCAGCATCCATGGCGCGTGGCGTGCCAGCCAGCGAAACGTTCGGAAGGCCAACGGTCTGCCGAGGAGCAGATACACCGGCACAGGCACCAGGAGGTGAGGCAGGTGTGCCCCTGGCGGCGACAGGTACGGGGCCGTCGACAGGTAGAATCGGCCGCCGTTCTTCATCACGCGGCGGCATTCCTTCAAGTAGAGCGCGGCATCAGCGACATGTTCAATAACCGAATGCGACAAGACCAGGTCGAACGTGCCTGAGGCGAAGGGGAGCGCCATCCCGTCGGTGCGGACAAACGACACGTTGTTGATGTGCCGTTCGCGCGCCAGCGTGACGCCGGCCTGACTGAAGCGATCCATCGGATCGATGCCGGTCACCTGATCGGCGTGCTCGGCCAGTGACAGGGGCATGCCGCCGCCTCCGCAGCCGCAATCGAGCACGCGCCCGCCAATGGGCACACCCGCGCGATCCAGAAACGCGATCAGCTTTGCGCTGCGGTAGTACTCAAAGAGCGCGTAGTCGTACTCGGAGCGGAACCGTCGTCCCGCGTGCTCTTTGATGAGGTCGTCCCTGATCTCGCGCATCCGCCTAACCTCTGACCCACGCGAAGTCGAGGTCACAGTCCCCGAGTGTCACATGCCAGTCTCCCGGAAGCGGCGGCAAGACACCCGGCTTCGCGATGAACGTGAGCCACTTGGTATTGCTCTCGAGCCAGCGTCCCAACAGCGGCGTGGACGGAGACAGGAAGCCGCGTGCGCGCAGGACCCGCTGGCAGGCTGACAGGGTGGAGATCGCATAGATCCGGTTGACGCCGCGAGCCACCAGTGTCGAGGCCGCTTCGGAGAGCAGGGCGCCAAACGCGGCCGTATCGTCTGGATGTACGAGGTAGTCGACAATCAGGCCCTGCGGAGGCCTGGCGTCGTTCGAGAGGGCATCAACCACGCGCACGATCATATATCCGACCAACGCCTGCCCACGATAGGCGCCGACCAGGACATACTGGCGATCGCCTCGTGTCGCGTATCTCGCGAGCAGGCTGGCGCTGGCGCGAACGGCGATGGCCGGAAACGCATCCCTCACCCGCACCCACAGCGCGTCAATATCCGGCCAGACCGGAAGGGCGCCGTCAATGGCGGCGGTCACGATGCGGTGCTGTGACGATGCCGACCCGAACATCCATCGCCGGGGCAGCGGGTGTACGTAGAGCGTGACCGGCGACCGGTCGCTCCAATCCAGCTTCTGAAAAACCCGGTAGGCCATCGCCGTCTGGGAAAGCGACGCGGTGACCGCATGTCTGTTCTGAACCGCTTGCGTGAGACGGGTGCCGAGCCCCTTGCCCTGATAGTCCGGCCGGACGTAGAAATCGACGAACCACGCGGACGGCAACTCCATGCCGTTCGTCCGCAGCGCGAACGGGATGTAGGCGCACAGGCCTGCGAGCGTGCCCTGAGCTGGATCCTCAACGACGTACAGCGGCGGCTCGTCCCATTGCCACCACCATCGATCGTGGACGTCGTTCTCGATGTCGCGCTTGTGGGACCAGACCTCTCGCAACAGGGCCATCAGGCGGACGTCGTCCTGGCTGGCGTAGGGCCTGACGATCAGATCGTGCTCGGTCGGCGTCATCGAGGAATCCTGGGGGCGGTGTCAAACAACCCGGGGACGTCGGGCCACTCTACGCTAGTGAATCCGGCGATTGGTGTCGTCCTGGCGGCCGCCCTCGTGGACATTGAACCGCCGGCGCAGCCTGTTCAGCCGCCAGCGCAGAATCTGGGATCGCACCTGCGACCCCACATGGCCCCGTCGCCAGACGAGGTAGAGGTACCCGGCGACAATCCCGCCCAGGTGCGTCGCGTGCGCCACGCCCGACTGCGCCCCCCAGATCGACGAATACAACGAGATGACCCCGAAGATGATGACGAACACCTTCGCGGGGATCGGGAATACCGCGTACACGTAGATCGGGCGGTTCGGCCATGTCAGCCCATAGGCGAGCAGCAGACCGTAGATCGCGCCAGACGCGCCCACTGTCACCGACACGTACAGCGATTCGGCAAACCCGAATGCCAGCAACGACGCCAGTATCGTCGTGACGGCGGCGCCAATCCCAGCGACAAAGTAGTACGTCGTGAAGAAGCGCGTGCCCCACAGCCGCTCCAGATCGACGCCAAACATCCAGAGCGCCAGCATGTTGAAGAGCAGATGAAACACGCCGCCGTGCTGGAACATGTAGGTGACGGGCTGCCAGAACCAGAGGCGTTCGACGACGGCCGCCGGAATAAGTCCCAGCCACAACGTCAATGACGGCACGACCAGTGTGACCACGTATCCGGCGACGTTGGCGATGACCAGCGCCTTGACGGCGGGCGTCAATTTCCCGGGTCCGAAACGGTACGTGGCAGACGGCGAAGCAGGCGGACTCATATCAGACTCCAACAATAGCAGTAATTGTCTACCGCATCCGATCTGCACCGGCGCCGGGTCTAAAGCCCGCGGCCTCCAGCTCAAAATGCTCAGCCCAGAGAGCCCGGTCCAAAGACCCCGGGCTACATCGGAACCGGTTCCCAGCCCGCCAACCTGAGCGCTGTCTTCTGCAGGCCGGGTCTTCCCTTCGACGTCGCTCCCTTCGACTGCGCTCAGGGCACGCAGGGCAGGCAGACCCGGCGGACACGAGACCGCCGCCATCAACGCAGACCAGCTTTCGGCTCAAGTTCCTTGCCCCGATCCGCGAGGCAGTGGCCACGCGCATGCCGCGGCGGCCAGTGGCACCAGCGCCAGAAGCGTCAGCGTGGGCTCGATCCCGAATCGATCCGCCAGGGCCCCGACCACAGGCACGGTCAGGCCGCCTGTGCCCCACGCGAATCCCATCATGAGCGACGATACCGTCGCCGCGCCGACCGGCGCGATCTGGTGCGCAAAGGTCACGTTGACAGGGAGTGTGGACTGCAGGAAGAAACCGCCGACGGCCACCACCACCATGAACCACCCGCCAGACAAGGCAGGCGCCAGCGCCAGAAATGGCACGGCTGCCACCAGCGATGCGCCAATGACGCGCTTCGCCCCAAACCGATCCGACAGCGGCCCACCCAGGAAGCCGCCGACGCTGCCGGCAAACAGGTACAGCGAGACCGCGACGCCTGCCATCCCAACCGACCATCCTCGCCGGGTCAACATCACGGGCATGAAGGTCGCGAAGCCCATCGCCGTAAGCGTTCTCAGCACCACGATGGCGTAGAGAAGGAACAGCGGCCTTGCGAATGGCCGCAGTTGCTGAAACCCGCCCGGCCCCTGACCACCGAACGGCTTCATCGGCGGCATGCGGGCGAGCACGAGACCCAGCAGAATCAGCCCGGGAACAGCCAGCCACGGCGTCCACCCGAGTCCGAAGCGATCGACGTACGGCGCAAACACCATGGGCCCCAGCGAGTAACCGATTGATCCGCCCGTGATGTGAACGGCCATCGCCAGCCCCCGCCGACTGCCCCCAAGACGATGGACGACGGCCGCAGCCGTGGGATGGAAGGCTGCGCCGCCCAGCCCGCCGATGACGAGGCAGGCCGCCAGAGACTCCGGCGACCAGGCGAGGCCAATCAGGCTCAACACCGACACCGACAGGAGCGGGCCCGCCACCAGCAACACGCGCGGGCGCCAGCGATCCGCCAGCCAGCCAAACCCCAGCTGCGATACCGAGGTCGCGATCTGGAACAGCATGACCATCGTGCCGGCCGCGGCGAGCGAGAGGCCCAGCCGGGAGATCAGTGCCGGCAGGAGTGGCACGTACAGGTTGGAGTACGCGTCGGAGACGAAGTGCGCACTGGCCAGCCGGTAGACGGTTGGATTGAGCGACCGACGTTCGCTCATCTACAGCGCGCCTCGCAGACGCCTCAGCCGTGAGACGACCGTGGCGCGCGCCTCCAGGAATTCCTCGACGTGAATCGCGCGGGCCGCGATATCCAGCACCACCAGGGCGACGCCAATCGACGCGCTCACGCGCAATGCCAGCACAGACAGCGTATGCGACGGCAACCCGCTCGCGATCGCCCGGTCCGTCCCCCACGCAGCCAGGCCCATCAACGCAGAGGCGACGGCGATCTTGCCCAACGCCTTCGAAATGCGCCGTCCGTCGAGCCCGCCCAGCCGACCTCGCAGCACCCAGAGCAGGATGGCCGCATTGCAGATCGCACTGACGGCTGTTCCCAACGCCAGGCCGCGGAAACTCATCACCTGGACCAGCACGATGTTGAGGCCCACGTTGAGGAGCACCGTGGCCATCGAGACCATCACGGGCGTCCGGCTGTCCTTCAAGACATAGAGAGAAGGCACGGCCATCTTGACGGCGGAGTAGCCCACGAGCCCTGGCGCGTAGAACATCAACGCCGCGGCCGTGTTCGTCGTGTCGGTCGTCGAGAATTGTCCGTGCTCGAAGATGAGTGAGACAATCGGCGTCGCCAGCGCCATCAGGCCGACGGTGGCCGGCACATTCAGCATGAGCATCAGACGCAGGCCGCGCGAGATCGTGGCGCGCATCTCGGCCAGGTTATTGTGGGCCGCCTGACGGCTCAACGTCGGCAGCGAGGCGGTGGCAATCGACACGCCGAACAGGCCGATCGGCATGTACATCAGCCTGAACGCGTACCCGAGGCAGGACACCGCGCCGGTGCCCTCGCCGACCGCCAGAATCGTGTTCACCAGGAGGTTGATCTGCACCGCGGCCAGGCCGATCACGCCCGGCCCCATCAGCGCGAGCACCTGCCGGAGGCCGTCATCCCGGATATCGAGCACCGGGTGGTAGCGGAATCCTTCGGCATGCAGCGACGGCCATTGGACGCCCGCCTGGAGCATTCCCCCGACGAGTACGCCAATCGCCGGCGCGACGATGGCCGGCAGACCGAGCAGGGGCATCACCGGGACCAGCCCGATCGTGCACAGAATCGACCCGACATTGAACATCGCTGGGGAGAACGCCGGCATGAAGAACCGATGCAGCGAGTTCAGCATGCCCATGAGCGCCGCCGCCAGCGCGACCAGCGTCAGGAACGGGAACATGATGCGCGCCAGCATCACGGTCAGTTCGAGCTTCCCCGGCACCGCGGCGTATTTCGAGGCAAGAGCCGTCGTAATCGGCGAGGCAAAAACGAGGCCCAGCACCACCACGGCGAGCGTGGCCAGGACGAGGGCGTTCATCACCATGCTGCCCAGGCGCCAGGCCCGCTCCCGACCCTCAAGAGTCAGCATGCGGGTGAACGTCGGGACAAACGCAGCGCTCATCGCTCCTTCGGCAAACAGGTCGCGGACCAGGTTTGGGATGCGGAAGGCGACGTTGTAGGCGTCCATGTGGTCGCCCGCGCCGAACAGGAACGCCATGATCTGGTCGCGCATCAGTCCCAGGATGCGGCTGGTCATGGTGGCGGCACCTATGACCCCCGCCGATCTGGCAAGCTGGGGAGGCGCGACCTGAGATGGTCCGGGCGGGACCGGCGCGAGCGGGTCAGAGGACATCGATGCACGCCAGCGTACCACAATCCCTGACCGCTCAGTGGGATCGGTCGAGCCCTGTCCAGCCGGGCCAGGCTTGGATCCAACGCCTTGGATTGATTGGGATTGGTCTGTGCGGTTACTGAAACGGAAAGGTGGGCACTCGCCTTGTCGGGAAGCGAGTGCCCTGGAGGAGGAGCGACAGGGCCGTTCTGTCCTGTCAACCCTTATGACGGTCAAACCCGGAAAAAAGTTCTACTGTCTACCTAACCCCCAGACAGCTTCTTCCTGACCATTTCGTTCACGGTCTTGCCGTCAACGGTCTTGCCGGCCAGGGCCGCCATCACGGCCTTCATCAGGCGGCCCATATCCTTCATGCCGGTCGCCCCGGTTTCCGAGATGGCCGCGTCGATGGCTGCCTGGATGTCCTCTGCGCCGACGGGAGGAGGCATGAGCGACTCGAGGAGCTTCAGCTCAGCTGTTTCCTTGTCCACCAGATCCTGCCGGCCGCCCTTCTGGAACTGATCGATCGATTCGCGCCGCTGCTTGATCATGGTGCTGACCACCTGCCGCTCTTCGGCGTCTTCCAGCGCGTGGCCCTTCTCGAGTTCCTTATTGATGAGCGCGGCCTTCAGCATCCGGAATGCCGAAAGCACGGCCTGGTCGTGCGCTTTCATCGCCTGCGTAATACGAGCACTGACATCGGTGACGAGCGACATGGCGTGCCTCCGTCTTCGTTTCGGTTAGAGAATCCAGTCAAACCAGTTGCGTGTGCCGGCGAACGCGATCATCGCCAGGATCGCTGCGACCGTCCATCGGCGCCAGCCGCCTGCGCGCCACCACGCGGCAGTGGCGAAGCCCCCCAGGATGGCTAGCGCGGGTGCGACCGCAAGCTGGTAGCGCAGCTCGAGCGGCGTGAATACGGCGAGGGCGCTGCATCCCAGCAGCGTGACGAGCCATCCGGCAATCGCCAGAGACAGACGGTCTCGACCCCGCCGCTTGATAAGCAACACGAGGCCCAGCGTCGCGATCGCCGGCAAGAGCCATCCGTACGCCGTCCATGTCCGCCGGCCCAACGTCGAGAGTCTATCCATCGGCGACGGGCGTTGGCGCGGTGGCGCACGCCGAACCGTCTGTGGGGTTGTCTGCGGCTGTGGTGGCGCCGGCGCCGGGGACAGCTGTGGCGCCTGTCCGATCTTCTCCTGATCGGCCGAGACGATGGTCTTGACGTCGCCAGCCAGCCGTGTGGCCTGGCTCCGATAGGTGCTCCAGAAGTGGCCGTAGAACAGCAGCACGGACAAGGCGACCGCCAGGCCGAGACCCATGAGCACCGACGACGCCGCGCGCTGCAGCGCCGGACCGCCAACGATGTAGTAGATCAGGCCGATCGCGCACAGCGTGACCGCCAGCACCATGAACGTGCTGAAGTGCGCGATGAAGGCCACTGAGGCGACCAGCATCGGCACCGAGAGCCAGATCCATACGGACCAGGTCAGGGGCAACGACACGACGGTCGCCACCGTGAGCAGCGCGACCGACTCGCCGAACGCATTGGTCAGATTTCCCGTTCCCACGACGGCCGCGGCGATCGGCGTGGTGTGGAACAGCACCACGGCGAGGACGCCGGCCGCCCTGTCATGCCACGTTCGGCTGACGATGGCGTAGAGGCTGAGACCGGCGAGCATGTCGGCGATGCAGACCACGCCACGCAACAGCGCGACGTGATCGGGGACGAGCGACGCAAACGGTGCGGCAACCAGATACAGAGAAATCCCGTAGGGAAACAGGTACCCGTCCGGCGTCAAGGATGTGAAGTAGTAGCGACCCGAGAGGACCCATTCCAGTCGATGCGCCTGGAACATGGCGTCCATCGTCGGCATGTCCGGATGCAGCAGGACGAGCAACTTCAAGTAACACAGCACCGCGGAGAGCGCGACCGCAATGCGGGCCGATCCTGATAGACGTTCGCGCCGGAGCATGTCGAGCGCAGCGACGAGAACGGCAATGGCGATGGCGAAGCCTGTCGACAGCGGAACCCCGGGCGGACGTCCCGCAAGATAGGGAGCCATTCCGACGGTGAGCGGGGCCGCCTGCGCGACTGAGACGAGCAGCGCTCCCGCGGCCGCGATGGGCCACGTCAATCCGATCGCGCCAAGCGCCGCACCGAGTATTGCCGCGGAGAGCGCGGCGCGCCCGAGTGCCGGCCACGGCGCCATCGCCAGGCGGCCCGCCGCCGGCTGGCAACTGATGCGATCGACGGCGACGCCCAGGTCCCTCGGGTCGTCGGCCGGGCGAAACGTCCCGGACACGGCCAGCGCCAGCACCAGGCCTGCGCCCTCCGGACGCGCCGGGACTTCAAACCGGACATCGTCATTCCCGCCGCTGACCGTCCACGTCAGCACCTCCACGCCATCAGCGGCGAAGGACACCGCCGGCAGCGGGGCCGTCGCTGGTCTCCATCCGAGGAGGCTGACCGTACAGGCCCAGGGCACACGCCGATCGAGACGGGGCCATCCGATTTCGGCTGTCCGGCCGGTCCAGGCAAACGATTTCCCACCCCCGCGTTCGACCGGGAAGAAACCACGCGTCGCCCCGGGCAGATCGCGGTCCATTTCGAGCCGCACCGCCGGAGACACGCTGTACGACACCAGCAGCGCCAGAGCCCCGGCGGCCGCGCCGACGACCGTGCCGACAATGAGCGCGATGAGACGGGCGCGTGCCATGAACTGTGTCAACCGAGCCGTGGGCGAGTGACCTCGCGGTAGATGGCCGAGAACCGCGCCGCGACCGTGGCTGGACGGAACTCGCGCTCAAGCACGGCGTCGGTGTGTGGACTGGTTCGGCGTTCGCGGCCGAGGGCCGCGGAGATGGCCGCGGCGAGCGCGGCCGGATTCTCCCGAGGGACCACTTGTACGTCCTCGCCGAACAGTCGCCCCAGTTCCACGCCGCCGGGGCTATCGGTCGAGACGACCGGCGTTCCGCACGCGAGCGCTTCCACCGCAACCGTTGGGCACGCCTCGAGCTGGGATGGTAGCACGAAGAGATCGGCCGCCGCGTAGTACGACGCGACGATTCGATTGTCGACCAGTCCCGCGAAGGTCACCTTGGCGCCGACGCCGAGATCCTGAGCCAGCGTGGTGAGTTCCCTGCGCAGCGGACCCGTGCCGCAGAACACGAGCCGCGTGTCGGGGAACGCTCGAAGCACGGCAGGCATCGCCTCGACCAGATGCCGCTGACCCGCCAGCGGGTGCAGACGTTTGACATTCAGGAGCAGGTGCCGCTCCCTCATCCCGAGCCGCTGGCGCGCCGCCTCGCGGTCGGGACGATCCGCCCGGGCGAAGTAGTCGGCCACCGGGGGATAGATGACGCTCAGTCCTTCACGAAAGAGTCCGTGCTCGACGGCCCTGTCGAGCAGGCCGGAACTGTAGAAGGTGACGCGCGCCGCCGAGCCGTAGGCTGTCGTGAACAGATCGGGTCTGAACCACTTTCGCGTGTAATGCCAGATCTCCGTCCCGTAGAGCGTGAGCACGACGGGCTTCTTCATCCGGCCGGCGATCCACGCGACCAGACTCGGCAGCAACCCGTTGCTGTGCGTGTGAATGACGTCGGCTGCGGCGATGGCCGGCCTGGCCAACGTCCAGATGTGCCTTGCCCGGCTGATCGCCGGCAATGCGACCGGGCGCCCGTCCCGCCCGCCCGGACGCCGGTTCGGGATCCACACCACGGTCCCGGGGAGTTCGCCGGAGGGCTGGGCGCCGTCCGTCGGGCTGATCATCCGCGGGGGATGCGAGATATAGGTTGGGGTGTCGCCGGCATCGCGGGCCCAGACTCCGAGGTGAACAGGAAGGAGCGCGCTGGCGCCCTGTTCGGGCGGAAGATGCGACGTGACGTGACAGATGCGCATCAGACGGATACCGCCACCGGCGCCGGGTCCGGCGCTCTCTGGCTTCCGCAGTACAGGGCGCGAAATTCGCTGAAGGTCACGGGGATGGCGCCCAGGTCGTGAATGGCGTACGCCAGGAACTTCCCCAGGCGATCGAAGAAGTCCGCCAACTGCTGTTCAGTCAGGTTGTACGGACTGCCGCCGACGATCGCTTCGCTCGAGTGGAAGATCAGGTTGAGGACCGGAACCCTGTCGCGCTTCAGGCGGCGGGCCAGCGCGCACATGTCGTCGAGCGACGAGTACGACGGCCGCAGCCATAACACCCGCGCGATGCCGAGCTTCCGGAGCACGCGCTTGGTCATGTAGGGACTGGGCGCCCGTGCAAACAGGCGCTCGAGTGCGGCCGGGATACGCCGGCTGAGTGCGGCCGACACGGGAATCTCGAGAAGGTTGCTGGTGCCTGGCGCTGTGGCATTGTCGTACGCGAGAAAATACGGGGTTGGCGGCGCGCCGACGAAGTCCGGACCGCCCTTGTGGCCTTCGTAGAACAGCGGCGCGACGCTTGATTCGATCCGGTAGCCGGCACGCTCGAGATCGGAGACGTGCGAGGCCGCGAACCCGAACCGTCCCGAGCGGTACGAAAGCGGGCGTTCGCCGATGGCATCGGTGATCGCCTGACTCAACGAGGCCACCTGATCCGCAAACTGAGAGGAGGGCAACTGAAGCGCGTACAGATGCCGCCGGACGTCGGCCTCCGTCGACGGCGGCGTTTCCCAGGCGTGATGGTGGGCCCCAATCTCTGTGTCGCGGCCCCCGCGCAGCCCGCGCAACAGGTCCGCCGACCGGGCGTCTCGCGCAACCGGATAGGTCACCAGATACGTCGGGCGAACACGGTGGCGCTGGAACAGCTCGTGAAGCCTGGGCAGCGCGTAGATGTTTTCGAACGTCTGGTTGAGTCGCGCCTCAACGGACCACTGGTTGTCGCCCTCGGTGTCGATGCCCACGAGCAGATAGAACATGTAAGGCGCCCGTTCCTACCGGTCCTGGTCCGAGTCGCCAAGTGTGACGTGCCACGTCCCGGTGTTCCTGTAGAAGTCCGGCGGCAGCTCGCCCGCATTGATCTTGGCGGTGAATTCCATCGTGGACTTCACCTGGAAGTAACCCGACCGCCTGATGATGCGCCGGAATCCCTCGTGCATCGCGAAGACGCGGATCTTGTCCGAGTCGGCCGCACGGGCTTCGTTGTCAATCCATCGCAGGATGGTTTTGACGCCGAGATCGTCGTCTGGATCCACGAGGAAATCGACGAGCAACGTGACACGGCCCCGGGGTTCCTGCGTATGGCGGTAGATCGCGTAGCCGTGCAGGTCGTTCCCGCGCCGGAGCGCCACGGCCGAATAGCGGACGTGCGGCGGGTCGACGAACTTCCAGTTGAGGTACGCGGCATCGCGCTTGACGGCGAATTCGAACTTCGGCGCGAGACGCTTCCAGAGCAAGGTGAACTCTTCGCCAAACCGGCGAATGGGCACGATCTCGGCGCGCAGCGGTTTGGATCGGGCGATGATCTGGACAAATGGCAGCGTCAACGCCGAGACGAGCCGATTGAGCGGCATCGGCCAGTTCGGCCGGCGGAGCGCTCGCCGGGTCAGCGGCTTGACCAGGCACGGGACGGGGCCGACGTTTGGCCAGCGGAGTTTCTGGAACAGCCGGTACGACGAGTCAGACAGCCCGAGACCAAGCGACGCGTCTCCGTGCTGGTCCCACCAGCGGAACAGCGCCTCGCCGAGGCCCTGTCGCTGGCGCTCCGGCGCGATCATCACGTCCATGCCCCACGACGCGTCAATCTCGGTGCCCGCCACATGGAGCCGGACCGGCATGGTGGCGTACTGCCCGACAATCGTGGATCCTTCGCGAGCGACCCAGATGAGCGGGCCGGCGGCCGGATTGTTCGGATTATGCTCGTACTGCCATTCCCACCGCAGGCGGTTGGCTTCTGCCGAATCGCTCCCGAACACGCGGCGGTACATGGCCACGATCGCTCGGGCGTCGTCGGGGCGATAGGCGTCGATGGATGCCATCGGGATCCTCGAAACAGGCAATGGCTGCAGCAGGTTCGATTCTATCGTAGGCGGACGTGACCCCGCGAGTGTCTTCGCTGGCGACAAAGAGCCGTCCCGGTCGCGTGCTATGATGCGGCCGGTTCCGCATGCGTTTCCACGGCGCACTTATCGGGCTGTTCGGACGACCCGTGACCCGTCTTCTGCCGCTGACGGTCGGACAGACGCTCGCTGGCGTGCTCGCCATCCTCGTCGTGATCTACGGCGCCTTCCTCAGGTTCGATGCGATTACGCTGAAGTACGGGCCGGTGACCCGGCCGTCCTGGTTGCGCGCCATCCAGCAGACGCGAGGGCCCGAAAGCCTCCTGCGGCCAGCCGGCGTCACGTGGGCCGCCGTCCCCGCCTATCCCCATCGGGACGGTCCCCCGACCCAGTACGTGAGCGACCCCTACACGTATCTGAGGTACGCACGCGAAATGCGGTCGTTCTACGCGGCGCACTACCGCGAACCGGTTTTCCCGTTCGTGACCAAGATCTTCCTCCACCTGCTCCGCAACCAGGACGTCGCGGTGAGCTTCGCGTCGGCTGCCTTCTCCGTACTGGCGATCGTGGGGACACTGGCTCTCGGCTGGTACGCCTTTTCCTGGTGGGTCGGTCTTGGCGCCGCGCTGGCCATGGCGATCGAATACGAGATCGTGTCATGGAGCGTCGAAGGCCTGCGCGACGATGCCTTCGTGTGCGCGGCGGTGCTGTCGACGTACGTGATGCTCCGCTACGCCCGCGTGCCGTCGAAGAGGAACGCGTTGCTTGTCGGCATCGCCGGCGGCGTCGCGTGCCTGATTCGCATCACCGCGCTGTCGTTCCTGGTGCCCGGTCTCCTCTTTCTGCTGATTGCCACAACCGCCCGTTGGCGCGAGCGGCTGAAGGGAGCAGGCCTGGCGGCGCTGGCCCTGACGGCGATCGTGTCGCCGTACGCGATCAACTGTTGGCTCACATTCGGCGACCCCCTCTACGCGATCAACGTTCACGCCGACCTCTACCGCACGGCGGAGGGTCAAGTCGTCGAGGTCAGCCAGACGACGGCCGGGTACCTCGGCAGCCAGGCGCGAAGCCGGCCGATTCAGACACTCGACACGTTTGTGCTGGGGATGACCACATACCCCTTCCAGAACAAATGGGGAGGGTTCGTCCCGTGGATCTCCTGGCTGGGAGCGTTCCTGTCGTGGGCTGCCGTGATCGGCCTGATCCTGCTCGTCGGCTCGCCGCCCGGGCGGCTGCTCCTTGTTGTCCTGGCCGGGTCGCTCGTTCCCTATGCCTTTACGTGGAAGCTCATCGCGGATTGGCGGTTTACCGAACACGCCTACCCGTTCTTTCTGATCGCCGGGTGCCTCGCGATTAGCGAGGCAGTCACGCTGGCGGCGCCGTCGCGCCTCCTCGGGTTGATCCACCCTCGCCCTGATTGGAGGCGGGTGGCGTTCTGGGGATCCGTGCTGGCGGCGATTGGAACGGGCTTGTGGCTCGTGCTGCGGGTCTTCCCTTTCCTGGTCGTGCGCGAGGCGCTCGCTGCGAACGAGAATGTCACGGTCGCGGCCGGCGAGCGCGATGGCGCGTTTTTCGCGGCCGGCTGGTCGGGCACGGCGACCTGGGGTGCCGTGACGGCGCGGGTCTCGGAAGGCGGTCGCTCGATCGTGCGCCTCCCGCTTCCGCGTGCGTCCGACTACGACCTCACCATACGGCTCGACCCGTTCCCGCGCCCGACCGCGGACGCCGCCGACCGCCTGCCGGCCGTGCAGGCCTTCGTGAATGACCACCTCGTCGCAACGTTCGACCTGCGCTGGAACCCTGACCGCGTCGGAGCGTACGAGATGTCCGTTCCGCGGAACGTGACGACGAACAGTGAGAATCGTCTGGTGATCGTCCCGAAGGCGAAGCCGGGTGGGCCCGACAGGGTGACGTGTTGGTACGTGCGAATCAGGCCCGTCGCGCGGTGATCATTGGCCGCATCGCTTCCGAACACGCGGCGGACGTGGCCACGATCGCACGGGCTAGCGGATCGGTGGAAGCAGCGGGTGCAGTGCGCCCTCGCTGAAGAAGAACCACGCGCGATTCGACAGGGGCTGTCCGGGATCCACTGACACCCGCACCGCGAGATCCTCTCCGGCATGCGCGGTGTCAAACGTGCCGATGGGGTTCGTGAACCGTGTGGCGTCAAGGCCGTTGAGCGGTACATCGAAGGTGCGCAAGTTTCTCGACGTGACGAATCCGCCGCGGTAGCCTCGGGCGAGCACCTCCAGACTCCCCGCGCCGGTCCAGCGAACGTCGATCCGGGGATCACGCAGGCCCACCCGGATGATGGTTCTCAGGCTGGCTGGTGAACATGCACGCAGCCATTCCAGCCCTTCCAGGTTGAGGTTGGAATAGACACCACGGACGCGAACCGGCGCCGTGACCAGCACGATGTCCTGCCCGGCGCAGCGCTCCCCGAGCGTCCCGCTGATCGTGGCCGCGGCCTCCTCGGTCATGCGCGACGCCCACAGCCAGTCGCCTGCCTTCAGGCGTACCTGCCAGATATTGATCCCGAGCACGAGCACCACAAGGGCACAAGCCTCGACTCGTCGTCTCGGGCTCAGCGTGTCGATGACGAGCCCGACGATCATCGCGGCTGGCGCGCAGGCCAGATACAGGTAACGGGTGCCTTCCGTCATGCTGGACACCGGTACCAGCGCCGCGACCAGGAAGACGACCAGCCACACCATGCGGGGCGCGCGTTCGGCGTGACGCCATCCGGCAACGAGCGCGGTCACCAGCGCCACCAGCGCGACAAAGCCACCCATCCACATGGCCGGCGGCAGGGTTCCCACTGCCCAGTCGAGCACGATGGGCGACAGCAGGTGGACGGTGGCAAAGGCCAGTGACGTCAGCGCTCCGCGCATCGGCCCAGCGACTGGTCCGGCGCAGGCCAGCAGTCCCGCGACGGCAATCGTTCCGGCGACGGCCGCGCGGACGCGACGGCGGTGCAGGCCCAGCCTCGACCAGATGCGGGCCCAGCCTAACTGCGCCACCAGCAGCACGAGCAGCAGGAGACACACCAGGGCTCCCAGTTTGGGCAATCGGGCCGCGCCGCCTGTCGAAGCGAGCCCGGCTCCGTGCCTCAGCCATGCGTAGACGCCGCCTGACAACGCAAACATCCCAAGCTGACCAAGCAATCGCCGGCCGTTCGCTCCCCGGACGAAGACCAGGTACGCGCCGGCGACAATTGGGAGCGCGAGTGCGGATTCCTTCGAGAGCACGGCCGCCAGAAAAGCCGTTGCGGCCAGCGCGTCACCGGCCCACGACCTCCAGCGCAAGGCGAACAGGCCCGCGAGCAGCCACGCCGTCGCCAGCAGATCGAAGCGCGCCGCCACCCAGATGACGGCCTCGTGGCTGGACGGATGAAGCGCGAAGAGCGATGCTGCCGCCAGCGCGCCAGCTGGGCCCATCAACCGCCGCGACAGTACGAAGACCAGCAGGGAATTGATCGCGTGCAGGCACAAGGCCGTCGCGTGATACCCGGCTGGCGACCGCGCCCAGAGCTGCCAGTCGGCCGCAAACGACATGAACGCCAGAGGCCGGTAGTACTCGAAATGCCGCAGGCCGAAGTACGCCGCCGCGTTCTGCGGGCCGCCCAGTTCAGACACCCGGCGCAGGATCAGGAAGTCGTCCGAGACGAATCCGACGTCGAGCGATGGCCAGTACGCCGCGACGGCAAGCACCATCACCAGACCGGCGGCGCCGACAACCGCCGCGTGCGACGTCCGTGCCGGAGTGCGCGTCGTGGTCATCGTGTGATCGCGCCCTCAGGGCAGCCACTGCGGACCTGCCAGATCTCGATCACCGGTCCCGGACGCGCGACGCCGAGCGACGGCTTCACGTCGAAGTCCGGCAGGAACCCGTCGCCTGATCGTGTCGAGGCTGCGAACGGGTCTTCCGTGTGCACGAGTCGCGAGTACCCTGCGACAACCGGCGACAGAGGATTGACGCCGCGGGGTGCCTCACTCTTGAGCACGATGTAGTCGACGCACGGCGAGCGTTGAGTCGATTCAGACACCCCTCGCGAAAACGCCTCCGGGGGAATGTAGATCTTGTCTTCGTCCATGCCGCCGTCGCCGATATGGAAGAGACGATAGGCCGGCGAGGGATAGGGGGTCCTGGCGAGCAGCGTGCGAGAGCGCCGACCGGCCCGTTCCGGTCGAATGCCGGCGGCCTCGAGCGCCGCCGTCAACTGCGCGCGTGTCGGCTGCAACTGAACCGAGTAGGGCTCAACCGCGACGCCGGCACCCGACGCCACGCGTGTTTCAATCCAACGCATGGCCAGCGTCCGCGTGTCGGTCTGCGCGACGAGGTAGTCGAACAGCACAGACGACACGAGCGGTTGGGCAGCCGCGATCGCTGTCAGACCGATGAGCGCAGGTGTGGCGAAGCGCCCGAATCTCCTGCTCATCCAGACCAGGCCGGCCGCGCCCATCACCGCGAGAAACGGGTAAAGCGGATTGGCCGTGCGGCCGAAGGGCCACGTGTTCGAGATGAACAGGAAGAACGCGACCGGGAATGCGGCAAGCCAGACGAACGCCGACGTTGACGCTCGAACCAGCGCGACGCAGCCCACGGCCGCCGCGATCAACCACGCGAGTCCCGTGCCCTGTGTGCGAAGAATGTCCAACTGAGGAATGGCCGAGCCGAACACACCGTAGGTTCGCTGGGCCCGTTCAACGATGATGGCGCGGTTGGCCTGGATGTCGCGCAGCGCTGTCGTGATGTCGACCAGCACGTAAGGCGAGCAGAGGGCGAACACCGCGACCATGGTGAGTGCCGCGAGCCACAGGCGCTTACCCAGCAGTTCGGGCATCGACCGGCGTGTTCGCAACACATGCGCCGCGAGGAGGGCGACGGAACCGAGCGCGGCGGGGTAGTGCAACGCGAACGCGACCCCGACCGTCGCGCCGGCGAGGGCGTAGTCCCGCGTTCGGCCGCGCTGCCACACCCACCAGCTGGCCGCAACCGCAGCGACAATCAACAGCGTGGCCGGCACGTCGTGCTTGAGGAAGTGGGCATCGCGCACCGGAACGTAGGCCACCGCCATGAGTGCCGCCGCCACGCGAGCCAGGGTCCGGTCGCCGACGCGGAGGGCCAACCTGTACACCGCGAAGATCGTGATCACGCCTGCGGCCGCCGAACAGGCTCGGCCCGCCAGGTAGACCGTTGTCGGGTCGTGCCAGAACTGCGCCTCGAACTGGGCCAGCGAATGGGCCTGACCAGCCATCATCGCGACGGCCGCGTACGCGCCGGTCACCGCCGCCAGGATGTAGAAGTACAGGCTCGGGTACAGAAAATTGTGCGGGTTCAAGTCACCCGAGGCCAGAGAGAGCGCCCGCGACAGGATGCTGACTTCATCGGGGTTGTAGACGTGGGGGAGCCCGTGACCGAGGCTTGTGAGGCGCAACACCAGCCCCAGCGTCAGCGCAGCCAGCAGCCAGGGGTCCCGCAGATCGCGCCACCAGCGTTGGTCCGATGCGATCGCGTTCATGGCCTCTCGGACATCATGTCACCGGCCGCGCGAGTTCGACTTTGCAGCAGCGGCGACACACGGGGAACAGCTTGTGCTCGAGCAAGGTCTTCCGGAGTTGAGTGTACCGCTCCGAGTTCCAGGCCTGCTCCAGCGTCTGGGTCGTCAGATCGCCGACCTCGACGCGGATGAACGGGCAGAAATACACCTTCCCGCTGAAACCCACGCGCGCATGCCGGAACGGGTAGAGGCACCGGCCTTCGATGGGCGAGCCGGCGGTGTAATACGCGTCGGTCGTCTCGGGCCACACCTTCGGCCTGACGTCGAACTTGATCCCGCGCTGGCGGCATTTCTCCTGGAGCGCCTTGACCTTGGTCCTGACCTGCTCCGGCGTCACACCCGGGTTCGGCGTCACGAAGGTGGCGATCACGCCTGGATTGGTGCTGCCGACGAGCCGCAGCGTCTCATCGACCTCGTCTCGTGTGCTGTACATCAGGTGATTGAGACCGATCGCGTCGACGCCCAGACTCCCGGCGATGTCGCCCATCTGGTCCAGTGCGTCGATGCTCTCGGCAGCGACCGTGGTGTTGATGCTCACGCGAAGCGGCGCGCCGGTCCGCTTTGCGGCGTCCTGCAGGCGCTTCAGACCCCGTGCTGTCCGTTCGAAGGTCCCCTTGGCCCCGCGTGCCACATCGTGCACCTCGGGTGGCCCGTCGATCGATACGCTAATGTGCTTGAGGAACCCTCTGGTGGCCAGGCTGGCCAGCGCCTCCGCGCGTTCCTCGGTGATGGACGTGCCGTTGGTCGTCAGGTAGCCGCAGACGTAGCCCTTGTCGCGGAACAACTCGAGCGTGCTGATGATGTCCTTGCGGACGAAGATCTCGCCGCCGGTCAGGCTGATCTGGAGGCCGTCCTGGTCCGGAAAGGCCCGCTTGATCATCTCGAGCGGGAGTTCCTGCCGCCACTCGCCCTCAATGTTCAGCAGGCTGCCGACGTAACAGAATTCGCAGTGCAGATTGCACCGCATTGTGGATTCGTATACGACGCCAACCGGCAGACGGTTCGCCTGTCCGTTGCCCCGCGCCATGATGCGGCGCGCATCAGCCTCGAGCCGCCAGGTGCGGTAACGCGCCCACCAGCGGCTGGCGAGCGGTGAGGCACGCAGCATTCGGGCGACCGGATCGAGCAGGACACGGAGCCTGGCCATCGCCGTCATCTTAGCCTGGCCTCCTGACGAGAACGAGATTCAGGAAGCACCAGCCGGGGATTGGCAGCGCGCGCGACAGCAGCGTGTGCAGCCACTGGAGCGAGGCCGGGTGGCGGCGAATGAGCGCAGTCAACACCGGCACGGTTGGAAAGATCCCCCGTCTCGAGACGATCTCGAAACCGGCGACCGTCGCCAATTGGACAAACTCGCCGGCTGGCCTATCGCCAGGGTGTTTGCTGACGGCAGCGGTGCGGATCAGTTCTCCCTTCAGCAGGAAGTGTACGCGCGACTGCAGGTGGGCGAGATTGGGGACCGACAGCAGCAGCTCGCCACCCGGCGTGAGCACGCGAAACAGTTCCTGGAGCGCCGGGAACTGATCTTCCAATGCCAGATGCTCCAGCACGTCGAGGCACAGCGCCCGCTCGAATCGCCCTCCGTCGAATGGCAGCGCCGTGAGCGATCCTGACCGCACCAGCGGCGACGTGTAGTGGAGGTCGACGCCCTCCATCCGCAGCCGACCCGCGTACTCCTGCACGAGCACGCCCTCTCCGCAACCCGCGTCGAGCACGCGCGTGGACGCCGGCAGCCCGTCGAGGTACCGACGGACCTCGCGCATCTTCGCGAGATAGGTCGGCCGAAACTCCCACGACTCGTCGAGTTCGCGATGGTAATCGCCCCGCTGCGCGTACTCGCCGCCTCGAACGGTCGATTCCGGTTGGGTCATGCGCGTCTATTGTAGCGTGAGCGCACACTATAATGAGGGCGTGCCGCCCATCGTGTCCGAAGCCGGTCCTCCCCAGTACCGCATCGTCCGCGCCGCCTCCGACGAGGGGGACGCGTTTCTTGGAGAACTCGATCGCCTGGCGGATTTCTACGTCCACGTGATGGGCGGCCGCGTGCGCGACGATGGCCCGGGCGTGCGGCTGAAGTGGTCGCGCGACTGGGAGTATCCGTGGGTGCTGACGCGGGCCCGGCTGGTGCCCGGGGCGAGGGTGCTCGACTGTGGGGCTGGCAATTCTCCCGTGCCGTTCGTGATGGCGTTGCGAGGCGCCTCGGTGGTGGCTGTGGATCGCGATGCCGTAGTGGCCTCCCGGCTCCGCTACGCTCTGATGGCGCTTCGTGACTGGGCCCGTGGCCTGGTTGGGCTGCCACTGCTCCTGGCTGGTGGCGAGTCATCCCGCCAGGGCGACATGCCCGGTTCGGGAGCGTCGGCCGCACCCGTCACGTCGCGCCGGCCGTTGCCGGTTCGTGCGTGGCGCTCTCTTCGGTTCAACCTCGTGCGCCGTCACCGGGCGGCTTTCTCGCGCATCTGGAAACCGGATTTCTGGGGCCCGGTGTCGCCGCGGCTGCTCGATCGGTTTCGTGTCGAGTACATGCGCGCGGACCTCACGCGTCTGCCGTTTCCTGATGCGAGCTTCGACCTGGTGAGCTGCATCAGTGTGCTGGAGCACATGCCACCAGACACGCGGACGCGCGGCGTTCGGGAGATGGCGCGGGTGCTCAAACCGGGCGGACAACTGTTGCTGACCTACGACCTCCAGGAGCGGGACCTGACGCGCGAACTGGTGGCCGCGAGCGCGTTAAATCCGATTGAACTCGCCTGTCTCACGGGCGTCACCACCCACTCGGGCCGCCGGCGTCCGGACGCCATCGGCCTCCACCTCGGCAAACCCGCCGGCGCGGCCGGTGCCGGCCGTCCGGCCTGAGCGCACGAGAGCCGTGTTCCAGAGGATTCAGCAGCTGGTTCGCCACCTCGTCATCTACGGCGTCGGCGACGCCGCGACCTCGCTCATCAGCCTCCTGCTGCTGCCGCTGTTCACGCACTACCTGAAGCCAGACGACTACGGCGTCATCACGCAGTTGCTCACCGTCGAGGCCGTCACGCGCATCCTGTTCCGCTGGGGCACCGACAGCGCATTCATGCGGCTGTACTACGACTGCAAGGACGCCCGGGACCAGCAGCGGCTCACCAGCACCATTGTCTGGTTCCTGCTGGGCGTGGACCTCGCGCTCCTGCTCGTGGGTGTTGCCTCCGCGCCGCTCATCGGGCGCTACTTCTTCGAGAGTGCCGCGCACGACGGGCTGGTCCGGCTGGTCATCTTCAACACGTTCCTCGGCACGTTCCTGTTCATTCCGAACTGTCTGCTCCGGATTCGCGAACAGTCGGCGCTGTTTGCCGCCCTGACGTTCGTCAAGTCGTTCGCGACGATCAGCGTGCGCGTGGTGCTCATCGTCCCGGTGAGGATGGGGGTTGATGGCGTCGTGTGGTCCGACACGATCGTGACCGTGGCGCTGCTCGTCATCATGGCGAAGTGGCTCCTGCCCCTGCTGCGGCCGGTGTTCTCGACGAAACTCCTGCGCGAGGCCCTGCGCTTCGGCCTGCCCCGGTTGCCTCATGCGATGGCTCACCAGGCCATCGCGGTGAGCGACCGATGGCTGATGGCGCTCTTTCTGCGTCAGAGCGACATCGGCTTGTACGGGGTCGGCAGCGGTTTCGGGCAGGCACTCAAACTGTTTCTCAACGGATTCGAGTTCGCGTGGGCGCCGTTCTACTTCGGTTCCATGCATCGGCCAGACGCCAAGACGATTTACGCGAGGCTGACCACCTACGTATTCGGGGCCGTGGTGCTGCTGGCGGCGGGGCTCTCTGCCATCGCCACCGATCTCGTGCGGCTGATGACCGCTCCGGAGTTCTGGAGGGCCAGCATCGTGATTCCGGCGACGGCGATCGGTGTGGTGGCCCAGGCGGCCTACCAGGTGACCGCCATCGGGCTGAACATCACGAAACAGGCAAAGTACTTTCCGATTGCCACCACGATCGCGGCGGTGGTGAGCATCGTCGGCAATCTCATCTTGATGCCGAGGTTCGGGCTGCTCGGTGCGGCGTATATGAACGCGATTTCGTACACCGTATTGACGCTCGCTGCCGGGTGGTTTGCCTATCGTGTGTATCCGGTGCAGTACGAATGGCGGCGGCTCGGGCTCATTACGGCCGCGGGTCTGGTGTCGTATCTGGCGGCTACGCTGGCTGTGCCCGTGCTCAAGAGCGCGATCGTCGGTTTGCTCGTGCGCGGCACGCTGGTCGTGGCGCTTTATCCGCTGATCCTGCTCGCCACCGGGTGCCTCGAGCCGTCAGAGCGGGAACGCGTGGTCGGGTTGTTTGCTTCGATGCGGAAGGCAAAACCAGAGCCCGTGATGACTGGAGAGACCAACGAAATGGGCGGCGAGATCCTGCCTGGATCCGTCGAGTACATCGGACCGGCCAACGACGCGAAGAGGCCCCAATGACAACCGGCGGCCCAAAGGCCGCCGGTTGCGTCAATCCAGTTGTGGTGACAATCCAGGTGGCGCTATTTCGACCCGAACATCACCCAGATCGAGACGTAGTCTGCCCGGTAGGCGATCAGGACCCTGCCAGTGCCGTCGGCGACAATAGTCGGCATCGGTGACGTGCTCGCCGCATCAAGTGGCTGCGAGTTCACCGACCCCTGGTAGACCTTCCCAGACGGGTCGGTGACCATCCGATAGGCTGGCAGATTCGGCTGGTCCGGGCCATCATTGCCCCGCCCCCCAATCACAAACGCATTGTTGACGGGCTCGTAGGCAAGGCCCAGTTCGGTGAACTGGTCATCGCCAACCCCGCCATTGCAGCGATTGGTCGCTAGAAGGATATACGACTCGGATTCCACCGGTGTGCCGTTGAGGTTGAAATTGCGCCCCATGATGTTCCCGCCGCTCGCGCCGCCATCGCAGCCGGGGGAGGCGTAGTCCGTATAGATCGAGAGGTACTTCTGTGTCTGGGCGTTATACGCGACCCGTTGGTACCGGTACCACGTGCTGCTCGGGCCAACGATGTTGCCGGTGTTCATTATTGGCGCGCCGCTCTCGCTGACCTGTGTATAGGAGATGCCGCCGTTGGGGGCCATGGCCGCGTTGCTCGAATCGCGCCAGCCGATCACCATCAGGTTGTTGTCCGCGCCCTGCGCGATCTGGGCGGTGGCCATGTCGATAAAATCAACATTGTCGGTCACCTGATGGATCTGCGCCGGGCCTCCGTCCCGTGTGACGGCCATGGAGTAGAGCACCTTCGTGTTCCGGGGCGGTCCGAACTTGCTCCACATCACCATGAACTGCTGCGCGTGAGGCATCCACGCGACGGCCGTGCCCTCGCGAGAGGTGCCCGTATCGACGACGGATGGAGGGCCGACCTGCGGTCCGCCGTTGTACTCAACCAGGTTGAAGACGACGCTGAAGGGAGTGATGCCGCCGGCGAGATTGACGGCGTAGGCCACCATGAAGCGGCCGTCACCGCTGGCGGCGACCGCAGGCTCCCACGCATCGTACGCCCACACACAGTTGTTGCCGAGCGAGATGTAGAACTTGCTCCCCAGCGGATCGGCGTTCGAGTCGAGGAACTGGCCCCAGATCACATCAGAGTTGCCGCACGCGCTTGTGCCCGCTCTCCACACGAGCAGGTAACGCTGCGTTGCCGCGTCATACGCCATTCCCATGGCGAAAATGGAGACGCGTCCGATGTCGACAACCTTCTTCGCAGCGCTCCACGTCTGGATCGGACCGGGGCCTGGAACGCCGGTCGGGGTGCCGCCCGAACCGCCAGGGTTGACGTTGCAGGTCGTCGCGTCCCTCGAATAGATCAGTAACGCGCCACTGGCGGCGACCATGTAGACCTTGCAGTCGGGCAGCTGCACCTGGCCGTTCGCGTTGACGTTGAAGGTGGCGCCGTTGTAGGTGAGGACGCTGCCGTTTAGCGTGCCGGTCGTCGGTCCGCCGTTGCTGGGGCCCAAGCCCGCGGCGGCCGCGCCTACCCTGAGCGAGACCGTCGCGGTCGCCGTCGAGTAGGAGATCCTGTCGGTGGGCGTGAAGGTGACCGAAAGCGTCACCGTGCCATCCGCCGGCACCGTGCCCGCCGCCGGCGCATACACGAACGAGCCCGGAATGGTCGCGGAGGCATTCAGCTGCGCCCCGCTGAGGACGGTGCCTGAGGCGACGGGCGCCGGCGTCGGCCATGTGACGATCGGCTTCGCCTGTCCGCCGGGCGTGCAATTGACTGCCATGCCGGCCGGAACCAGGAGCCCACTCCCCATCGCGTAATACATTGTGCAGTCGGGGAACGTGACCTTACCATTGACGATCGGATACGTGGCCCCGCTGTATGTGAGCACGTCGCCGCTGACAGAGCCGGTTGCCGGTCCCCCCGAGGACGGTCCGACGAATGAGCCGCCTCCGCTGGCGGTCACCACGATCGTGACGCCCGCGGTCGCAGTCGTATAGCTGGTTGTGTTGGTCGGCGTAAACGTCGCCGACAGCGTTTGTGTGCCCGCCGCCAGCGCCACACCCGCTGCCGGGCTGTAAACAAACGATCCCGCCACACTTGCGGTCGCGTTCAACTGCGTGCCGCCAAGTATCGTCCCAGCCACCACCGACGACGGATTCGCCCAGGTAATCGTCGGCGTGGTCCGCGTCGGGGTCGTTCCCCCGCCACCAGGCGTGCATCCGGCCGCCACGCCGGCTGGAATCAGCATCCCGCTCCTCAGCGCGATGTAGACCGTGCAGTCGGGGAACGTCACCCTGCCGTTGACGAGCGGATACGTCGTGCCGTTGTACGTGAGTTGCGTCTCGCTCGCGTCTACCGATCCGGTCGCCGGTCCACCCGAGCCCGGTCCGACGAATGAGCTGCCTCCGCTGGCGGTCACGACGATCGTAACGCCCGCGGTCGCAGTCGTATAGCTGGTTGTATTGGTCGGCGTAAACGTCACCGACAGCGTCTGTGTGCCCGCCGCCAGCGCCACACCCGCTGCCGGGCTGTAAACAAACGATCCCGCCACATTTGCGGCCGCGTTCAACTGCGTGCCGCCAAGTATCGTCCCGGCCACCACCGACGACGGATTCGCCCAGGTAATCGTCGGCGTGGTCCGCGTCGGGGTCGTTCCCCCGCCACCAGGCGTGCATCCGGCCGCCATGCCCGCTGGAATCAGTATCCCGCTCCTCAGCGCGATGTAGACCGTGCAGTCGGGGAACGTCACCCTGCCGTTGACGAGCGGATACGTCGTGCCGTTGTACGTGAGTTGCGTCTCGCTCGCGTCTACCGATCCGGTCGCCGGTCCACCCGAGCCCGGTCCGACGAATGAGCTG
>Ga0315286_10001042_pt1 | contig 24701 bp, 14 predicted proteins | sample YL17G10_0_MG_FD_205038 | JGI IMG/M metagenome (GOLD analysis project Ga0315286, IMG submission 205038) | Sediment microbial communities from Yellowstone Lake, YNP, Wyoming, USA - YL17G10_0 | ecosystem: Environmental > Aquatic > Freshwater > Lake > Sediment | place: USA: Wyoming | collected...
TCGAGCCTCTCGCGGCTGCTTTTCGCGGCAGGCCGGTGAAAGTTCGATACCCGGGTTCAAATCCCGGCGGGAGCACCTTTTTTACCCGTAAGCTAATTATAGGCTATACTCCCTACGGCCAGCCGATAGGTGACATCAACGAGTGGGAGTACCCTCCGTTCGGGGCGACGATCGTCAGGAAGAAGCCGTACGGTGAAGTGGTCGTGAACAGGGGCGTGTACAACTCCAAAGGCGCCCTCGCCGGCACGCTCCTGGCCATCAGGACCATGTTAGACATGGGCGAGCTGCCTCTCAACATCCACTTCCTGCTCGAGGGCGAGGAGGAGCAGGGAGGGTACAGCTTCCCCAAGTACGTCGAGCGGAACAAGGCGAAGCTGTCCAAGGCGGACGTCGCTCTGTGGTTCGACTACAGCGAGAACGCGAAGGGCGTCCCCGTCATATCGCTCGGCATGAAGGGGTGCGTCTACTTCGACCTCATTTGCGAGGGGAGCGCCAGGGGAGGCCCGGAGGCCGAGGTGCACAGCAGCGAGGCTGTCTGGGTCGAGAGCCCCGTGTGGAGGCTCGTGCACGCCATCAGCACGCTCGTCGACGAGAACCAGAGACCGACCGTGGACGGCCTCTGGGACGATGTGGCGGGGCCGAACGAGGACGATCTGGAGCTGGTGCGGAAGCTGGCCAAGAGGTTCGACGAGAAGAGCCGCTTGGCTGAGATCTCCGTGAAGCGGTTCAAGGTCGAGGGCTCCAAGGAAGACCTCCTCAAGAAGTACCTATTCGAGCCGTCCCTGAACATCGACGGCCTGAGCGCGGGTTTCGAGGAGGACGGCACCAAGACCGTGCTCCCTCCGAGCGCGAAGGCCAAGATCGACATCAGACTCGTTCCGAACATGACCATAGAGGGCACGAGGAGGAAGGTCATGGAGCACCTGAGGAGGCGTGGGTTCACGGACATCAGGATGAGGAACTACATCGACTACCCGTGGTCGAAGATCTCGCCGCACGAGGACGTGTCGCGCGCGTGCGTGGAGGCGATGAGGTACCACGGCAAGGAGCCCGAGGTGTGGCCGACCGTAGCTGGCTCGGCCCCGTTCTATCTGTTCGACCAGGTACTCGGAGTGCCTTGGGGAGGGGTCGGCCTCGGTCACGGCGGGAATGCCCACTCGCCCAACGAGTTCGCGGTCGTCAAGGGCATGAGGGACTACGAGAAGAGCATCATCACTGTCTTCCACAAGTACGCAGAGACGGCACCGAAGGGCAGGCGCTAGAGGTGAGATCGTCTTCTCCAGGTTCCACCGGACAGAGTTGTGCATCGACAGTGAAATACATGGACCCGGACGTTTAGAACTGTGGATTCACCCGACGCAAAGATTATGCCATGCGATTGACCTCTTCGCTACAACACCGGGGAATGCTTAGCATGGCAAAGTTGTCTCGTGCGCTAGCTCTGCTGATCAGCTCGGACATGACGGACAGGCGCTTCAGGGCGCTCGCCCTAGATACGTCGCTCAAGTCGTTCAGGAAGAAGTTCACGCTGAAGGATGAGGCACTCCATGCGAAGGAGTTCTGCGTCGAGATCGGAGGGAGTGATCGCTGGTGCATCCTGTACTACAGCGCTGAGAAGGCTGAGAGGGACAGGAAGTCCAGGGAGATATGCCTGAAAGCGAGGCAGCGATCTCATCCAATCCGCTCTGGACTCTGGACAAGAGAGGGCGTGGCAGGAGGCCGACGAAGAACGGCGTCGAGGGCAGGATTGCGCTCCTGCTTGAAGGGACCGGAACGAGGCATCACCCTAGTTGCGGAAGGTTGACCCATGCACAACATCCTGATCAAGGGCGGCACAGTCATCGATGGCACTGGTGCCCCGGGCGTTCGCAGGGACGTCGCTGTCGACGGTTCAAAGATAGCGGGCATATACAAGGAGTCCGAGGGGAAAGCCCATGTGACCATCAACGCCGAGGGAATGGTCGTCTGCCCTGGCTTCATAGACATCCACACCCATTCGGACATCCATATTCTGAACATTCCCCTGGCTGAGAGCAGGGTCAGGCAGGGTATCACGACCGAGCTCGTGGGCAACTGCGGAGAATCCGCGGCGCCGCTGGTAGGCCGTGCGCGGGGCTGGCTCATCGATTACGCGAAGAACCTCCTTGTGAAGATCGACTGGACAACGGTCGACGAGTACCTGCTGAGGTTGGCGAACCTGAGGACTTCGGTCAACGTGGCGACACTCGTCGGGGCCGAGACGCTCAGGTACGGCGTCATCGGCGCGGACGATGTGAAGCCCACCGATGCCCAGATGGAGACGATGAAACAGTTGCTCGCAGTCGCAATGATGCAAGGCGCGTTCGGCTTATCGACAGGGCTCATATACGCTCCTGGATGCTATGCCTCTACGGAAGAGATCATCGGCCTCGCATCAACCTCTGCTGCGCTCGGAGGCTTCTACGCGAGCCACATCAGAGGTGAGAGCAGGACCGTTGTCGACGCGGTCGCAGAGGCGATAAGGATAGGTAGGGAGGCGAACACCCGCGTCCAGATCTCGCATCACAAGGCCTGTGGAAGGCAGAACTGGGGCCTTGTGAACACGACCCTGAAGATGATCGAGGACGCCCGGGCCGAAGGAGTCGATGTCGCCTTTGATGTCTACCCGTACACCGCGTCATCCACGTTCCTCGAAGCGATCCTGTCGCCCTGGATGAGGGACGGGGGTAAGGACGCCATCCTCACGAGGCTGAATGACGCCGAGGCGAGGAACCGCCAGAAAGAGGAGTTCAAGGACAGGTTCACCCCCTGGGAGAACACTGTCGCCGAGGACGGCTGGGAGAACATCGTCGTGAGCGGGTTCAAGGCCGACGGCAACAAGCGTTTCGAGAACAAGTCCCTCAAGGAGATAGCTTCGATGCTCAGCAAGGACCCTGCGGACGCAACGCTCGACCTCCTGCTCGAGGAGAAGCTCGGCATAAGCGCCATCTTCCACGAGATGTCAGAGGACGACGTGATGCGTGTCATGAGCCATCCGCTGTCATGCATAGGCTCCGATGGCGTCGCCGAGGCGCCCTCCGGGCCGACGGGCTCGGTGGCAACGCACCCGCGCTCCTACGGGACCTTCCCGAGGGTGCTCAGGCGCTACGCTCTGGACAAGAAGATCTTCACGCTCGAAGAGGCGGTCAAAAAGATGACCGCGGTCCCTGCGGACAGGATTGGATTGTCGAACCGTGGGGTCCTGGCGAAGGGCATGATGGCCGACATCGTCGTCTTCGACCCGAACACGGTCAGGGATGTGGCCACCTTCGAGGACTCTCACAGGTACGCTGAAGGGATCCGGCACGTGCTCGTGAACGGCCAGGTGACCATCCTCGACGGGGAGCACACCAAGGAACGCGCCGGTCAGGTTATCAGGCACATACCGAAGAGATCCTAGTCCCTACCCTGAGCGCCGCGCATGTGGATCGACGCGCACGAACTTGACCGTCAGGGGGCTGGGGTCCTGAGCCGCTCTTATCCCTGAGCTGCTGGCCGATTCCGGCTACTTCTGCACCGAGGCGGTGCAGAAGGTGAAGGATGTGGACCTGTACATCGCCACCCATTCCAGCTACCATGTGCGGATCGGGAAACCGATGAGGCCGAGGAAGAGGAAACCAACTTCGAGGAATGCGAGGACGAGGAGGAAGCCGAAGCCTGATTCACTGGTAAGCGGAGCAATCCGTTCACCGAGGTAGGGAGAGTTCGAAGGGTTTCCCATCCCGTCTCCCTATCCACCCGCAGGAGGTCATTACTGTCAGTAAATGCGTCGTTTTAATGAAGGCGGATATTTCCTGGGGATATCACGTGGTTTTGAATAAACAATTTTGCTTTGATGTAGATTCATATCTACCAGTACCTCGGCCATTTTCAATGCTGCCACTAAGGGGTCAATGACAGGCACTCCAAGTTTCTCTTGTAGCTTTTCTGCAAATCTTTTCAATCCAGAACATCCGAGAACTAGGACATCAGCTAGATCTTCTTCAACTGCTTTCTTGCCTTCTGTTAATAAAAGGCTGAATAGTCTCTCCAAGCTCTCCTTGTCGATTTCTGAACAATCTAGTCCTATACCCCTTATAGATGTGATGCGTCGTGAAAGACCTATTCTTTCATGTTTCTCTATCTCAAATTTTTGCTTGCATTTGCCGCGTTTCATTCCTCCACCTATACCTGGACTTACGATTGAGATATTGAATCCCAGCATTGACGCGATGTGTAACGATGCTTCACCTGGCCCGATGACTGGGATTTCAACAATCTCTCTAGCAGCCTCAACGCCAGGATCGTCGTAACATGCAATGATTATGGCGTCGTATCCGTTTTTTTCTCCCTCAAGAATCTTCTCAAGCATATAGGGTGTTGTTATTGCTTTGTCATAGTATGACTCTACGTTGTCTGATCCAAACTCTGTAAATGTAAAATCCACTTGGTAGTTATCTGGAAGATATTTACGGTAATACTTTTTCTCTGACGCATCCCACATATCATAGGGTCCAGGGCTTATCACGAGGATTTTCCTTTTCTTAGTGGACATTCTTATCACATTCATAGAGATGTGCTTGAGATGTTAATAAGAGTTTCTCGGCAACTGCTCTGTAGAAATCCTCGATGAGGAGCCGGCACCTGGTCGAATGGATGCTGGACCGATCCGAGAAGGAGCCCTCTATTCACGAAGAAGACTGTGTCGCCCGCGCACAGGGGGAGGACCGAGTTCTTCACAGGCATCTAGTTTCGAACGAGGCATCGCCCGATTGGAGGAGGTGCTAAGTTGACAGTCACCAAATCTGGACAGCATGATTCATATAGTGTCAAGGCATTTCCGCGCCCAGCGCTATCCGCGACTTCAAGTGGGAGCCTGGAGAAATGGAACAACGACAGGGGGGACGGAGCTTGTCAACATCAAGAATAGTGCGAGTGCTAGCTGTGCTCATGGTCGTGGCCCTATGTATCTCCGCTGTGCCTGCGATCGTCGGCATGGCCCTATCAGGGAACGCCGCGGCGCAGACGAAGTACGTGAGGGTCGGCATGATGGAGGACATCATCAACTGGAACCCGCTGACCATCGATAGGACAAAGGATTATATCGCGTGCTATTTGATCCACAGCGTGTTGTTCCAGTACGACCAAGACCGGGAGTCCGTGATGAACGACCTCGCGACTGGGTATTACCAGATCGTGCACCCCACGGGGAACATGAGCACGATCATCAACATAACCTCCAACGCGTACTTCAGGAACAAGGCGAACCCGACGGACACATCACACCCGCTAACCGCGGTGGATGTCAAGTACACGTTCGACCTGATTAAGTCCAATCCGGGCGGCTCGTGGGACTACTTCCTGGACAACGTCACAGGCGTGTATATCACCGGGACTTACCAGATCAAGATTGACACGGAGTTCCCGAAGGCCTCGCTGATCGACGATCTTGTCTGGATCCCGATCCTTCCCAAGTACCTCTGGGAGACCGTGAATCCGCCCCTGGTGCTGAAGGCCAAGGACCCGGCCTGGCTCGTCGGCAGCGGGCCATTCTACTACGACGACTCGGTCCAGGGCTCGTGGTACAAGTTCACGAAGGCGCCGAACTACCACGCCTCGGTTGACTTCCCGCTGGGCCACCCGGAGGGAGACAGGGTGATCGACTTCGATGGCCTGCTGTACACGGTCTACACTGAGCCCGTGGCCCTCACGACGGCCATGAACGACGGGGTCGAAGACTGCATCGAGCTCCGGGGCGAGGCCAACCTGTTCCTCAACGCGCTTGGCGTCGGTGCCGCGGTGAACGTCATCAAGCAGCCGATCACGGAGAAAGCGATCACCGACATCGCCATCAACGCCATCCCGATGGAGTTCAGGAAGCCCAACTACGCCACGGGCAACCCGCTCCTGCTCGACCCGATCGTCCGGAAGGCGATCGGCATGACGCTGAACAAAGACTACATCGTGAACACGATCTTGTTCGGGCTGTCGAGGAGGGCGGACTCGGTGCTCGACCCGAGCTTCTGGCACAAGGACATCCAGAATGAGCTTCCATACAACCCGGCCTGGGCCAGGGAGAACCTGACCGCGAACGGGTACGCCGACCTCGACAGCGACGGATACCTCGAGGCGACCGCGGCCGCGTACCCTGTCCAGATGGGCTGGGCCAACTCCGGTGCGAAGCTGTCGTTCAGGCTCACGGCGCCCGACATCGACCCGAGCTACGAGGCCATCGGGCTCGCCTGGGTAAGCTGGGCACGAGACGCGGGCATCAAGTTCAACTACGCCACCAAGTCGGAGACCGTCATGATCAATAGCGACTGGTACAAGGCCGACTACGACCTCTGGGTGTGGTATTGGGAATGGTGGGGCCCTGAGCCGCTGAAGAACCTCTCCCCATGGCTCACCGCGCAGATCCACCAAGGCGGCTGGAACTGCCAGATGCCGATGGGGCCGTGGTGGGTCTGGGACCCGGTGAGTAAGACCGGGTACTCCGCCTACGACGAGAACTTCACGGTGGCCATGAAGACCCTCGACAGGGACGAGAGGAAGGTCATCGTCGACAAGTTGCAGCAGTGGATCTACGACTCGTGGTCCGAGTTCCCGCCGGTATACCCGGCGGGCCTGTACGCTTACACGGATGAGCGGTTCGTCGGCTGGGGCAACTGGACACAGCACATCGGAAGAGCGTTCACATCCAACCTGCTGTGGACCTGGTTCGACCTCGTTCCCGCCGGCGGGAACCAGATGCCGGAGTTCGAGACGCCCCTCCAGGACACATACCAAGTGATCATCAACGAGGAGGCGACCTTCGTCGTCGAGGTCTGGGACCCCGAGGCCGACCCGCTGACGGTCAACTGGACTTTCGGGGACGGCAGCACGGCCCAGAACACGAGTTCTGGCTCGGCTTCCGCCGTGAGGTTCGTGCAGAAGCACACCTACACTGCGTTAGCGCCTGCAGGGATCGAGATGCGCGTGACGGCCTGGGACGGCACGGCCGGCAATACGGCCACGAGCCGAGCGACGGTCTATGTCGTCCCTCACCCTGACACCGTCCCGAGCCTGGTGACGGCGATCAGCCACGACCCGCCGTTCGAAGCGTATGTGAACGAAGTCGTCACCTGGAGCGTAGGGGCGATGGACAGCGAGTCCGGAGGCCCGACTGGCTTCGGCCTGCAGTTCACATGGGTCTGGGACGACGGAACGATGACTGCCTCTAGACATCAGCCGATCATGAACGACACCGAGGTGACGGACACGCAGACGCACAGCTGGTCCATCGCGGGCTACTACTATGTCGAGGTGTTCGTCTGGGACGGCTCCTTAGAGCCGGACCACAACGTCTCGATGGGCGTGGTGGAGTACTTCGTGAAGGAGAACCAGCCGCCCGAGGAGCCCGTGATCTCGTCGATCACGACGAACGAGGATGTATGGACCGGGTGCGTCGCGAGCAGCAGCGACCTCGACGGGGACACGCTGAGGTTCACGTGGGGCTGGGGCGACGGCACGTTCAATGTGACGAACGAAGCGTCGCCTACCCCTGGCGTGACGGTCGAGTCGAGGCCGATGCACCAGTGGGCCGCGGCGGGAGACTACACCGTGACGGTCTGGGTGGATGACCTTACGGGAGAGCCGGGGCACAACGTGAGCGCGTCGATAACGGCGCATGTCGTGCCTGCCGGGGAGCCAACGCCTCCGTCGTCTCTCTCGCTTGTGATCTCGCCTTCGCCCGCACTCGTGGGCGTGACGGTGACGTTCAACGCGAGCGCGGTCGACACGAACGCTGACGGGCTGACGTTTACGATTGACTACGGCGACGGGAACATGTCCGTGGCGACGACTGCGGGCGGCGTGACGACGAGGCAGTATGTCTCGCCAGCATTCACGCACGCGTACGAGGCCGCGGATGTGTACACCGTGACGCTGTATGTCGACGACGGCACGGCTGGGCACAACGTGACGATCTCGCCGACGCTGACGGTATCCGAGCCGACGGAGAACGTCCCGCCCGCCATCTCGCTGCCTTCCACGCTGACGGCGAGGTACAACAGGACGTTCACCGTGACGCTGACTGCTACCGACGCTGACGGCGACGCGCTGAGCGTGTGGCTCGACTGGGGCGACTTGACGGCCATGACGGCTGCGGTGCCAGGGACGACCGCGAACAGCTATGTCGCGACGCACGTGTACGAGGTCGGGGGCAGCATGACGCTGACGGTGTACGCTGACGACGGGACTGAGCTCGAGGGGCACAACGTGAGCGCCACGCGGACGGTAACGATCAGCGAGAACCTGAAGCCGACGATCGTGAGTGTCGCGAAGTGGCCCGCCGGGCCGTACGAGCCTGGAGCGACTGTCGCGTTCATCATCGTGGTGAAGGACTACGAGGGCGACAATGTGAACATCACGGTGAACTTCGGCGACGGTTCGGCGCCTTTCGTGGACAGCTTCAGGCCGACTGCGAACACGAACACCGAGAGGAACATCACGCATGTGTACGCTGAGGGCCGGTCGACGCCCTACACCGTGACGTTGACAGTCGACGACGGCATGATGCAGTTCCACTCGGTGAAGACGTGGAGCAGCCAGACGACGACCGTGACTGTGGCGCCTCCGCCGAGCGAAGATGGCGGGATCGGCGCTGCGGTGCTCGTGGGAATCGCCATCCTCGTGATTGTGGTACTTGCGGTGATTGCGATGCTGATGAAGCGGAAGAAGGGCGCTGGAGAGGGCGGAGCCGAAGGCGGCATGAAGGGGATGACGCCGCCGCAGTGAGGTCGGGGGAGCTGGCGCGAAACCACACAAAACCCCTTCCCATCATTTCATGACTTTCGCGGTCGTGGACAACAACCAGCGCTAGACGAGAAGATTGAAACCCGATGCGATAATTGGCATCTAGACGGTGTTAACTTGGCCTCCTTCCGACGTGTCCTGACGAAGCGCGTGATCAACGCGTTCATCACCATCATCATGATAATGCTGCTCAATTTCGCTCTCTTCCGGGTAATGCCTGGAGATCCCGCCCAGCTCATGACCAACAGGGACCCGCACACATCCGACGCGGTCTACTGGCGCAATGTAGAGCTGATGGGGCTCAACGACAGCCTGCCCGAGCAGCTGCTGAAGTACTTCTACATGACCTTCACGGGCGACTGGGGGACGTCGTATCAATATAGACTTCCAGTATTCGACGTCATGATCGGCGCCATCTCTTGGACGCTATTGCTGTTAGTCACAGCATCAGTGCTCACTTTCGTGTTCGGCATCATCCTGGGCAAGATCGCGGCGGTGCGCCGCGGGAAGGCCGCAGACCTGGCCATCACCGGCTTCGGCCTGTTCTTCTACGCGATGCCGGTATTCTGGTTCGGGATCGTGCTCCTCGTGATATTCGTGGGCGAGTTCCACTGGCTCCCGCCGGGGCAGTACATCGAACCCGGGGTCAAACCATTCCCGCTGACCTTCGCGAAGGTCATCGACATCCTCGAGCACATGGTCCTGCCGATGACCACGCTCGCCGTGGGCTCCGTCGCGGGCATCGTGCTCATCGTGCGCAACTCGCTCGTCGATGTGCTCACCGAGGAGTACATCATCACGGCCTACGCCAAGGGGCTCACGGAGAAGCAGGTGATGCAGAAGCACGCAAGCCCCAACGCGAGGCTGCCGGTCGTTACGACGATCGCGATGAACACGGCCTTCATCCTGGGCGGGGCGTTCCAGGTGGAGGTCGTGTTCAGCTACAAGGGCATCGGATGGTACACGCTCGATGCCATCTGGAAGCAGGACTACCCGATGCTGCAGTTCATATTCCTCATCGGCGGCATCGCCGTGGTGCTGGCCAACCTGATCGCAGACCTCGTCCTTGTCAAGCTGGACCCGAGGGTCACGATCACATAGGGGGCGAAGGATCGATGGAAACGACGGTTACATCTGGCAACACGCGCGACGATGCGGCGTCCGAGGGCACACCGCGCGTGCGCGGCCTCATGGCCCTTCTGGCGGTGTTGATCACCTCGCTGCTCCTTGCAGCTGCCGTGGCGGCTCCTCTCATGGGCGCCCCTGCGAAGGCACAGGCAAGCGTCCTCTCGCTCCAGGATTCTACACATCCGGTCGCCGATGCTGGCCCCGACTTCAGCGTGCTCGCCGGCGCCTACGCAATGCTCAACGCTTCAGCGTCGACCGACGATGTGGGCATCGTGAGCTATGTCTGGACCTTCTTCGACGTGGAGCCGGTCACGCTCGAGGGCAAGTTCGTCAACTACAGCTTCCTCACGCCTGGCGTCTATTTCGTGACGCTGAACGTGACCGATATGGATGGCAATTGGGACACCGACGAAGTGTACGTGACGGTCAACCGGGACTGGCGGGAACCAGTCCCAATCCCGGGCGCGAACAGGATCGTGTACCTGAAGCACGAGGTCGTGTTCAACGGGTCGAGGTCCACGGACAACACCGGGAGGATAGTCAACTACACCTGGAACTTCACGCACGAGGGCCACATGGTGTACCTGTACGGCCCCGTCGTCTCGTACACGTTCAACAAGACGGGCGTTTACATCATCACGCTCAATGTGACGGACCCGAACGGGCTCAGCGCCAACGCGACGATTGCCATCACGGTCAAGCGCGACCCGACGTGGTTCGACGAGCATTGGCTGGGCCTGATCGTCTGGGGCACCATCATCGGGCTGTCCTCTTGGTATGTCTACCGCAAGTGGACCAGAGACCATGCGCTGGTGACCAAGACCGACATCGACAAGATGCGGCTCGAGTACATCAAGATGCGCAAGACCTGGAACCTGTTCTGGAAGACCTGGATGGGCAAGGCGGGGGTCTTCATCATCCTGTTCTTCCTGTTCGTGGTGGCATACGCCACCCTGTTCATGCCGTACGACCGCTCCGCAGTTGGGGGCGCGCCGCTGTCAGACCCCAGCTGGGAGCACCCCTTCGGGACGGACGGGCTCGGCCGGGACGTGCTGACACGGACGGCGCACGCCACGAAGGCCTCGCTCATCGTCGGGTTCGTGGCGATGGCCATCTCGATGGGCATCGGGACCAGCGTGGGTCTGGCCTCGGGCTACTGGGGCGGATGGAGGGACGAGGTAATCATGAGGGTCAATGACGTGTTCCTCTCAATTCCCTGGCTGGTGCTCATGATCGTCATCGCAGCCATATTCCATTCGCAGAACCTGACATCGGTCATCCTGGTCATAGGCCTCACGGGCTGGTCCATGACCGCCAGGATCGTCCGCTCCCAGGTGCTGACCGTCAAGACGAGGATGTTCGTCGAGCGGGCGCGCGCCTTGGGCGCCCGGGACGCCCACATACTCAGGAGGCACATCCTGCCGAACGTCGTCCCGCTCGTGTTCGCCAACGCCATCCTCACGATCGCGTTGTCAATCTTCTCGGAGTGCACCCTGAGCTTCCTAGGGCTCGGCCCGCAGGACGTGGAGACCTGGGGGAGGATCCTAGAGGAGGCCTACAAGGCGGGGGCCATCCTGGGCGGGCAGTACGCGTTCATCATCATGCCCGGGCTGTGCATCGTGTTCGTTGTGCTCGGCTTCGCCTTCGTGGGCTATGCGATGGACGAGGTGCTGAACCCGAAGCTAAGGAGCCGGTGAGGGCACGATGCCCCATCGGCCCTCTGGCCCGGCCTGCCAGGCGACGTAATCGCGTACCGGAGATGTAGATTCGCAAAGGAAATATGTGGAAAAGAAAAGCCCCCATGTTAAGGTAGGGCCTGATCATTTTGTTTCCTATCATTTTATAAGTGAAACATGATCGGACAGGAGGAGAATTTATGGGAAGGGCTAAAACGTCCAGGCTCTTTTAGAAATTGAGAAAAATTTTTCGGGGGCAATTTCTACGGATATTCAGAGGAATATTGAAGCAAACCAAAGCAACAAAAATTAGCCCCTCAAATATCTCATAGCCATTTTAAGTGTAAACTTCCTCTGAAACTATAGGTTTTGGCGGGAACGTAGTGGAACCTGATCCTAGTTCATAAAGCCAGTCTCCAGTTATCACCGCACGACTTAGTCTGGCCAAGTACACGAGACCATCTAGCTCAGATTCAATAACGTCCACTTCGTTACCCAGAAGGTCCGTTATCTTAGCGATGACTTCGCCCTTTGTTACCTTGTATGGAATCTCTAGGGGGGAATGAATCTCTGGGGTCAAAAAGCCACCATGACTAGCCCAAATGGTTTGGACCTGTGAAAAGTACAATTGCTCAGACGGCTCCGGCTCCCCCTCAATCATTTTTAAATACTTCATCACGTTTTTGATGCCTTTTACACCCCTTTGGACATCCTCTTCCCACACCGTTTGACCTCCTCCAATTTCAGGTGTGAGTACTGGAATACCTTGCAGCCCGGCATAATATGACAACAACGGTTGCTTAACCTTTACTAGTTCTCTGTAAACTGGGAGCCCCGTTCCAAAAGCTCTCGCTAATTCCTCATTGACGATACCTACCTTCTGGTAAGTTTCAGGCGTATCCGATATATATATATATCGTTCTATTATCGAGTCGTCTCCGCCATGGAAATCCATTATATAATTAGTTTTCGAAAAGATCTCATTAAAAAGAAAGTGAACCAGTCTCTTTTCCCATGAACCCCACGAATTTCCTGGATAACTCAGCCATGGGTTGTCGCATATATGATGTGTCTTAAAGACGTAAGCAAGAGGATTGCACCCAGGTATTGCCACAACGGCGCCTGAGAGCTCACCAGCATCTATTTCTAAAGCAGCTCTTCGAACGATTTCAAACCCGCATAGTTCATTGCCATGTATCCCAGAATTTAGGCACAGTATAGGTCCCGACTCTCTTCCGTTAATCAAGGTGATCGGCATGTCAAGGGGGCTATTGTCGGGCAAAGAACCAATTTTTATTTTTTTCGCAATTCTTTTTCCCGGTTCGACAGACATACCCGCAATACTCAACTTTTCGCCCATAGTTCGCCCTCATCTCGGATGCTTAAGGTTATGGAATGAACTAACAATACTTAAAGATTTCACGAGATTTGCTCTATAGAAATCCTTGAAAAGCGACATCCTAGAGAGGTAAGGTATTTGGGTCAGCGGCAGATGTTTTTCAGTTGACAATGAAGCCATTCCTCCGGATCGGAATCTTCTTCAATTTCCGGTCGCGACGAACTCCACAGACGCCGACAACTACCCTACCAGGAGATCGACGTACGCTTCACGGCCTACGTCCCCGAGTTCGGCGACTCTATCGGGTGGGTGTTGGCCGTGTCGTCCGCGATGATCGCCGTGTTTGGTTATGCCGTGTGGAGAAAGCGCCGATGAGCTGGCTCAGTGCCTTCCCATCAGCGTCTTCTCGGCGTCCTTGACGATCTTCGCGAGATCCTTCTCCACGTCTCTGTCCAACGGCATGGGCACGTGCTCCTTCAGGATCTTCCTGACGACGTCCTTGGCCGCATCCTGAAGCGGTCTCACGCCCTCCTTCCTGGCCTTCTCAGCGGTCCTCTTGTCGTAGAGCTGCGAGTTCCTGATCTCTCCCTGCCTGAGGTGCTTCATAGTGTGTTGCTGGGCTAGGAAGTTGCCCATGTGGCCGACCTTGTCGATGAGGTCGATGGCCAAGGTGTCGGTATTCACATCGAACCCGCGCACGGCTCTGAAAACATCGGCGTAGATCTCGTTGTCTACCACAAGCATCTCATAGCTCGCAGCGTTTTCCCAGGCCCCTCCGATGCCGGACAGGTTATCGGCTCCCGCCATCGCAGGTATCAAGGCCGTCGTCGCGCGCTCTATGCCCGCCTGTATGTCCAGCATGTTGCCGTCCATCGTCACGCCATAGACATCGGCTATCATCTTGTACTTGTGAGCGATCTGGACCGTGGAGGCGGACGCAAGAGCCATCTCGGGCATGCCCCAGACGTTCTTGCCCGTCCGGAGGTCCATCATGCTTAGCCGTCCGGAATATTGTATCGGTATCTTCGCGGTCACCGTGTGGACGAGCATGACGCCCGCGAGCAGCTCAGCGTTCTGCTGTGCGAGCCCGCCCGCGATCGTGATTGGTGCCGTCCCGCCGGATATGGGGCATGGCACGAGGTCGACTGGTACCCCGTACTCAGCCCCTCTGACAATGACATCGGCAGCGTGCGCATCGTAGGTGAGCGGGCTGCTTGGCGAGCCGTAGACATCGAGCAGCGGCCTCTTTCTGAGCTCCTCCAGACCTCCCGTGACGCATGACCACATCTTCGCGAGGATGTCGACTGACTCGACATTCAGTGCATAGCCCGAGATGCACTTGCTCGAGTTCTTCATCATCGCTTCTTGTGTCTTGATGACGAGCATCGCGGGAGGGACGTCGGTCGCCACGACAAGATTCGACAATGAGTGGCAGTACTCTAGCGCGTCCATGATCTTCGACGCCTTCTCCACGTCCTCGAGCGTGGACATCCTGAACTCGCCGGTCTCTAGGTCCAGTATGGCCGGGTTGCCGCCCAGGGCGTGCGCGTACATCGTCTCCCCGTCGAACTTCATGTCGTTCTTGGGATCCCTCGCGCAGTATGTCCCGTAAGGCATGATGTGCTTGATCGTCTCCTTGATCAGACTCCTCGGGAATGTCAAGACGTCCTTCCTGGTCGGATGCGCGACCGCACCGGCCTTTACGAGTCTCTTCCGCGCGTCGGCACTGTCGAATCTGACCCCCGTCTTCTCGAGTATCTTGAACGACGCCTCCTCGATCGCGTCGACTTGGTCGTCCGTGAGTACCTTCAGCTTGAACCTGACCTTCTGGCCTTGCATCTTGCTCGCCTCTTCGGCCTCTGAGAGACTCGATCAGAGGAACCGATTGTTTGGGCTTATAGCGAACTCTTACAAATACGTGTTGATAGGATTTCTAGCTGCCCCCCAACGGGCTCGTTCAACTGCATGCGTGTCCCCTCGACGAGGGCATGACGGAGTCAATGGTCGATATTGGCTTAAATGTAGTGCCGACCGCTTGAGAATACAGACAGAGACTCCTTCCAACACCCTGTTGCTTGTTGAGACTACGGTCGCGGTTGCTGCAATTGTGGGGGGTCCTCCTTGTTTTTTGTCTGCGACAAAAGAGGAAGACAACATCCTGAGCCTTTCCTTCCGTGATAATGCAGGAAATCCCGAAGAACAGCTGGGCAAAAGCCGGGAAGTTGTGCTCTGATTGAGCACCCGGGAGAGGCCTTGTAGCGTGAGTAAAGATCTTACGGTGACGGCGTTGCGAGGAATATTCTCCTTCTCGAAGACCTTCGTTATTCCCTCAGCGATTCTTCGCTTTGCGTTTTCGTCTCTGCCTGGCCCTCCACAACTGAATTGTAATCACCCCTACTGTGTAATAACCTTTGTTGTCCTGGCCAGCAGCCACTCTGATTCTTCCGTCATCCTGGTCGCGATTATCTTGGTTCTGATCTCCTGTCGATCGTGCCCGAAGAAACATTGTGGCAAGAGTTCTCGATGCGCAAACCTCAATAAGGATGTCTGTCCTAGCATTGTTGGGCTTTGGATGGAAAGGAAGCCAGCAGATAGGAACGAGCTCGCCGTTGATCCTAGTAAGACCTGGGTGAACGGCATCTTCTGGATCAGAGACAAGAAGGCCATTACTAGCAGCGCTGGGCTGCTAATCGGTGGTGCACTGATTCAGGGATGTACATTCGACCGTTGCGGCGCGGCAACCGGACTGGGTTGAACTGCGATGGCAGGGAACAGCAAGCTGGCCAAGATAGATCGAGAAGTCATGTGGGGGCAGATTATCTGTGTTGAAGCATTTTCCAAGCAACGAGTGAAGGCTCTCAATGAACAAATCACGACCATCAGAGGATTCAGCACTGTGAATCTGGGCGGTGAGAGCGACAGTCTTACTTCAGATCATTCTTATGTTTGGAGTGCCGAGAACCTTGAGGAATGTTTTGCTTCGGTCCTGGAAGGATCGACTAAGTTTGGTGGGAGTGTCGAACTTCTGCGACGCAGTGTGTCTGGAATCAGAATAGAGTCTCTAGATTCGCAGATGCTGCCGTTTTACGTGGTTGTGATTCGCGTTCATCTGAATCGCAATGCTCTTGCTGAGTCTCCGAATCTTGCGAAGGATCTAGCGATTGTCCGAAATAGCTTCAGAGTATTCATGGAAGGACTGAACGGCTGCAGCAGAGTAGGCCATTCGATGAGTCCGTGCGTTCCGGCAATAACCGTGATTGCGAGTTACGTTAGGGAGAAGGAGCTCAATCGGCTCAGAGAGAAAGCGCGACGACTCGAAACCGAGGGCTTGCCTCTGGAAGTGCTGGCACGAATCGGCGACGAGCATCGAGACGCTGAACCATTCGATTTTGACCCAACGAAGCAGAAGGATATGAAATCTCATTTCCTTCTGGAGCCCAACATATCTCTGATTATGGGCAATGCTGATCCATATTCACTCCCGCTCCGAACGCCGTACATCACGATCTTGTCATCGACCAAAGAGCTGCTTAGTCCGGAGCCCTTGGATATGCCTGTGTTCCCATTCGCCACCAACTTAGGGTTGAATCAGATCTGGTTTCTGCCAAACACCCTGGCAATACCTGTGGGATTGCTATCATGGTTTGAGGACTGCCTGAAACAAATCGACGATTCGAGAAAGGGACTTATTGTCATCAGCCACAAGATCTCCTCGAATTCCATGAAGGGCGCATCGATAGAGAATCTCGGTCTTCTTACCGAGACTGGCATCATGCTCTCCTCCCTTGCCATTGGCTTGGACGCGTTGGAGAGAAACTTTGGGAAGACTTTCCTCGGATGGGCAGACAACAATGTGCCCGGACAGAGAGAGATTCTCGTCCCTTCGACCAAGCACTGGCATTCGTCTAGGGACCCGGTTGAGTTCAAAAGGGGATACTTGACTGCACTAGGTAGGTTCCTGCGAAGAGATTTCGACACGATGAGGGACCAAGTCGACAGCCTAGAGCGCGAGGTCACGCTCTTGGCTCAACACGCCAATCAAGCTGAAATCAGGAGGTCGGTTCTCGCTACAGAAGCCTCCACGAGCGCCATGGAGAAGACCACTAAAGCGTTCTCGGCTTCTCAGAAGAGCATAGAATACCTAACGGCTGTGGTGATTGCGCTTACTGCCATTCTGGTGATCATCAGCGTGTTCTCGGCGGACATGGGCGCCTACACACCGGTTGCGTACGCTGGTTTCTTCTCAATCCTTGCTATCGTCAGCAAGAGGACCCTTGTCGCTTCGGCTTTCTACTCGGTTGCAGTGTTTTTGGCCAGCGTTTTTCTGTTGGAGAAGCTGCGGGCTGGCGAGGACGCAGTTGTCACCATTGCTGGCGCTGCAGGGGTGGTCACATTTATTTTGCTGCGCCGGTTCTTTGCCAAGAACCGTGAACGCTCCTAAGGCCTCAGACACACAAGAATCGGAAGCCTCAGCCTTTAATTTAACAACCGCCATCTGGAAGATGTGATGTGATTGTATGGGGGATGAGAAGTCTTCCGGCGAGGAGGAAAAAGCAAGCGGCGACTAGACAAGGATGGGGAAAACTCAACAAAGTGGTCAGAGGAGCCAGAGTGCCAGGCAAGGATAGAGCATGAAACCCACCAGTTTTACACTGGTAAGTATAGCATCCATCTTTAATCACTGGTGGATTCCGGGCTGAAATCCTGGCTGGAAAAGGAAATCAAAGGGTTTTGAAGGCTGGCCTTTAACTATCGCGGGAGAATTGAAATCTCAGATGCGCCATCTGGCTCTTGTTCAGCTCAGGCCCGGTTGGGCCCACTCATTGGGAATGTGCAGGAACGTCTTTAGTCTGCCCATCCAGATCCTATGAGAGTCCACCAGCGCAGGCGAGTTACAGCGAAGTGCAGGATGGGGGCTTATCGTGCTCGTCGTCCAGGCGAGGCTGTCAATCCAGCAAAGATGTCGCTTAAGCGACAGATTTGGTCATCCGCAGGCTCCTTGCCAGTATTTCCTAGGGGTATAATCCGGGCCAAAATCCCGGTGCTACCCTCGGTTCAAGCCGCAATCCCAGCTGCGGTGGCCGGCGATGGAAACCTGCAAGGCAACTGAGGCCAGTCAACTTCGGACCGCCGAAAGTGGTCATTTTTCAACCTGCCCTGACAATTATCATATTGACGAGGAATTGCTCAGGAGGACATATCTCGATAACATTCCCAAGATCGGAATAGGATAAACAGTCCAGTTTGGTGATCTGGTCTCTGCTTCGTGGTGCAGGCCCGTCATCCGTAGATCATATTCAGTTCCTTGAAGACTAGCTCGATGTGGCCAAGACACAGGTCTCGTTCCTTCTCTCCGTACTGCATCAGATGATGTGCTTTGCCTCGCACAATGTTGTTGCGAGAGTATTCTACCCATTTCATGCCATGATAGGAACTCATCCAGATCTCATTGGCCTTCAAGAAATTCGTGAAATCGTCGACGAGCCACTTCGCAGCGTCAGAGAGCACATTCCCTGTTTTACTGTGCTGTTTCTTGATTCCTGACTTGTCAAAGTAGTATGCTTCTTCCTTCTTCGCTTCGTATTCTTCCAATCTGAACCGTGAGTGTCTCATGAGGATAGCGATGATCATCTCCTCTATGCAATCCCATGCTTCGGTGATTATCTTGAATGGGGGCTTCTCATCCTTGCTGAGGCTGAAATACAGTTGTCGGGCTCGTTCCTGATGCTTGAGGTCTTCGCCTTGGAGTAGCGGACTCTTCATCGTAGAAACTAGGATCTCGTCACCTTCTTCGACAGGAGGAATCGGGTTGGCTGAGTAATAGGACACGAAATCCTCTGGTGTTACTCCCTGCTTTCTCAGTTTCACGAAGAACTCCTTTACGAACTTGTCAGGCATGTATCGCGCGCTGTGCCCTGTCCCTTCCACCTTCTGAGTGGTGTAGGCTACATAGTTGAGCGACCCGTAGAACTGGATTGCGACCTTCTCTCTAGGCAGGTTTCCTCCCAAAATGGCAAGAAGGTAGTCCCATCCTTCGGTGAGATTCAGATTTCTTTTCTCCATGTCTAGATAGAAAACGTATATTGAAGTTATTCCCTTCTTGAGAGAAGTAGAGGATCTTGCGAGCGATAGTATCTGTTCTCGAACTGTCTCGTCGAATTTCTCCTGATAACTCTCACGTATGAATTTGCGAGTTATGCGGGAACTACCTGAATGGGCTCCGAGTCTGCAGATTGCCTCAGAGTGCTCCAGCAACATTCTTGGATTGCCTCCACTTACGTTCAGCAAAGGGAGAATGCAATCTTCATCGAAGACTTCGGAATAGCTCCTTCCTGAACTTCTGAGTCTGTTGTCAAGCATCTTTCTCGCGTGTTCTGTTGAGAAAGGCTCGAGTCTCTTCTGGTTTCTCATGCCCAGATATGAGAATTCCTTCGTAGAGAGGGGATCTCCCCATCTTTCTGCAAATGCCATTAGGCAGACCGACACTCCACGCAACGCGGTCAAGAATCTCTGCGAGGTCTTGAAGAAATCCCGTATTATGTCAAGCCTGTCCTCAGGCAATCTGTCAAGGGAATCCAGGCACAACACTTTCTTACTCCCGTATTTTGCGAGCTCAATAATCCTATCAGGATTGGCGTCCTTCTCATCCGGCTTCAGGGAAGTTCGAATTCTTCTCTGAATGAGAGCATGCAGGTCGCTCGCCGAGCGAACGTTGATTACCTCATCAGCCACGTCGATTACGTGCACATCATAGTCTTTCTCAAATCTCTTCTGAATTGTCTGGAAGAGTGTAGTCTTGCCCATTCCTCTTTCGCCGATAATCAGCCTCAAGTCGCCGGATGGGCCCTCAAGATTCCTTTTCGTTTCCCCAATTATCTCGGAGAGTATTGGAGTCTCGACATATAGGTCGCTTCCGTAGTACACGGGTCTGTCAAGGAATGGATTTCCCACGAATCCCCAGTAGGACATGAAGTCAAGTTCCTTGTCCTTCTGTGGCCTTGCACCAACGGCATCCTTGTCCATCGTTGCAGATCCGGACTCAATTCCAATTAGATCATTGCTCATTGATGCAATGATTTCCTCTGGGAGTGTCTGCTTGCCATATGAATAGTCGACCCCCATTATGTTTATCTCTTCTGGCAATTGAATCATAATACCGTTTTCCCACAATACATTCCTTGAGGGTCGGTATTCCGAGTGTATCTTGTCCAAGAGCCTCCTTGAGAGCAACTGAATCACAGGGCCAGTCATTGTCTTCGGGTACGAAGCGTGGATCTCTACGTTGCCATTCTCAATTGTGACACCATCGATGTAGTGACACATCAGCCAATGATAAACTGCCGAAGGAGGGACAGAGTAACACCTAAGACAGTCCATTCTGACACGTCGTGAATCGCAGTCCAGTGTGTCAACCAACCTCATTAGCGCAGTAAGCACTCCGACTCGGATTCTCCGGCTGCCCAGAGCAACGGTCTCACATGGATCATATTGCTTCGATGACTGATGCTTCTCGCAAATGGATGCTACAGTGGGCAAAATCTTGCGGAGATCCTCATCCAACAGATTGTTCAGCCCATAATGGTCCTTACCATCTGCAATCTCCCGCAGGATGATTCCTGAGACCTCACCATGCTGTTCTCTCATTCTTTCAATACTGTGAAGTGAGATGTCACGGACATCCTCAGTGATTCCATGGGCTCTCGGTATCTGAAGGCTGATATCATGCAAAAGACAAGCAAGTACTACTATCAAAACCTCTTGGGGGCTGAGTTTAGTTTCGGAGTTGCTAGCAAGATTCGTGCTAAGCAGACTGCCCAAGTGTTCGATGACTCTGGAAGAATGCTTGATTGAGTGATCTGTCAGGTGAGGAAGCAGATTCGCCCTGAGAACTGGCTCAATCGACATGTAAACGTGCTCAATTTGCTTCTGCTTCTCCTGAGGCAAGAACGAGAGCCAAGAGTACTCGCGCATTTCCTCGAAAGGCATTAAGACTGCATTGTGCCGGGGGGTTAATAATTATAAGGTTGACAGGCTGAAGAAGCCCATTGTACAGATCAGCATGTTCAAACAAGAATCCCAACCATGTTGAGAGAAGTTCTCCACGTTGAACTGTCTCTCCCGCCTGTCGTGGTCTTGACTGGCCTCTAAATAGGCGGGGGACCGCTTCACCACAACATCCATAGGTAAGGAAAGGTGATTCGTCAATAGAGCAAATGGCATCAGACGCAGATAGAGAAGTGGAGGCCACACCTCCGAGGCTCGCCGTTGTATCCAGCGTGCTAGTCCTCGCTAATCTGTTCTCTGTATATCTGGTGGAACAGATGCTAGAGGAGAATCTTGGTGCAGGTTCATGGTTGTTTGCCTGGGCATTTCTTGTCGGACTTGCGAATACGGCCTTTCTCCTCTCAATAGTCTTCTCAGTCTTCAGGCGGTCACCAACGCAAAGAGCTCTGTTCGTAATTGGAGCTGGCGCCCTGATCGTGGAGTTGCTGATGCTAGCACTTTTCATTCCTGCAACACATTTTGCCTAGTTCTTGCGCTCATGTTGGCACTAGAAATGAAAGGATGAGAGAGTATGATGCCTTCTCCCAAGAAGAGCACACAGGGAAAGTGAGGGGGCCCTATTCTCCACCGTCAAGGGTATTGAAGGTGAAACCCACCATTTCATACCGGTAGTTATTGCATCCAGCTTTAATCACCGGCAAGTTCGGGACCATAATCCGGGTCCTATCATCCAGTTCACTCTACTCTCTAACCCGCTTGGACCCAAATATCCATCGAGATTGAGAGAGTTTCGAATTCACACATCTGAAATTCCGAAGACCTGACCACCGGAAGTGAGTCACTCTGAATTGCGGGGTGGAGCCTCAGCATGTCTTTCATCGAGGTGAAGCTTTCAATCCAGCAAAGATGTCGCTTAAGCGACAGATATGGTCATCAGGAGACTTCTGTCCAGTAATTCTTACGGGTAGAATCCGGGCCAAAATCCCGGCGGGAGCACTCTCGGCTTCGTTCCCCGTGGTTTCCTCGGCGAAGGCAGTTAATCCTCCTCTGGAGCCCTTTCGCCCCGTCAACCGCGTAGCCGATGAATTCGTCGGCATCCTTGCCTAAACGGCCGCTGGAGGTTTGGAGAGCATCTGAAGGTAGCTGGAAATCATCCTTAGCGGCTCCTGCAGATCATGTGACGCAACTTATGCGAACTGCGCTGAATCACCGGTTCGCGCTTTTGAGCTTAGATATGAGCGACCTGAGCCGTTCTTCATCCTGCTTGCGCTCGGTGCGGTCCTGTCCCAGGGCTGACCTCATGTCATCATCGCCCTGAAGCGGCCGGCACGGCTTTCTCACCCAGTTGCCTGATCGTCGCGACGAACTCCTTGAGCTCGAAAGGCTTTCTGAGGAACCCTGCCGCCCCGACGGAAAGCGCAGAGGACCGACAGGTTGTGTCCGCGCTTACGAAAAGCACTCTGGCGGAAGGGTCAATCCGTAAGATTTCCGCGGTGGTCTCCACCCCGTTCTTCATCGGGAGTCTGTGGTCCATGATAATCACGTCGGGGCGAGGATTTAGCGCTGCGAATTTCTTGATGGCTTCCTCACCGTTGTATGACCAACCGACAACCTCGAATCCATTTATCCTGAGGATTTCCCGATAGGCCTCGATGACCATTCGATCATCCTCTACGATGAACACCCTCAACGCCTGTATTTCAACGGGCGCACCAGATGCTCCGCCCACCCATGTATCTTGCACCTAGTTCACCGTCTTTGGCACATTGACTGTCTTGAGTGAGGACTCAGTCTCTGGTCAGGTCGAACCACAGTCAGACCACGCATCAATCGAACAGCCTCAGAGTATAGTCTGAGTCTTGTGCGGTTGTAGAATATCATCGCGTCTGAGAGTATAAGTAACTACTCATCATGAAGAGTGCTGGCAGCCAAGAATACTGCGGGTGTACTGGACATCTCCGAGATGGGGTCATGCCCGCCGATGATTTCACAACAGGGCCCCCTGATTGATGTCATTCCTGATCTTCGATGTGGGGGCTCAAGGATGATCCGTGCGCTCATATTTGACTGGGGTGACACCGTCATGCGCGTCTTCCCGGAGTTCTCCGGACCAATGGCCCATTGGCCGAGAGTAGAGGCAGTTCACGGCATCTAGCAGGCTCTAAGAGCTGTCAAACAGAGCTACAGAGTCGTCCTTGCGTCAAACGCAGCCGACTCAGGCTCCAATCTCGTCAGGGACGCCCTAGAGCGAGTCGGCCTGGAGAAGTACTTTGACGACGTTTTTACCGCTAGGGATCTTGGAGCTGGGAAGCCGGACCCTGTTTTCTTCCGAGCGATTCTACGGAAACTGGACTGCGCCCCAGACGAGGTCGTGCTGGTCGGGGATCATTTCGAGGCGGACATCTCCGGAGCCAAGAAAGCAGGCCTTTGGACTGTTTGGTTCAATCCAACGAGCATGGCGCCTCCACAGAATGGCGAGGACATGGCGGATGTCACAATCAGAGGATACTCGGAGCTGGAGAACGCTCTCATGATGATATCAAGCAGGGCTTCGAGGATTGGACACTAGGCTGGACGCTGCTCCCAGTTAGTCATTCGAACGTGAGGTCGATATGAACCTGATGGATCTCACGCCCTTGACCTTCCTGATCTTCCCCAGTATCTCTCTGAGCCTATTGTTGGGGCCTCTGGCAATGAAGACCTCCATGCACTGTCCTTTCTCAAGATGGAGATGAAGCATCATCTGGATTTCTTCATATCTGTGCTGCAGTATCGAGAGTTCGCCACGAGGTCCGACCTCATCGTAGATCATGGTGATTACGATCTGGTTCTCGCCGTCGCTGCTCTCCCACTCTGCCTCGTCGACGAAGGACCGCATCGATTCGCGCATCGCATCCGACCGAGATCTGAACCCCTTGGTCGCGAGGACATCGTCAAACCGTCTGAGTAGCTCGTCGGTAACCGAGATGCTAACTATCGTCATCTTCTCGCAACAGCCGATGCACAGCTGGGCTATTTCAGCCTTATTAAGAATCCGAGGGAAAATGAATAATCGGGCGGACTGACCTATAGTCTGCCCAATCTCTTCAGTATCTCCTCTGGCGCAGAGACAAGCGCGGCGCGGATCTCCTCGGGCATCATCCCTGCCCCTCGTGCGACTGTATTCGCAAACGCCATGGAACTCAGTTCGTCCGGGGAGTGAGCATCGGTGTTCACAAGGAGCTTCGCCTTCAGGTCTCTTGCGAGTGATGCAACATGCCCGTTTGCGAGCGAATGACCTCTCCGGCACGATATCTCCATGAATATGCCGTTCTTTGCGGCGAGCTCCACGTCATCGATGGAGATCATGCCTGGATGGGCCAGGATGTCCACTTCCGGGTTCGAAACCGCCTTCCTGTTGGTGCCTTTCTCGACCGGTTCCACGGGAGTCTCGCCGTGGATGACGATCAACTCGGCCCCGGCCTTCCGCGATTTCTTGATCGCGTCATCCAGGTATTTGACTGGAACGTGGGTCAGCTCCACACCGGGTATCGCCTCGATCCCCCATGCATCCGCCTTCTCGCAGTCCCGAACAAGAGCCTTCACGACATCCTCAAGATTCGAGAAGGAGGCGTGGTCGGTCAAACCGATGGCTCTGTGGTCCGCAGCAGCTGCTCTCCTGATCAGCTCCATCGGAAGGAGCTCGCCATCGCTCAGGATCGTGTGAGTGTGGAAGTCGCATCTCCTAGCTCTCATTTCCTTCGTCCCTCCAGTTCCCCATAGAT